>OBEQ010425115.1_pt1 | contig 23444 bp, 25 predicted proteins | sample 1670901 | NCBI WGS metagenome assembly OBEQ01 (sample SAMEA104232315, study PRJEB22302) | groundwater metagenome | biome: forest; feature: aquifer; material: groundwater | place: USA | collected 2011-08-07 | depth 5.4 m
AGGCCTTGGTCTCGAGCTTGGCGAGCCGCTTGTGCAAGTCGGCGCCGGTCGCCGCGTCCCAGCCGGTGCCGACATTGCCGGCGTATTGCAACGCGCCGTGTTCGTCGTGACAGCCGAGCATCAGGCTGCCGACTTCGTCCTTCGAGCCGGAGCGGTCGATGAAGCCGCCGACGACGAACTCCTGCCGCTCGCCGCCCTTGAGCTTGAGCCAGGTCTCGCTGCGGCGCGACACATACGGCGCGTCCAGCCGCTTGGCGACGATGCCTTCGAGCCCCAGCTTGCGCGCCGAGTCGATCAGGCTCGCCGGGTCGGCCGCGAAGTCGGCGCTGAAGCGCACATGCTCGCTCGCCTGCGCCTCGACCAACCGCTTCAGCAGCGCGCGCCGCGCCTGCAGCGCGACCGCGCGCAGGTCGTAGCCGTCGCAGAACGGCAGGTCGAACACGAAGTAGTCGATGGCGCCGGTGCGCGCCGAGTCGAACGCGTTCTGCAGCGCGTTGAATCGGGGCTGACCGTGCGGATCGAGCACGACGATCTCGCCGTCCAGCCATGCCGACGTTATCCCCATCGCCTCGACCGCCGCAGCGAGCGGCTTGAGCTTGGCGGTCCAGTCATGGCCGTTGCGCGTGAACAGCTGCGCCTTGCCCTTGTCGATGCGCGCCAGCAGCCGGTAGCCGTCGAACTTGATCTCGTAGCTCCACGCGCCGCCGCCGGGCAGGCTCTTGCTCGGCATCGCGAGCTGCGGCGCCAGGGCAACAGGCAGGCTCGCCTTGACGGCGCCGGGCAGGCTCGCTGGCCCGGGTTTGTTGAGCACGCTGTCGGGCAGCGCTGTGATCACGTCGTATTCGGCCAGCGGGCGGGCAAAGGTGTCGCGTTTCTTGAACAGGATCCACGCTTCCTGCTTGTCGCCGGGCTTGGCGATTCGCACCAGCTCCCACCGCCCGGCCAGCTTCTCGCCGTGCAGCGTGAACAGCAGCTTGCCCTTGGCCAAGCCTTCGCGCGGGTCGCCCACCGGAACCCAGCTGCCGCGGTCCCAGACGATCACCGTGCCGGCGCCGTACTGGCGCGGCGGGATCGTGCCTTCGAAGCTCGCGTACGACACCGGGTGGTCCTCGACATGGATCGCGATGCGCTTTTCGGCCGGGTCGAAGCTCGGCCCCTTGGGCACTGCCCAACTCAGCAGCACGCCGTCGAGCTCGAGCCGGAAGTCGTAGTGCAGGCGCGAGGCCCAGTGTTTTTGCACCACGAACGACAGCGCCGGCGCGGCCGCGGCAGCAACGCCTGCGGGTTCGGGCGTCAGCGCGAAGTTGCGCTTGGCCGAGTAGCGCTGCAGGGGGTCGCGCGAGGCGGTGGTGCGGGCTGCCATCTGGCGTTGAAATGTAAGCTGCTAGAGTTTGCAGCGCTCACCGAGGGGGGATCATGGGCTTCGTGAATCAAGCGGCCGCGCTCGCGCTGGCCGTCGCCGCGCTGCATGCCGTTGCGGCGCAAAAACCAGCGCCTGAAACGCGCGCGCCGGCGCCGTCGGGCGCGGCTTCGAAAACGCCGGCGAACGTGCCCAAGGCGCCGTTCACGTTCAGCGTCGAGCCGGTCCCCGCATGGGTGGTACCGGCCCGCGAAAGCCGCGACGCCCGGGTCGACCGCGCGCCGCTGCACTACAAGGTCATCGACGACCAGACCCTCGACGACGGCAAGGCCGTGGTGCGCTTCAGCCGCGTGTTGCGGGTCGTCAACGACACCTCGGGCCTCGGCCAGGCGGCGCAGCTCGAGCTGGTGTTCGACCCGGGCTACCAGGCACTCGTGTTCCACCACGTCGACATCGTGCGCGACGGCAAGCGCACGAGCCGGCTCGACCGGCGCAAGGTGCAACTGCTGCAGCGCGAGACCCAGCTCGAGCGCCGCATCTACGACGGCAGCGTCACCGCATCGATGGTGCTCGACGACGTGCGGGTCGGCGACCAGATCGACATCGCCTACTCGGTCCGCGGCGACAACCCGGTGTTCGGCGGGCGCTTCGTCGCGATGGAATGGATGGCGCCGTGGCGCGGCCCGAGCGCGCTGTACCAGTACCGGCTGGTCACTCCCGAGTCGCGCCATGTCGCGCTGCGCGCCGGCTCGCCTGACATGCAGGTGGAGACGAAGCTGCTGCGCGGGATGCGCGAGACGGTGATCCGGCGCGAGGCGGTGCCGATCCTGCACATCGACACGGGCGCACCGGCCAGCGCCGGCCTCAGGCACCAGGTCCAGCTCAGCGAATTCGCCGACTGGGCCGACGTGGCGCGCTGGGGCACGGCCTTGTTCGATGCCGCCGGCGCCACCGCCGGCGCGCTGCTCGACCAGAAGGCCGCCGAGCTGCGTGCGGGGTCGGCCGACCCCGAACAGCAGCTGCTCGCCACGCTGCGCTTCGTGCAGGCCGAGGTGCGCTACTTCGGCACCGAGAACGGCCTGAACAGCCACAAGCCGGCCGCGCCGCAAAAGGTCCTCGAACAACGCTTCGGCGACTGCAAGGACAAGGTCGCGCTGTTCGTCGCCCTGCTGCGCCGGCTGAACATCGCTGCGACGCCGGTGCTGGTGTCGACCCGCCATCGCGGCCAGGTCGACGCGCTGCTGCCCAGCCCGCTCGCCTTCGACCATGTGATCGCCCGCGTCGAGCTGAACGCCAAGACCTACTGGCTCGACGTGACACGCTCGCACCAGAGCGGGCCGCTGGCCGCCCGCCAGGCGATCGGCCTGAATCGCGGGCTGCTGCTGGCGCCGCAGACCACCGCGCTGGCCGAGCTGCCCACGCCCTACGACACCGAGCGCCTGGCGGTCGCCGACGTGTTCCGGATCGCCAAGTTCGCCGACGGCGCGCACCTCGAGTCGCGCGTCACCTACCGCGGCGACCTGGCCGAAGGAATGCGCGAGGCAATCGCGACGCGCAGCCTGGCCGACATCGAGCCGCAGCTGACCCAGGGTTATGCGCGCATCTACCCGAAGCTCAAACGAACCGAGCCCTTGCGCGTCGAAGCGTCCGAGACGGACGACGCCGTCACGCTGGTGCAGAACTTCGACATCCCGGAGTTCTGGCGCTTCCCCGACGAACGGGCGCTGGTCGCCGACATCGTGCAGTGGGGCGTGATCGACGCGATTCGCCCGCCCAACGAGCCGTCGCGGCGCGACCCCTTCATGCTCGCGCTGCCGGGCATCCATCGGCATGTGTCGGCGATCGAATACCTCGAGGACGTGAACCGGGCGCCGCTGTCGCAACGTTTCGACGACGGCGATTCGCGCGTCTCGCTGCGCACCCGCGCCGAGTTCAGCGCGCGGCGCGCCGAGGTGAGCAGCGAGGCGCGAATCGGCGTCGACGAGATCGGCGCCGCCGACTGGGCGGCCTACACCGCGCAGATCGCCAAGATGGGGCCGCGCGTGGCCATCGCCTTGTCGGCGCCGGCGATCGGCATCGATCGCTTCGAGACCTTGCGCAAGGAGTTGCAGGGCATCGACGAGTCGATGAAGGCGGGCCGCGTCCGGCCACGCAGCAAGGTGCAGTACGAGGCGCTGGCGAAGTCCAGCGTGCTCAGCGCGCAGCTCGACGAGGGGCGGCTCGCCCCGGCGCTGCGCGCCCAGGCGCTGACCGCGCGCGGCATCCAGTACGACCACCTGGGCCGCTTCGCTGCCGCGGCGCAGGACTTCGCGCAGGCGCTCGAGCTGGCGCCCGACGTGGCCGAGACGGTCAACGGCTCGGCCGTCAATGCGGTCCAGTCGGCCGACTATCCACGTGCCATCACACTGGCCGGCCGCGCGCTGGCGAAGAACCCGAACGACACCGAAGCGCTCAACACCCGCGCTCTGGCACGCGTGTTCATGAAGGACTACGCGGCCGCGCGGCTCGACTTCCAGGACTTGCTGAAGGACCGGGCGCAGGTGCGGCGCGGCTACCCGATCGTGTGGCTGTCGATCCTCGATCGCCAGGCCGGGCTCGACCCCGGGCAGACGCTGGCGCGCTTCACCGACGAGCAGCTCTCGACCGACTGGCCGCGGCCGATCGTCGACTGGGCACGCGGGCGCTCGAACATCGACACGCTGGTCAATTCGGCCAAGTCGGACCGCGGCGCTGCCGAGCGCTTGTGCGAGGCCTACTACTACATCGCCGAACGTTACCTGGCCGAAGGCGACACGCGGCGCGCGATCGAATACTTCCACAAGACCGTCGACCAGGGCATCACCGAGTTCGTGGAGGACGCGGCGGCGCGCAACCGGATCGCCGAGCTGAAGCGCTGAGCTGGAAGTCCACCACGAAGCCTTGCGACACATCGTCGCGCGCTTGCCGGCAAGTACCATTGGCCGATGAAGACGACTCCGCGTGAACCGACACGGCTCGCGATACCTGGCGCGGGCCGCGGCGATCACTCGGCCGGCACGTCGAAGCGTTGCGCGGGCCAGGCGCGCCATGTCTGAACCGAACCCCGGCCTCGACGCCGCCGACCCGCCGCCGGTCGCGCCGATCGAGCCCGATTTCGAGGCCTGCTGTGGCAACGGCTGCGAGCCGTGCATCTTCGACCTGTACGCGATCGAACGCGAGCGTTACCTCGCGGCGCTGCGCGCCTGGGAAGAGCGCCGGCGCCGCGCCGCGTGAGGAGTAGCCGCGTCATCCCGACGAAAGTCGGGATCCACTCTGTGAAGCCGCAGTGGATCCCGGCGTTCGCCGGGATGACGACAGCCTCTCAACGCCTCAGAAGGTTTCCCAGTCGTCGGTGCCGGTCTTGGCGCCGGCAGGTTCGGTCGCAGCCGCTGCCGGGGCCACGGCGGCAGCCGGCTTGGCCGCTGCCGCGAAGTTGGGCCGCACGACGTTCTTCGCGCGCTCCGGCGAGCGCCGTTCGACCTGAGGCGCAACCGGCGCAACCGGCGCGGCAACCGCCGCATCGGCCTCGGCCCGCTGCGCCAGCTTGAACACCGCCACCGCGCGCACCAGCTGCTCGGCCTGACCCTTCAGGCTCTCGGCCGCGGCGGCCGACTCTTCGACCAGCGCCGCGTTCTGCTGCGTCACCTGGTCCATCTGGCTGACGGCCTGGCCGACCTGGCTCACGCCGGCGCTCTGCTCGGTGCTGGCCGCGCTGATCTCGCCCATGATGTCGGTGACGCGGCGGATCGACACCACCACTTCCTGCATCGTCGCGCCGGCCTGGTCGACCAGCGCGCTGCCCTGCTCGACCCGCTCGACGCTGTCGGAGATCAGGCGCTTGATTTCCTTGGCGGCTTCGGCACTGCGCTGCGCGAGGCTTCGCACCTCGGAGGCCACCACCGCGAAGCCGCGCCCTTGCTCGCCGGCGCGCGCCGCCTCGACCACGGCGTTGAGCGCGAGGATGTTGGTCTGGAACGCGATACTGTCGATGACGCTGATGATGTCGACGATCTTCTTGGAGCTGTCGTTGATGCCCTTCATCGTGTCGACGACCTGGCCCACGACCTGGCCGCCGCTCACCGCGACGGTCGACGCGCTCTGCGCCAGCTGATTCGCCTGGCGGGCGTTGTCGGCGTTCTGCTTGACCGTGGCCGACAGCTGTGCCATCGACGCGGCGGTCTGTTCGAGCGCGCTCGCCACGCCTTCGGAGTTGCGGCGCACGCCGGCCACCACATCGGACAGCTTGTCCTTCATCAGCAACAGCGCTTGCAGCAGCGTGGCCACTTCGTCCCTGCCTTCGGCGTGGATGGGTACCGTGAGGTCGCCTTCGGCCACCGCATTCGAGGCGTGCAGGGCGTGCTTCAGCGAGCGCGAGATGCCGCGGATCAGGAAGAAACCGAAGCTCAGCGCGAACAGCAGTCCGGCCGCAATCGACGCCGCGGCGGCGTTGCGGATCAGCGTGTAGCGCTGCATCGAGGCTTCGTAGACACGCTTGCCTTCGTCGAGCTGGAACTGCATCAAGGCTTTGATTCCGTCGCCGACCGGACCGTACAGCGGGCGCACCGCATCGACCACCAGGCGTTGCGCCTCTTTCATGTCGTTGGCGCGCAGCGCCGCCACCGTCGGCTTCAGGCCTTCGACGACGAACTTCTTGCGGTCGGCGGCAAACGCGGCTGCGATCTTCGCCTCGTCGGGCGCCAGCGGGGTGGCCATGTAGGTGTCCCAGACCTTGCTGATCGCGGCGATGTTGGCCTCGACCTGCGCCGTGTTGCGGGTGATTTCCTCGGGTGTCGGCGTGACCAGCGTGACCGCGATGGCGAGCCGGTTGCGCAGCAGCCGCTCCTGGATCTCGGCCACCTGCCCCATCGGCAAGGTGCGCTGTTCGTAGACCGACAGCAGGGCCGCGTTGGACGCGTTGATGCCGAACAGTCCGACAGGAATTGTTTTCAGAGGCATTGATGATGTCGGCCCGCGCGCCGGGGTCTTGAGCGGAGAAGCGCGACGAAATGGCGCCTTCTCTTCGAATCCGGCATATCGTGGCGCCTGTGCGCAGCCTCGCCTTCATCGTGTCGCCGTCGGCCCCGGCGCTGGCCGCACGGCCCGGCGTTGCGCAGCCGGCAAGCGACGAAGAAGAGCTGGCGCTGGCCTATGGCGACAAGAGCTCGGTCAGCATCGCCACCGGCAGCCGCCAGACGCTGCGCCGACGCCCCGCACCACCACCTGTTCGCCCGCGCCGACTGGAGCTTCGCCGGCGACACGCGCGCTGCGATCGCCGACTACAGCACGCTCGACCTGAGCCTGCGCACGCTGCCCGGCAAGAGCCAATGGGACTTCGCCGTCTCGGTGCGCAACCTGTTCAACGCCGACGTGCGCGAGCCGAGCCTGGCGCCCGGCACGGCCCGCCCGAACGACCTGCCGCAGGCGCGCCGCTCGCTGTATCTCGAAGCGAGCTACCGCCTGTAGGCCTGCCGGGCGGCACGCCGCTTGGCCGGCGCCTTGGCTCGCTCGCCCAGCGCAGCGTGTCGAGCATCAGCGCCGGCCCGCTCGGGATCAACGCCGCGAGGTGCTCCTTGTTGTGCATCACGACCCGCGCGATGCCGACCACGCCGGCCTGCTGCATCGCTTCGCGCAGCAGCGCATAGACCTTCTCGCCCTTGCCGATCGGCTCGAGGTAATAAGGCTTCTCGAGGTAGACGAAGGCGATGTCCTGGGCGCTGACGAAGGCCTCGATCTCGATCGTCTGGGTGGTCTTGGGGTAGGCCTCTTTGATCTCGTCGTCGCTGACGAGCACGTAGTCGCCGCTGTCCTGCTTGACGCCCTTGACGATGTTGTCCGTGTCGACTTCCTTGCCGGTTCGTTTGTTGATGCGCTTGTAGCCCACCGGGTCCATCGAGCGCTTGTCGAGCCAGTTGAAATCGATATCGTCTTCCTGCGACGCGGGGTACAGCGCGACCGGCACCAGCACCAGTCCGAAGGTGATGGCGCCTTTCCAGATGGCACGCGGCATGGTCGGCTCCTTGGGGTGTGAACCCAAGGTTGGAGCAATTGGCGCTCCCACCGTGGCCGGCGCTTCAGCGCTTGAGAACCAGCAGCCCCTGCGAGCCGCCGCCGCGGCACTGCGCGAGGAACGGCATCGTGCTCCAGACTTTGCCTTGAGGGCAGTCGCTGCCGCGGGTGCAGCCGCAGCCCTTGGATTTCATCACCTCGTCGAGCGCGCTGCTTTCCTTGGCCGACAGCTTGGGCAGCCGAGTGCCGAAGCTCAGCAGCATCGCATCTTCGCGCGCCGGACGGTCGTCGCGAAAACGGACCTTGCCGAGCACGGTGTCGATCTCCTTGGCGTCGCGCAGCGCGTTGGCCGGCTTGGCGCCGGCACGGATCTGCTTGATCGCCGCCAGCGCCACCTGCATCGCCGCATAACCACGCGCAGCGGCCGGCGTGAAGGGTTTCCGGTAGGCAGCCGAATAACTCGGCGCGATCTCGTCCCAGCGCGCCGCCTCGACGTGCAGGGTCGGGCACAGCACCGCGTCGGCGCCGTCGGGCACCCGCGGCTCGTAGTCGATCCAGCACGAGCTGTTGGCGACCACGCGCAAGCCGGTTTCGCTGCGCAGCTTGGACGCAATGCCGTCGGCCAGGTTGACCGGCACGGCGCTGAATTGCACTGTGGCGTCGGAGATCGTCGCGAAACGTTCCGAGTTGGCCGAGACGAACGGCACGCCCGCCCCCTGCAGCACCCTGGGCACCGAGCCGACGACGCAGAAGCCGCCGACCACCACGTCGACCTTGGCTTCGACCAGCGCCTGCACCGCGGTCATCGCCTGCTGCGGCTTGCAGGCACTGTCCTTGACGGTCAGCGTCGGCGCGGGCTGGCCCGGCCAGGTCTTGAGCGCGAGCAGCATGCCGTTGCGGATCTCTTCGCCGCGGCCCTTGTCGGGCCAGCTCTCGGGGATGATGGCGCCGATCTGCATGCCGGCCTTCTGCGCCGCCACCGGCGCGGCCGGCACGGCCAGCACGGCCGCCAGCACCAGCCAGCGCCAGGAATGTCGAACAGTGCACGAGATGCCTTGCCAACGAACGGTCGTTCTTGAGCTCATTGCCCCGCCTTGTGGGTTTGGTGGGCGATTCTGTTCGCAACTGGCAGCCCGGCGTCATTGATGGAAACGCGCATCGTGCAAAGGGTCACGCGAACGCCGAATCGGTTTACCATTTCTCACGCCTTCGCGTTGTGGGGGTCGGTAAGTAGACTGGGCGCATGACGCGTCCCAAGATTGCTCTCGACGCCGACGGCGTGCTGGTCGACTTTCATCTCGGCTATGCGGGCGCCTGGCAGCGTGCCTTCGGCGCGGCGCCGCAAGAGCGCGACCCGCTGGCCTACTGGCCGATCGACCGCTGGCATGTCGAGCGACTGGCGGGCGAGCGGCTGGACCGGTTTCGCGATCACTTCGACCTGCATTTCTGGTCGACGCTGCCGGCGATCGACGGCGCGATCGCGGCCTGCCACCGGCTGCATGACGCCGGCTTCGAGCTCGTCTGTGTCTCCGCGCTCGAGGCGCAGCACGAAGCCGCGCGCCTGCGCAACCTGCGCGAGCTCGGCTTTCCGATCGAACGGGTGATCGCCACCGGCAATGCCGCCGGCACGCGCAGCCCGAAGGCCGATGCGGTGCAGATGCTGGCGCCGGTGGCCTTCGTCGACGACTACCTGCCCTACCTGCGCGGCGTCGGCGCTGCGGTGCACACCGCGCTGGTGCTGCGCGCGCCGAACGGAAGCCCGAACGTCGGCGACGAGCTGAGCCTCGCAAAGTCGGTGCACCCCGACCTGGCCGACTTCGCCGAGCACTGGCTGGCGCGTTGAGTGCCGACGTCCGGTTGCAATTCGCGGCCAGCGCCGCGGAATAAGCACCGCAACGCGGTCGTACACCCTGACCGCAACAGCGTGGAAAAGGTGACCCGGATGAAACTGCGCAGCTTGATGTGCGTGATGGTGGCCGCCGCGTGGCCCGTGTCGGCCGTGCTCGCCGCCGGCGGCGACGGCGGTGGCGCCACCGAGCAGAACACGCCGGCCCCGCAGGTGGTCGAGGCCGAGAACCTGATCAAGGCCGAGCAGTTCGCGCTCGCGATCCAGGTGCTCGAGAAGTACCTCGCGCGGGCCAGGAACGATGCGTCGGCCGAGAACTGGCTTGGTTATTCGTACCGCAAGACCGGGCAGCTCGAACCCGCCTTCGTGCACTACGAAAAGGCGCTCAAGATCAACCCGAAACACCGCGGCGCGCACGAGTACATCGGCGAGGCCTACCTGATGGCCGGCAAGCCCGACAAGGCCGAGGAACACCTGAAGATCCTCGTCCGCTTGTGCGGGTTCGGGCAGTGCGAAGAACGCGACGACCTGAAGGCAGCGCTGGCGGCCTACCGGGCGAAGAACGCGCCGGTAACGTCGTCGCGCTGAGTCACCGGCGGCGCAGCGGGCCGAGGGCGATTACAGTTTCGGGGTCTGACTGCGCCGGCCCCATCATGAAAATCCTGCTGCTCAATGGCCCCAACCTCAACCTGCTCGGCACCCGCGAGCCGGCCACCTACGGCAGCGCGACCCTGGCAGATGTCGAGGCAATGTGCCAGGCCGAGGCGGGCAAGCTCGGGGCGCAACTGCTCTCGTTCCAGAGCAACCACGAAGGCGCGCTGATCGACCGGGTGCATGCCGCGCGCGGCGAACAGGTCGGCTTCATCGTCATCAATCCGGGGGCGTTCACCCACACCAGCATCGCGCTGCGCGACGCGCTGGCCGGCGTGGCGATTCCGTTCATCGAGGTGCACATCAGCAACGTGCACAAGCGCGAGAAGTTTCGCCACCACTCCTACCTGTCGGACATCGCCGAGGGCGTGATCGTCGGGCTGGGGGTCGGCGGCTACCGGGTGGCGCTGCAGGCGGCGGTCGAGCGGCTGGGGGCGGCGCCCCAGGCCTGAGCGGCTCAGGTCTTGGTCGTTTCGAGAAACGCCGCCGGGTACATCCTCGAGTAACTACCCTCGATGCTCGCGTCGGGCTGCTTCAGCAGCGACCGGGAATCCTTGTTGCGCGCATGAACAAGCGCGCCGAGCAGCACCACGCCAGCGCACAGCGCATTGACCGCCGACACCGAGAGATGGTCCAAGGCGATGCCGGCCGCCTGCATCAACAGGGGGCCGCCGCATCCCACGAGTTCAGGCCCGCTCTTGCAAGCCCTTGCGGCAAGGCGGCCTGGGCATCGGCAATGGGGTTTGCGCGAGCATCGGGAATCTCGTCGAACGGCACTCGATTCGAACGGTCAGTGATGGCGCTGCGAAGCCGACTCTTGGGCGCGAACTCACCAGCCGATCGAACAGCAAATGGATGGTGACGAGGTCGTCGCGCCCGCCGTGGATGGTGGTCAATCGGCTTTGCGCAAGCTCGGAAATGGCGCACACCGCCGCCACGTCGCGCAGCAAACAAGCAAGCATGCGCTCTCGCCGCGGCGCCGACAAGCGCGGTTGCATTTTTCGTGTTGCTCGGCCCCTGAATCAGGGTATCGCCGCCGCAGGCTCGAGGTGCGAAGCTGGGCTCACGCCCAAGGAGAGCCGCATGTCACTTCTCCAAACTCTGTCCCAGGGGTCGTTGTTCAGCAACGACCGCCTGCTGCAGGCCCGCGAGGGCTACCTGCCGATCGCGGCGACATCGACCGACGAGCTCGCGTTCGAACAATGGACGCTGCGAATGGCGAGCCAGCACGAATTGGGCGTCGCGCGCGAATTGGCGGGCCTGTCCGAGCAGGCCCTGGCCGGGCTGGCATCGGTGTTCGCGCGTTTGCCGCGGCGCCGGCGCACCGACCGGCTGCGCTTTTCGACCCCGGCCGGCGCGGCGCTGCTGCTGGTGGGTGCCTTTGTGCTGGCGCTCGAGTCGAGCGTGCAGTCGCCCATCGCGCCGGGCGTTTCGGCGCTGCAGAGCTTCGCCATCGTCTGCCTGGCCGGCGGCGTCATCGCGCTGGGCGTCGGCGCGCTCGCTGCGTTCAGCCTGATGAGCCTGGACGTGGCCCACGGAAAGCTCTGTCTGTGTGCCGGGCAGCTCGACGAGCAGCATCCCTGGCTCTACAAGGCTTCGTTCGTGATGCGCGACAGCGCGGCCGATGCCTACCGCCGACGCATCCTGAGCGAGCGCGGGCCGCTGCGCGGGGTCGACTATCTGATGATGCGCGAGATCGCCGCGGCGAACGACGCGCTCGATATGACACGCCTGGCGCGCAGCGTGGCGGAGCAATTGAAGCAGGTCGATGCCGTCCATTCGGGCGGGCAAGCCAAGGAGCCGCGGCTCCTGTCGGTGCCGACGATCACCGACCGACGCCGCCCCGGATGAGCCCTGCGCGCTCGCCGGGCCCAGCCCTGCGGCGCACACTCCCGGCCATGAGCTTCGAGTGAGCCGCCCTTGGATTCGAACCGCAGACTCTCCGCGAGAAAAGCGTTTCGCGATCCGGCCACTGTCGTGTTGCCGGGCGGGGTGGCGCGCGAGTTGCGGATGTGGGACTTCGGCGCCGCCGGCGTGTCGCTGCTGTCGCCGACAGCCGATCACGCAGGGCAGCGTGATCGAGCTGCGCTTCGAGGCGAGTCTCGGCGGCGCCGTGGTCGGCGTGCAGGCCAAGGCCAAGGTGGTCTACAGCTCTTACCTCGGGCCCGGGCAGTTCCGCGTCGGCGCGACCTTCGTCACCCTCGACCCCGCAAGCGCCGCGGCGATCGACGCGCTGCTCGCGTGAAGAAACCGTCATCCCGGCGAACGCCGGGATCCACTCTCTGCGAAGCGCGCGCCGAACCAGAGTGGATCCCGGCGTTCGCGGGGATGACTCTCAGTCGCCGGTGCTCAGCACCTCGCCGAAGCCGGCCCACTGCGTTCCGGTGAACTTCGCGAGCTGCGCCTGCTTGACCAGGGAGTAGTCGTTCGGACTGGTGTTCAGGCTCATGCCGGTCAACAGCAGCGGCAGCTTCAGGTTCTTGATGTTGGCCGCCTGCTTCATCACGTTTTCGCGCGACAGGTCGTTGCCGCACTGCTTGAGGATCTGCACCATCGTCTGCGCCGTCAGGTAGGCGTACAGGTTGGCCTGGTCCTTCGGGTCGCCCTCGCGGTAGTGCCGGCCCATGAAGGCGCGCCACTCGAGCATCGCCGGGTCGTCCTTCCATTGCGGGTCGTTCGGGTCCTTGTAGTACTGGATGGTCAGCAGGCCGACCGACTTGTCGAGGCCCGCCGGCGTCAGCACCGAGCCCACCGAGGCGCTGACGTTGTTGATGATGTGCAGCGGCTTCCAGCCCGAGTCCCAGGCCTTGCGCACCGCCTGCGCGCCGAACTTGGGCGTCGTGATGTTGATGAAGGTGTCGGCCTTCGAGCCCTGCAGCGTCAGGATCTGCGAGTCGATGGTCGGGTCGGTGACCTCGTAGGTGGCTTCGGCGACGATCATCTTCGCGCCGGCCGCGCCGAGGCCGTCTTTCACGCCCTTGAGCACGTCCTTGCCGTAGTCGTCGTTCTGGTAAAGGATCGCGACCTTCGCGTTCGGTTTGTTCTTCAGCAGGTAGCGGGCGTAGATCTGGCCCTCGGCCTGGTAGCTCAGGTTGAAGCCCAGCGTCCACGGATAGTTCTTCGGGTCGGCCCACTTGGTGGCGCCGCTGGCGAGCAGCAGGTGCGGCACCTTCTTCGCGTTGACGTATTTGTGGATGGCCGTGTTGCCCGGTGTGCCCAGCGTCTGGAACAGCGCCAGCACCTCTTCCTGCTCGACCAGCTTGCGCACCTGCTCGACCGTCTTCGGCGGGCTGTAGCCGTCGTCCAGGCTGATCAGGTTGATCTTGCGGCCGTTGATGCCGCCGACATCGTTGATCATCTTGAAGTAGGCCTGGTGCAGCTTGCCGATGGTGCCGTAGGCCGACGCCGGGCCGCTGTAGGGCATGGTCTGGCCGAGCTTGATCTCGGTGTCGGACACGCCGGGGCCGTACTTCTTCTGTGCCGCGGCCGGGGCGGCGGCCAATGCAAAACCGAGGGCAATAGCGCCTGCCAGCAGGGAATGACGACGAGCGGGACTGAACTTCATGGTGTCTCCTTCGTTTGCCACAAGCACCAGCATTCAACGCGAACGATGCCGCCGAAGCCGACCCGCGAGGATGCGGATGAACCCTGCCACGCCGGTCGGCATGACGTACATGAAACCGATCAGGAAAATACCGTAGATTGCCCACGGCGCGGCCTTGGAAATCTGGTCGGCGACGTTGGGGATGAACTGGATGAAAAGTGCTCCGTAGATCGCACCGCTGATCGACGCCAATCCGCCGATCACGACACCGACGACCAGGCTGATCGACAGGAAGATGCTGAACGAATCGGGCGCGACGAACTGGATCACGATCGCGCCCAAGGCGCCTGCGATGCCGGTGTACATGGCCGACACGCCGAAGGTCATCGACTTGACCATCGCGGTGTTCACACCCATCGCCTGCGCCGCGATCGGCTGGTCGCGTATCGCCACCATCGCGCGCCCGATGCGCCCGCGCAGGATGTTCCAGCCCAGCACGAAGAGCAGCACCAGCCAGGCCAGCACGACGAGGTACAGCCACTGGTCCTGCGACAACGGCAGCCACTCGGGCGGATCGGGCTTGACGATCACGATGCCCATCGCACCGCCGGTCCAGTGCTCGAAGCCCTTGTACTTGAGGATCTGCGGCATCGCGACGCCGAGCGCGAAGGTGGCGAGCGACAGGTACAGGCCGTCGAGGCGCAGCGCCGGCAGGCCGAACAGGAATCCTGCGACGCCGCAGACCGCGCCGGCGGCCGGAACCGTCAGCCAGTAAGGCACGCCGAACTTGTCCATCAGGATCGCCGCGACATACGCACCGATCGCGTAGAACGCGCCATGGCCGAGCGAGATCTGGCCGTTGTAGCCGGTCAGCATGTTCAGGCCGAGCAGCGCGATCGCATAGACCAGCGCGAGCGTGAACTGGAACACCCGGTAGTTGCTGACGACGAAGGGCAGCACGCAGGCAGCGGCGAACAGCAGCGCCAGACCCACCCACTGGGCGCGGCTGATCGGCAGGCGGGTGGGCATCATCGTGTCAGACCCGCGTCACGTGGACCTTGCCGAACAGCCCCGACGGCCGGATCACCAGCACGCCGACGATCAGCACCAGTGCGACGGTCAGCTTGAGCTCGGTGCCGAGGAAGGAGCCGACGACGTTCTCGAGCACGCCGACGATGAAGCCGCCGAGCACCGCGCCGCCCGGGCTGTCGATGCCGCCGAGCAGCGCCGCGGCAAAGGCATACAGCAGGATGCCGGCCATCATGTTCGGCTCGAGGAACACGGTCGGGGCGACCATGATGCCGGCCACCGCGCCGATCGCGCCGGCCAGGCCCCAGCCGAGCGCCAGCATCCAGCCGACCCGGATGCCCACCAGCCGGCTCGACTGCGGGTTCTGCGCCGCCGCGCGCATCGCCAAGCCGAGCGGCGTGAAGCGGAAGAACACGAACAGCAGCACCAGCACCACCAGCGTGATCGCGATCGAGCCGAGCTCGTGCGATGAAACGTAGGAGTTGCCGAACAGCGGGTCGGTCGGGAACGGGCTCGGGAAGGGCTTGATCGTGTAGCTGAAGATCCATCCTGCGAGGCTGTTCAGGATGACCAAGAGGCCAATGAAGACGATGACCACCGACAGGATCGGCGCGTCCTCGACCGGCCGGATCACGATGCGCTCGATCAGCACGCCGAGCACGAAGGCGCCGGCCAGCGTCACGAAAAACGCGGCCCAGTACGGCATGCCGGACTGCATCAGGCTCCAGGCGATGTAGGTCGAGAACATCGCGAGCTCGCCCTGCGCGAAGTTCACCAGATGGGTCGCCTGGTAGATCATCACCAGCGCCAGCGCGACGCTCGCGTAGATGCCGCCGGTGGCGAGGCCGGAGAACACCTGGTGGATCAGGACGTCCATCGTGTTCGCCTCAGAGGGTGAGAGTTCTTCCGCTGTCATCCCGGCGAACGCCGGGATCCACTGGTGATCGATGCGCGCTGGGGCAAGAGTGGATCCCGGCGCGGGCGCAGCCCGGCCTGTCCTGAGCCTGTCGAAGGGCCGGGATGACGCGGTTGGGAGCGATATCTTCTCACCCTCTCAATAGCCCAGGTACGAACGCCGGATGGCTTCGTTGCTGCGTATCGCTTCGGCACTGCCCGAGATCACGACGCGGCCGGTTTCGAGCAGGTAGGCGTTCTGCGCGAGCTTCAGCGCGAGCGCGGCGTTCTGCTCGACCAGCAGCATGCTCATGCCCTCGACCTGGTTGATCTCGCCGAGGATGCCGAACAGCTCCTGCACGATCAACGGCGCGAGACCGAACGAGGGCTCGTCGAGCAGCAGCAGGCGCGGCCGCAGCATCAGCGCGCGCGACACAGCGAGCATCTGCTGCTCGCCGCCCGACAGCGTGCCGGCCTGCTGCTTGCGGCGTTCCTTCAGGCGCGGAAAGTAGCCGTACATGCGCTCGAAGTCGGTCGCCACCTGGACCTTGTCGCGCCGTGTGTACGCGCCCAGCCGCAGGTTCTCTTCGACGCTCAGGTTGACGAAGGTCCCGCGCCCGTCGGGCACATGCGCGACACCCAATCGCACGATGCTTTCGGTGGCGCGGCCGTCGATGCGCTGGCCGTCGAAGTGGACCTCGCCCTGGGTCTTCACCATCGCGCAGACCGCGCGCAAGGTGGTCGTCTTGCCCGCGCCGTTGGCGCCGAGGATGGTCGTGATGCCGCCTTCGTCGACGCTGAAGTCGAGGCCGTGCAGCACCTGGGTCGGGCCGTACTGCGCGTGCAGGCCGCGCACGTCGAGCAGCTTCTTCGCCATCAGCCGTCCGTCCCCAGGTAGGCGCGAATCACTTCGGGGTCGCTCTGCACCTGCGCCGGCGTGCCGTCGGCGATCTTGCGGCCGAAGTCGAGCGCGACGACCTGGTCCGACACCCGCATCACCATGTTCATGTGGTGCTCGACCAGCAAGATCGTGAGCTGCAGCCGCTCGCGCACCTGGCGCAGCAGCTCCATCAACACGCCGACCTCTTCGTGGTTCAGTCCGCCGGCCGGTTCGTCGAGCAGCAAGAGCTTGGGTCGGCTCGCCAGCGCCCGCCCGAGCTCGACCCGTTTCTGGGTGCCGAAGGACAGGTCCATGACCCGGCTTTCCGCGACCGGGCCGAGCTCGAGCAGCTCGATGATCTGGTCGGCGTGTTCGGACAGCACCGCCTCTTCGCGCCCGACCTGCGGCAGCCGCAGCGCGTTCGCGAGAAAGCCGCTGCGGGTGCGGCAATGGCCGCCGAGCATCACGTTCTGCCGCACCGTCATCGTGCGGAACAGCGCCAGGTTCTGGAAGGTGCGCCCGATGCCGAGCTGGGCGATGCCGTGCGGCGGCGTGTCCACGAGCGGGCGGCCCTCGAACAGGATCTCGCCGCTGTCGAAGCGGTACAGGCGCGACAGGCAGTTGAACAGCGTTGTCTTGCCGGCGCCGTTGGGCCCGATCAGGCCGACGATGTGGCCCGCCGTCACCGCGAACGAGACCTTGTCGAGCGCCGTGATGCCGCCGAAGCGCACTGTCACATCGGCGACACGCAGCAGGTCCGCGGCACGATCGGGTGCAGGGATGTTGGGCTCCTCTGTAGACGGTATCCGACCGTAACGCGCAGCGCCGAAATTCAAAGGGGTCATACCCTAGTTGACGGGCAGCGGCGGCCAAGGACAGTTCATGCACGCAGCGAGGACGCCATGCATAGCACGATGATGAGTTCGCCCCTGTCGCTCAACCACCTGCTCGAGCGCGCTGGCCGCCTGTTCGCGGGCAACACGATCGTCTCGCGTCTGCCCGACAAGTCGCTGCGAACCCACAGCTACGGCGAGTACTACCGCCGCGCCCGCGCGCTCGCCGCAGCACTGAAGCGGCTCGGCCTGAAGCCCGGCGAGCGCGTCGCCACGCTGTGCTGGAACCACCATGCGCACCTCGAGTGTTACTTCGGCATCCCGGCCGCAGGTGGCGTGATGCACACGCTGAACCTGCGCCTGTCGCCCGACGAGCTGGGCTGGATCGCCGGCGACGCGGCCGACCGCTTCCTGGTCGTCGACGACGTGCTGCTGCCGCTGTACCGCCAGTTCGCCGACAAACATTCGTTCGAGAAAGTGATCGTGTTCCCGTTCTCCGGCGCGCCGGTCGAAACGCCGTTTGTCGACTACGAACGGCTGCTCGCCGACGCCGACCCCAATCGTTTCGACTACGCGCCGCACGACGAAAACGATGCGGTGGCGATGTGCTACACGTCGGGCACCACGGGGCGCGCCAAGGGCGTCGTCTATTCGCACCGCTCGACGATCCTGCACACGCTGGTCGGCAGCCTCGGCGACTACTGGGGCCTCAAGAGCACCGACAGCGTGCTGCCGGTGACGCCGATGTTCCACGCCAACTGCTGGGGCGTGCCCTACGCCGCGGTGATGATGGGCGTGAAGCTGGTGTTCCCCGGCCCGCACCTGCACCCCGACGACCTGCTCGACCTGATGCAGCTCGAACCGCCGACGCTCGCGCTCGGCGTGCCGACGATCTGGATGGGCGTGATCCAGGCCTTCGATCAGGCGCAGGAGAAGCAGCCCGGCCGCTGGAAGCTGCCGCGCGGCATGCGTTCGCTGGTCGGTGGGGCGGCGGTGCCCGAAGCACTGATACGCGCCTTCGACCGGCACGGCATCTGGCTGCTGCAGGGCTGGGGCATGACCGAGACCTCGCCGCTCGCGACCGTGTCGTACCCGCGCGCCGAGCTGAAGGACGCGAGCGATGCAGAACGTTTCCGGCGCGCCGCGATGGCCGGCGTTCCGGTGCCGCTGGTCGACGTGCGCATTCGTGTCGAAGACGGCGGCGACGCACCGTGGGACGGCAAGACGATGGGCGAGATCCAGGTCCGTGGGCCCTTCATCACCGGCTCGTACCACGGCGTGGCACCGACCCCCGACAAGTTCACCGACGACGGTTGGCTGCGCACCGGTGATGTCGCGACGATCGACGAGTTCGGCTTCGTGCGCATCACCGACCGGACCAAGGACCTGATCAAGTCGGGTGGCGAATGGATATCGTCGGTCGACCTCGAGAACGCCTTGATGGCACATCCGGCGATCGCCGAGGCGGCGGTCATCGCGGTGCCGGATCCGAAGTGGAGCGAACGCCCGCTCGCCTGCATCGTCGTCAAGGCGGGGATGGCGGCGGAGGCGGAGGCGCTGAACGCACATCTGCTGCAGCACGGGTTCGCGAAGTGGCAGCTGCCGGATCGCTATAAGGTGATCGACGCGATCCCGCGCACCTCGACCGGCAAGTTCTGGAAGCTGAAGCTGCGGGAGCGGTTTGCGCGCTGACGCGCAGTCGCTCCCTGCCTGCCGTCAAGGCCTACTTCAGCGCGTCGACGCCGGCTCGCGCGACCTGGGCGTCTTGCGCCGACAGGACGCCGCTGACGCCCACTGCACCGATCATCTTGCCGCCGACGACGATGGGCAGACCCCCCTCGATCGGTGTCACGCCGGGCAAACCCAGGATGGCGTTCCGACCACCCGCAATGCCGTCCTCGAACTCTTTCGATGGGCGGCGGTAGGTGGCCGCGGTGCGGGCCTTCTCGATCGCCACGGTGGCGCTGGCGGTCTGGGTGTCGTCGAGCATCTCGTAGTAGACCAGCAAGCCGTGGTTGTCGACCACGGCAATCGCGACGTTCCAGTTGTTCTTCTTCGCCTCGGCGGCCGAGGCGGCCGCGATCTTCTTGGCGGTGTCGAGGTTGATCGCCGTGCCGTAAGGCGGCCTCTGCTGGGCCGCGGCGCCGAACGCGAACAGCGCGACTGTGAGTCCCAAAACGATTCGCGTCATCAACTGGGGAATGTTCACGGTGTGACTCCTGTTGAAATCGGAGCACGATGATAGTGGCGACCGTGACGGGTTCCGCTTGTATCGCTGCCATATTTCCACTATTATCGAATTATGGAAGAGAAGGCCGTCATCAATCCCTGGCCGCGCTCGCCCAGCCCTCCGCAGGCGCCGCCTGCAAGACCTTCTGAAAGGACCCCGTCATGAAGCGCTTCCATGTTCACGTTCACGTCGACGATCTGGCCAGGAACATCGGCTTTTATTCCAAGCTGTTCGCCGCCGAACCGACCCGCGTCGAAGGCGACTATGCGAAGTGGATGCTCGACGACCCGCGCATCAACTTCGCGATCTCGACCCGCGGCAGCGGCACCGGCGTCGACCACCTGGGCCTGCAGACCGACGACCCGGCCGAGCTCGCGCAGATGAAGGCCCAGGCGCAGGCCGCCGACCTGGCCTTGATGGACTCGGGCGAGGTCAGCTGCTGCTACGCGCGCAGCGACAAGTACTGGCTCACCGACCCCCAAGGCGTCGCCTGGGAGCAGTTCCACACGCTGAACAGCATTCCCTTGTTCAGCGACGCTCCGCCTGCATCGGCCGACGCCGGCGCCACCGCGTGCTGCGCGCAACAGGCGCCGCAGGGCACGCCGCTCGGCATTCCGGTCAAGGCCGCAAGCTCGTGCTGCTGAGGCGTGACGGCGTGAAGCGCTTCATCGCCAGGCACCTGTACACGATCGCGGTCGGCGCGAGCCTGGCGGCGTTCCTCACGGCGCGCGAGTTCGGGCTGCCGCTCGAAGCGGTCGTCGTCGCCGCAAGCGTCGTGGTGTTGGTCGCCGCTGCGCTGCTCGAGCGGCTGCTGCCGTTCGAGCCGGCGTGGCGCCGGTCCGACGGCGACACGACGACCGACGCTGCCAGCGCCATCGTTCTGATCGGTCTCGTCGACCCGCTGCTGAAGGCCGCTATGCCGGTGCTCGCCATCGCGGCGGTGCGCGGGGTCGGCACGCCGTGGCGTGCCTTCCCGATCGGATGGCCGTTCATGGCCCAGGTGCTGCTCGCCTTGTTGTGGATCGAGTTCGCCAAGTATTGGTCGCACCGGGCGCACCACCGCAGCCCGGCGCTGTGGTGGCTGCATGCCCTGCACCACGGCAGCCGGCGCCTTTACTGGCTCAACAACTTCCGCTTCCACCCGCTGAACCACGCGATCAACAGCCTGGTCAGCATGCTGCCGCTGTGGCTGGCCGGCACGCCGGCCGAGGGGTTGCTCGGCGGGGCGGCGATCAGCCAGCCGGTGCTGATGCTTCAACACGCGAACCTGGACCTGAGAAGCGGCTGGCTCAATCATGTCTTCAGCACCAACGAAGTCCACCGCTGGCACCACTCGACGCAGCCGCACGAGGCCAACTCGAACTTCGGCAGCGCGCTGATGCTGTGGGACCACGTGTTCGGCACCTTCCGACACGAGGCAGGCCGCCGGCGGCCGGTCGCGGTCGGCCTGTTCGGCAACGGCGGCGGCTACCCCTCCGCCCGCTCCTACCTGCAACAACTGCGCTCGATGTTCAGTCCGGCCTGCTGTTATCCGAATCGATGAGCGCGCAGCCGCGCCGGCTACGGCGAACCGTAGGCCGCCACCGCGCGCGGCGAGGGGTCGGGCTCGACCGGCAGCGCCTCGAAGTCGACGCCGGCATGGAAGCGGGCGTCGGCATCGACGCCGCGAGCTGGCGGCGCGGCGACCGCGCCCGGCGGCGGCATCTCGTCGAGCGCAGGCGAGCCGACAGCGGATCGGAACTGCAGTGCCAGCAGTAGCAGCAGCGTCAGCAGCGCAACAAAGCCGACAGCCGCGGGCCAGAAGCGCTTGAGTGGCGACGGGGTCATGGCATCTCCTTCGGGTGGTCCCTGAAGGAGAGGACGCAGCGCCGGCGCCGAACCGGACACCGGGTTACAGACCCTTTCCGGATCCTGAGTAGCGACGAGCTTCAGCCACAGAAGGTGCACCGTGCGCGCCATGCCCAACCCGGCCGTCATACCGGCGAACGCCGGTATCCACTCGTTCAGCCTCCGCGCGTGGACATGCGCGCGTGGGCCTGCGGGCGGTGGATCCCAGCGTTCGCCGGGATGACGCGGCTGGGCGTGGTTGCTCGCGCGCATCGGGCTGAGCTTCGTCGCCAGGGTGCCGAGCGTTGCCATTCCGTTTCCAGCTTCTCATCGTCGTTTCTCCTTGCGATGCCTTTGAACGCAGAGCAATCGTGGTGCCCGCGACACCCCCGAAATCGGCGGATGCGTAACAACCGCCGCGGGCGTTCACTGGAGTCCGGGACTTTCGGGAAGATGGACATGAGTGGGGGTACTTCGCAGCCAGGCATCGGCTACCAGATCCGGTACCAGTCGCTGTTCCAGCAAGGCCGCGCGCTCGCATTTCCGTGCGACTGCGAGGGCCATGTCGACCTGAACACGCTGACCCCGCGGGCGATGGACAACTACCTGTTCGCCCGTGCGATGGTCGGGCGCGAATTCGCAACACCGTCGGTGTCGGCGCGCGAAGTGAACGGGCCGACGGCACAATCGGGGCGTTGATTTTCCCAGCGCCCTCCATGTCCGACACCGACACGCCGACCCCGACCCAGCCTCCCGCAGCGCCCGCCGCGCCGGCGCCCAACGCCTGCGCGGCGCAGCTCAAGCAATTGTTCCCGGCGCTGTTCGGCGGTGCGCCCAAGCCGATCAAGCTGCGCATCCAGAACGACATCCAGGAGCGCGCGCCGGGCGCGTTCACGAAGAACGAGCTGTCGGCCTTCTTTCGTCGCTACACCGGCAGCACCGCCTACCTGATCGCGGTCACGCGGGCCAAGCAGCGTTTCGACCTCGACGGCGCACCGAGCGGCGAGCTGAGCGAGGAACACCGCAAGATCGCCGCCGACGAGCTGGCGCGCCGCCGCGCCCTGCACGACGAGCGGCGCGAGCTCGAAGAGCAGCAGCGGCGCAACCGCGCGACGCTGCTGCGCGACTTCGAGCGCACGACCCTGACACCGGCCAACTTCTGCGCGCTGAAGGGCATCGGCCTCGAAGAGCTCGACCGTTATCTGGCGGTGGCGCGGCAAGAGGCCGAGGAGCGCGCGCGCAACGCCCCGCCGCCGTTCGAACGCGAGCGGCGGCCCGAGCGGGCGCCGCCGCAGAACCGCCGCCGCTGACGCTTCTCGGGCACGCGGTTTGACCCGGGTGGGGCGGCCCCTACAATGGCGCCCCTTTCCCACTCGCTGCGACGCCCGTGTCCGACCGCCTAGCCGTCCTGCCGCAATACCTGCTGCCCAAGCAGGCCATCACCGCCCTGGCCGGCAAGATCGCCTCGTCGCGCGGCGGCGCGATGACCACCCGCACCATCGCCTGGTTCGTGCGCAAGTACGGCGTGGACATGAGCGAGGCGGCCAACCCCGACATCGCAAGCTACCCGAGCTTCAACGAGTTCTTCACCCGCGCACTGAAACCCGGCGCGCGGCCGCTCGCCCAAGCCGACCTGATCTGCCCGGTCGACGGCGCGATCAGCCAGTTCGGCAGCATCGAGCACGACCAGATCTTCCAGGCCAAGGGGCACCGCTACTCGATCGCCGCGCTGGTCGGCGGACATGCCGAGCTGGCGGCGCGCTTCGAGCACGGCAGCTTCGCCACGCTGTACCTGAGCCCGCGCGACTACCACCGCATCCACATGCCCTGCGACGGCACGCTGACCCGCATGATCCATGTGCCGGGCGACCTGTTCTCGGTCAACCCGACGACGGCGCGCGGCGTGCCCGAGCTGTTCGCCCGCAACGAGCGCGTGGTGTGTGTGTTCGAGACGCCGCGTGGGCCCTTCGTGCTGGTGCTCGTCGGCGCCACCATCGTCGGCAGCATGGCGACGGTATGGCACGGTGTGGTCAACCCGCCGCGGGTCAAGGAGGTGCGGGAGTGGGACTACGCCGCGTCGCCGGTGGAGCTGAAACAAGGCGACGAGATGGGCCGCTTCCTGCTCGGCTCGACGGTGGTGATGCTGTTCCCGCAATCGCCGCTCGCATTCAACCCCGAATGGGCGCCGGCGCGATCGATCCGGCTCGGTGAAGCGATGGCGAACTACTCGGGCATTTCTCCCTCTCCCCCTGGGAGAGGGCAGGGGTGAGGGCTGGGACGCCCCCGCCCGCCCCCCCCCCCCCCCCCGCCCCCCCCCGCCGCCCGC
>OBEQ010139548.1_pt1 | contig 23443 bp, 19 predicted proteins | sample 1670901 | NCBI WGS metagenome assembly OBEQ01 (sample SAMEA104232315, study PRJEB22302) | groundwater metagenome | biome: forest; feature: aquifer; material: groundwater | place: USA | collected 2011-08-07 | depth 5.4 m
CTGCTCCCCGAAAGTGCCTTGGCTGCGGTAGCCCACGTTGTTCATCCAATAATGCCAGTTCTGATCCATGCCGTCGTAGATGAGCAGCTTGCGCGCGGCCGCGTTGGTCGCCGCCACCAGTTCGATCTGCTTGCTCTCGTTGTTGCCGACGTCCGTGCGTCGCTGCAGGCTGTAGATCTTGTATTCGAACAGTTCCTTCTGCTGGAATTGCGGCGGGGGAGCGGCCGCCTTCGCCATCGAGCGCACCCGGTAATCCTGTTCGTATTGCCCGTCCTGGACCATGTTTACATCCCCGGCCACCAACTTGAGCCCCGCATCCTTGAAAGCGGTCCCGGAGTTGTTCACCAAAGTAACCCAACCGGTCAGGTCCAGGCGATCGTCCGCCTTGTCGAGCAACGCCACGTAATCGCAGCTCCAGGAGATCGCGTTCGCGAGATAACTGATCTCCGCGCGCTGCTCGCCTTCCTTCTCCGAGGTCAGCATCCATTCCAATTGCGGCTTGAGGATGAGGCCTTCCGGCAGGCTGGGCAGCACCATCCGGCCCGCGGGATTCAATTCGATCTTTCCGCCGATCTCGGCGATCAATCCGGGATTGGAGGATCCCCCCGTACCTCCCATGCTACCGTACTGTTCCGGGTTACCTCCCACCGCCAGGATGCGGCCCGTCACGGTGAACGCCTGCTTCTTCTCCTCGTCGAAGCGTTGGAACTCCACGGTCTTGCCCAGGTATTTCTCCAACAGCTTGGCTTGGTTCACCAGATCATATTGGTAGTTCTGCTCCAGCACCCGCACGCCCGAGGGATCGGTCAGGCTGGAGAAATGCAGCGAGGTGGCTTCGATGGTGGCAGGGATGTCAGGCACCTGGACGCGGTTGACGCCCTTACCCAAGGCGATGGTCCGTTCTTCGCGCACCAGGGACGTGCCGGAATTGTAAACCGTGATGTCCACGGACTTGCGCGGGCTGGAGAGGCGCGCCGCGGGAGCATCCTTGCCGGGCACGGCATCGCCTTTGCCGGCGGCGTAGGTGGGGGAACGGGATTCCGCCGCGATGAGCGCGGAGAACGCTATAAGAACCGAAAATCCAGGGGTCCGTTTGATTGGCATCGAGCGCCGCCTTTCTTAAGTCGTCACAGGTACGTTACATCGTCACGGGCAAGTTACGTCATAACGGGAACGGAATGGAAGGCCAGCACCGGCAGCAACCGCTCCACGTCCACGGGCAAGGTATCCGGATCCTCGCCGTAGCCGCAGCTCACGCGCACCGGTCCGCTGGGCGCGCGGGCCAGGAACAGCTTCACCGAGTCCCGGTGGAAGTAGAGGATTTTTTCGATGGGCACCGCGCCGTCCGCATCCTCCACCCGGAACGGCCTGGCCTTGGGATCCTGGGATTCCAGGCGGCTGATCACGGGCGCGAAACGGAGCCGCACCACCTGCGGTCCATCCATCACCGCTTCCGCCACATCCGGCGCGCGCCATTCCGGAGCCGCTCCGCGGTCCGAATGTTTTCCTTGCGCGTACACCGCGCCCAGGGCGCAGGCCGCCAGCCGGTTCCCCAGGATCAGGTTACCGGCCGTTCCGATATGGATGGTGTCGTCCAGGGGAAGATCCAAAGCCGGCACCGTGAACACGCGCGCGTCCCGCATCGCCGCCACGCGCTGGGCCTCGCGGACCTGGGACCATTCGCGATCCTCGCCGCCCGGCCGATCCGACAGGTAACGCGCGAGTTGCACCGTCAGGATGGGCAGATCCGCGCCCAAGGCCTTCCGCCAGCCTTCCGCCGAAGCCAGAAAACGATTGAGATAATCCGCGGCCGTGCCCGGCTCCGCATCCGTCTCGCCCTGGTACCATACCAGGCCCTTGACCCGGCCTCCGGCGCGATCGACCATGGCCTTGAGGTTGGCGAACAACGGTCCGCTTTCGGGATGCCAATCCCGCAGCGGCGAACCACCCAGAGCCGCCGGCAGCAGTCCGATGGGATGACCCAACCCGCGTTTCAACGAGCGGGCGAAATGCAGAAACGGGGAGTGGCCGGTATTGTAGGTTTCGCGTGAGGCAGGAAACACGGACGCTGTCGCATCACTCAGGGGATGGGCCGCCAGGGTCCAGGCCCCGTGATGGCGCAGCATGTGCAGGCCCAGTTCCGGAGCGTCGTCGTATGGTGCGCGTCCATAGCCAGAGGCATTGCTCTGCCCGGCGATGATCCACAGATCCCCCACCCCGAGGAAATGCCGCATGTCCCCGCGCAGGGACCATTCGCCCAACTTGTTGCCCTTGGGATTGAAACGCGTCTCCAGGCGGTACGGCCCGCCCGCCGGCACCGGCTGCAACTCGCCCCGCCACGCGCCGTCGGCGTCGGTTTCGGCCGCGCGCCAATCCAAGGCCGCGTTCACTGGGACGCCGGAATCCTCGCGCACCAGGCGCATTTCCACCGTGCCGCCCGCGGCGCCCAGCAGCCCCATGGATTCCTTGGGGGCCCAACGTCCCGTCAGCGCGATACGGGCATTCCCGGATTGATCTTGTTGGAGGATTTGCCAATCGGAGGGACCGGTGGCGATGATGGCGCCCCATGGCCGGTCCTTGCCATCGGCTGGCCCATCTGCTTCCCATTGGCCTGCGGGTCCGGCGGTATCCGTCATACCGCGAAATCTAGGAAGTTCGGGCGACGCTATCTATTTTGGGATGCCTATGACGCTGCACTACGATATCCGCATCTCCGGCAAGGTTCAAGGGGTTTTCTTCCGGGCCTCCGCCCGCGCCGAGGCCAACCGCCTCGGGCTGCACGGTTTCATCCGCAACGAGGACGACGGCAGCGTGCATGCGGAAGCGGAAGGCGATCGCCAGAATCTCGACGAGTTCCTGGCTTGGTGCCGTCAGGGACCGCCCCACGCCCAGGTGGACTCGGTCAAGGCGGGCACTGGGGAAGTCCGGGACTTTCAAGGGTTCCACGTTAGATAGGCTCACCGCTTCTGAGTTTGCTTCGCAAACTCAACGCGGCTCGCAGTAACATATCTGATAGGCTCACCGCTTCTGAGTTTGCTTCGCAAACTCAACGCGGCTCGCAGTAACATATCTGATAGGCTCACCGCTTCTGAGTTTGCTTCGCAAACTCAACGCTCCTCACTTGTTGAAAACCCGATAGTCGCGATTCTTCTAAGGGACCGCGCGGCGTCGACGTCGCAGCAAGGATGCCAGGGCGCCTTTTCGGGATGAGACTTCGTATCCGCCCAACGCGGCCAAGGCGACGGCGAACGGCAAAACGTAATAGAGGATCCGGTAGGCGAGCAAGGCTCCCAGCACGGGATAATCCGGCAAGGCGGGGGTCAGGACCGCCACCGCGGCCCCTTCGAAAACCCCCAGACTTCCCGGCACCGGCACGAACATCACCACGAACTTGATGGCCATGAAGGCTCCCAGAAAGCCCAATGCCCCGTGGTATCCCGCGGCTCTCAACGCCTCCGCGGGCAGCAGGTAATACAAGGTGAATCCGGACCAGGCCAGGTGCAAGGCGGACACGGCGATCTGCATCAGGAGCATGGCTTGGGTGGGCCGGACCAGGCGCCATTTCCACAGGTTGAGGGTAGCGCCCTTGGACATCCCGTTCCAAAGCAACAGGACCGCGGTGGGTAACAGCAATAATACCCCCAGCAGACGCGGCGACAGGGGCAGGGATATGGTGTCCGGCAAACGCACCGGATCGAGGATCTGGGTCAACCCCGCGAAGACGAACAGGCCGTTGCAGAACGCCAGCTTGGTCAAGGTGATCAACTGGGCGATTTCCAGTCCGGGAAATCCCCATGCCGTATAGAATCGGTAACGCAGGGATGTCCCAGTGACGAGGGAAAAGCCGATGTTGTTGGTGAAGGCGTTTCCGATGAAGGCGGCGAAGGAAGCGCGCCCGGGACCGACCTTCATGCCGATGGATGCCGCGGACAGGTAATCGTACCCGGTCTGGGTGAGGTAGCTGAGGGCGGCGAAGATCAACGCCAAGGCCAGCCGGTGGGCGGGAATCTGGCCCAGGCGCTGGACCACCTCGCTGAAATCGTAGCGGCGCAGAATCCGGCCGAAAACCCACACGGCCAACCCCAACAGGAGCAAACCCAAAACAGTCCCGGCTACCGACAGCAGCTTAGCCGTGGTACTGGTATGGTGCCCTATCGCGGTCCCGATGGGAGGTTCGCCCGGTTTCCCCAATTGCAATCTCCATTCCGCTTTCCCTGGAACCGGAAAGCCCAATCAGGCCCTGCGGTTTAATCTATCCGCAAAGTGAAATATCCGGAAAGGGCCTGCGGGTAAGATAGGTTTGGGCGGAGCGGGAACAACCCTAAAGAGGGGCGGAATTCAGCGTTTGACGAATTTGATCCACTCGTCCGAGGACTGATCATCCTGATCGAGGAGGTCGAAGGACATGGTGGTCACGCCCCGGACGAGGCGGCGGCTGGTTTTGTCGGCCTTTTCGGTTTGCCAATCCTCATTGCCGCAGTCCGGACGATGGCGCGCCTCGGTGAGGTGGAACTCGATCGAGCCGTTGTCGCAGGACCATTCGCCTTTGTATTCCATGATGAAACAGCTGCCCCGGAATTTCTTCTTGGAATAGGTGTTGTTCTGGTTGAGGCTCAATTTCACGGACAGGCCGGAATCCAGGGTCGACGCGGTATAGACGCCATAGCTCAGGACATTGTCGGGGGTGCCGAAGTTGGCGGTGCGGGTGGGTTGCCGGGCGCAGCCGGCGAAGAACAGGAGCAGCGCGGCCAGGGAAGCGACGCCGGTCATGGGTTTCCGGATTTGCATAGGGTACCTCTGCCGTTGTTCCCGAAGAAGGTAGCAAAACCCGAAAAAAGGGACGGATGGTCCCTTCAGCGCTTTTTCCGCTGCTGCCGATGCTCGCGCATCCACATTTTGATCACTTCGCCGATGGCGCTGTAGTCCGGCACGTCGGGCTTGGATTGGGAGGCCAGTAACCTGGCCGCGTCCTTGGCTCCCGCCACGAATCCTCGGGCCGCGTCATGGGTCGGCGCCAGCGCCTCCATCATGCTCATGCCCAAGGTGCGCACCTGCGGGTTGGACGATTCCCAGAAACCGAGCGCCATCTTATAGGACACGTTAGCGGATTGCACGGAGGCGAGGATTTCGCCCGCTTCGCGGATATGATCAGGGGGATACTTGCCGCTTTCGAGGCGGCGCACCAATTCGTCGATGTCGTTCTGGGCCGGTTGTTCAGTCATACGCTTCCATTTTAGGGGGTGGAAGGCGGAGGCGCAAACTTCGGAAGCGGGATGCAAGGCGACACTGTGCGCCATTGCCACATGGCGGAAGGAATAAAGGCGGCGACGCTTCCATCAACGGAAGAGCATCGCCGCCATCAACCCCAGCTTACGATATTCTGATCGGCCACGTAGCCACACTTCTCGCATTGCGGATTGTGCACCGAAATCGGGCTGTTTTCGCAATGGGGGCACACGTTGGTGTCCAGCAGCAGCTTGATCTCTTTACCCATGCGGTAACCGCACTCGCGGCATTCACGGATGCGGGATTTGAAGCTCCAACGCGACCAGCAATTGGGGCAATGGTCGTGGGGCACCTTCATCAGTTCGCCGTCCACGATGTACTTGGCGGCGGAGGACTCGCTGGTGGAAAGATAGGGGCGATCGCCGTCCATGCAGGTGATCCCGGCATCGGTGGTCTTCAGGGACTTGTCGCGGTTCTCGTCGAAGACCTCGACCGAGAAGTTCACGGTGATGGAATATCCCTTGGGCAGGCTCGCCGAAATCTCTTTCAGCTTGTTCTCGACCTTGGAGAGCGCCTGTTCCTTGTAGAGCCGCTGCAGCTCGGGGAAGAGCATATCGGCCAGTTCATGCGTATGGTCGTAAGTCTGCACATCCATCTTTCACCTCGGTACGAAAAAATCGATGGGAGAAAATGCCGTCTCGTCTTTCCATGAAGTTAGGATAAAAAAGAGGCGATGGCAGCGATCATAGCGCAGGCATTGCTCGCGAATACCGTCAAAAGCGGAAAGGACGGAACGGCGCGGTTTAACTCTTTTGCGGTTCTTGGATCTTGTGTGGCGCGGGCAAACCCAAAATCATGAAACGTCTGCGTTAATACGCGAAATCGACGACCACGATCTGGGAAACCGTTCCGACCCGCAGGGGCGGGCCCCAGAAGCCCGTGCCCGTGTTCACGATGAGATCCGTGTCGGATCCCAGCGCGTATTTTCCCGCCAGGTATTTGAACGCTAGGCGCACCATCGCGAGGAAGGGGAAGATCTGCCCGCCATGCGTATGGCCGCTGAAGATCAGATCCACGCGCGCCTTCGCCGCCGGCTCCAGCTCTTTCGGTTGATGCGCCAGCAGGAATGAAGGCATATCGTCACGGAGATCACCAAGCGCTTTCGGAAGATCGCACGCGACGCCCAGGGCCTTGAAACGGTTGGCGCTTTGATCGTGGATGCCTGCGATCTGCAGGCCCGCTTCGGTGGTCCGGATCTCGTTCGCGAGCACGGGAATCCCGGCCGCGGACATCAGTTTCAGGAAACGCGGGAGGCCGGTGTAGAATTCATGGTTGCCGCTCACGGAGAAGACGCCCTGCCGCGCCTTGAGGCGGGCCAGGATCACGGCGGCCTCGGCATCCGCGGGAAATTCCGGATCGACCAGATCCCCGGTGATGAAGATCAGATCGGGCTCAAGGCGGTTGATGCGTTCGACCAGGCGGGTGAGAAAGGCCGTGCCCAGGGTCAACCCCAGATGCACGTCCGAGATTTGCGCGATGCGGACCTTGCCGCCTTTACCGTAGCGCTTGGACCTGTCGATAGCGTAGCGCGTTTCCCGGGGACCGCTCAAGGCCTTCGCCAGTCCACCCAGGATCACGGCGAGTACAAGGAAGGCGGTGATGCGGATCCACGGAACCGGTTCGTGCGCGGCCGGCAATCCGGTGAACAGCGCCACTTTCCGGATCAGCGCCGAGACCAGGAACCAGAAGCTGAGCAGGAATACCGCGCCCATCCAGACGGCGGCGGTCCAATAAAGCAAGCGCATAGCGGAGTTGCGCCACCGCAAGGTCAGGAGGCGGGCGACCGGAAAGCTGAAGGCCATGACCCACAGGCCCGCTGTCAGGATCCCCCGGTCCAAGCCGATGGCGGCCAGATTGTGGAAGACGTACCAATGCATGGCCGTCCAGGTCCCGATGGCGGCGGATAGGAAGGCTATAAGACCTAGAGTCATGGGACCGACCTGTAGCCTTCCAATGGGAGAGAATTCAAAATGCAAAAGTCAAAATGCAAAATGCAAAATTTGTGGAAAAAGCCGGGTCTCCGGACAACCGGATTCCGCACGGTAACAAGGGACAACGCATTGGTCTTCATTTTGACTTTTGACTTTTGCATTTTGACTTTTGACTTCTACCCGGTCGGCCTCAGCGAACCTATCCCCACCGCAGCTTCGCTCTTGCGGCGCGGGCCTTGGCCAAGGCCGCGTCCACGGTATCGGCGAGCACGGTGAAATGCCCCATCTTGCGTTTGGCCACGGCCTGGGTCTTGCCGTACAGGTGCAGGACCAGATCATCCTCGCGCATGGCCTGGTCCGAACCGAACAGGGTGTTGCCGTTGCCATCGCCCAGGATGTTGATCATGACCGAGGGCTTGAGGACTTCGGTGGAACCCAGGGGAAGGCCGCAGATGGCCCGCACCTGTTGTTCGAACTGGGAGCAGACGCAAGCGTCCAGGGTGTAGTGGCCGGAGTTGTGCGGGCGCGGGGCGATTTCGTTCACCAGGATCACGTCGCCTTCGCACAGGAAAAGTTCCACGCAATAGGCTCCGACGATGTTCAGGGCGTCGCCCACGGCTTCGGCCATGGATCGCGCCTTGGCCGCGGCGGCGGGGGAAATGCGCGCGGGTACGATTGCAGTGTCCAGGATGTTGTCGACGTGCACGTTCTCGGAAACGGGAAAGGCCTTGGCCTTGCCGTCGTTGCCGCGGCAGGCGACCACGCTGAGTTCCTTCAGGAACGGGACCTTGCGCTCCCAGATGAGCGGCTGCCCGCGATGCAGCTTTTTAAACGCGGCGGCGGCGCCGGTCGCATCGGACACCACGGCTTGGCCCTTGCCGTCATAGCCGCCCCGCACGGTCTTGATGACCGCGGGCAAACCTACTTTGGCGGCGGCCACCATGAGATCCGCTTCGGTATTCAAAGCCATGAAGGCGGTGACGCCCAGGCCCGCGTTGCGCAGGAATTCCTTTTCCAAAAGGCGGTCCTGGGAAATACGGAGCACGCGGCTGTCCGGATGCACGGCCTTGCCCATGGCTTCCAGGAATTCCACCGCATGGGCGTCGATGTTCTCGAATTCGTAGGTAACCACATCGCAGCGATCGGCCAGGCGCTTAAGCGCGGCTTCATCGGTATAGTCGGCCAGGATCTGTTCATCCGCCACCTGGCCGCAGGGGGAATCCGGCGTGGGCTCCAGGGTAACGACGCGGTAACCCATGCGCTTGGCCTCGAGCGCGAACATGCGCCCCAGCTGCCCTCCCCCGAGGATGCCCAGGGTGGCGCCCGGTAGGATGGTGCGCACGGCTCAAGCCTCCGGGATTTTCATGGCGCGCACGTCATGATCCAACGAGGCGCGATGCTTGTCGACCGCGGCCGCGATGGCCGGGTACTTCAGGGCCAGGATGCGCGCGGCCATGAGGCCGGCGTTCTTGGCATTGCCGATGGCCATGGTCGCAACGGGGATGCCGGCGGGCATCTGCGCGATGGACAGCAGGGAGTCCATGCCGTTGAGATGCTTCGAGGTTACCGGCACGCCGATCACGGGCAGAGAAGTCAAAGAGGCCGTCATGCCCGGCAGATGGGCCGCGCCGCCCGCTCCCGCGATGATCACCTCGACGCCGCGATCCCGCGCGGCCTGGGCGTATTCCACCATCAGTTCCGGGGTCCTATGCGCCGAGACGACCTTGGATTCGAAGGGGATGGAGAAGTCGGAGAGGATTTTGGCCGCGTCCTTCATGGTGTCCCAATCGGAAATGCTGCCCATGATCACGCCCACCAGGGGCTTCCCGCCCGCGAAGGCGGCGGACTTTTCCCGCTTGCCGCGCTTTTCCCGCTTCCCGGATTTTTTCGCCTTGTCCGCCTTACCCGCTTTGGTCACGGCAGTCGCGGTGCCCGCGTTGATCGTCTTGCGTTTATCGGCTTTCGCCATGCTTCCGTCCCCGTTCAATTCCCGGCCTGGCCGCCGGAGCCGCCCCCGCCATTGCCACTTGAAAGGGAGTCGCGCTTTCCCGGTTCCCCGGGTTCGTTGGAATCCGATCCCTGATTGTCCTGGGGCGGAAAGGTCTGTCGTCCCGCCTTGTCCCATTCGCGCACGGTCCCTTTGACGAGGGATCCCGCCTGGAAAGAGCGCTCCTGCCACAGGCGACCGTTCTCATGCCACCAGGTGGCGAGGCCGTCGAGCTTGCCGTCGCTGTAGTTCGCCTCGAATTTCTTTTTGCCGTCCGCGTACCACTCGCGCCAAACTCCGTGGGTCAAGCCTTCGCGGAATACGGTCTGCCATTGTTTCTGGCCGTTCTGTTACCAGACCGTGGCGTAGCCGTTCTTCTTGCCGTCCTTGTAGTTGGCCTCGTAGGATTTCCGCCCGTCCGCGTAGTAGTAGATGACCGGGCCGTTCTCTTTTCCATCCTGCCAGGGGATTTCGCCCTTCTTGGATCCGTTGTTGAAGAACTCCTCGTCGAGTCCGTCGCGCACTTCGTGCTTCTTATCGTCCAGGTAGAACGAGTAGGATTCCTTGACCTTGCCGTCCGGATACTTGATCTCTTTTTTGCGGGCTTCCGGCGCGCCGGCAGCGGAAGCGGAGAAAGCTCCCAGCAGGCAGCAGGCCAACCCGGCCTTAAGCGTCTGTCGGCCGGAGTGCGGCGTGAATTTCCGGAGAAGCCCGTGAAAGGCGGATTGCTGCATAAAACCAGCCTTGAATATAGCTTTTCCCACCCGTGCGGTCAGGAGTAAGCATGGAATGGAGCGCAAATTCGGCACTAGACGGACACGGAAACCGTGGTCCGCGCCTGCTGAAAGATCCATGGCACCAACTCCGGCGTCCTTCCCGCAGGGATCCAGGACCGGTGGTTGTAACCCAAAGCCTTCGGGTATTCCGTATACTTGACCGCGCTGCCGGCGGCTTTCAGGGCCGCCACCATTTCCCGCGTGCCCGCGACGGGGACCACAGCGTCGTCTTCAGAATGAAAGGTCCAGATAGGGAGTTTAGCGATGAGCGAGGCCTTCCGGGGATCCGCGCCACCGCACACCGGGACCGCGGCCGCGAACCGGTTGGGAAAGGTCATTGCCAGGAACCAGGTTCCGAAGCCGCCCATGGAAATGCCCGAGAGGTAGACGCGATCTGGATCGATGTGGAATTCCTTTTGCAGGGATTCGAGGATGGCGACCACGGCGGCCATGGGTCCACTGATGTTGACCTTGTCCAGATGGTAGGACCCGTCGGCCCAGGGCGTATCGACCCATTGGCCGTCTTCGGGACATTGGGGAGCGACTACGAAACACGGATGCGCGCTTTGCACCGGGTCCTCCGCCCACATGCGGTTGAAATCGTGCATGAGTTGCGAGGAGCCATCGCTGCCGCGCTCCCCTGCTCCGTGCAGGGTGAGCATCAAAGGATATTTCTTGGCGGCCTGGTAACTCCTGGGGACGAACAGACGGTAGACCAGGGCCTTGCCTGCTCCCATCTCGCGGCTACGCGCCTGGAACGCGGAAACGTCCACCGCTCCGCTCATGGTATACGCCTCCAACACGGAAAAAGCCAAGGTTCCAAGCAGCCCAACTCGCCTCACGTTACCCCCACGCCGTCCAATCGTCCCATAATCTAACGGCTCCGGTCAATTACGCAAGGGGTCCTTACCAGGCTGGGAAGGCCCAGGGCATCGAAGTATCGGATGGGCATTGCCGTATTCAGGGCTTGGGAGGAAGTGCGCCACCAGCTACGGATATTCGTGGCGGCTTGCTTTGCTACCCACTCAGGGGTTTCCCGGGAGAGTAACTCCCGGTAGGCGGTCGTGCCACGCTTCCATTGCTTCAGTTGGAGTTGCCGCAGTCGGTGCCTTATCCACTCATCCAGTTCGCGGAAGACAACCGGAGTCGCGGCCAGGGAGAAGTAGTTCTTCCATCCCGGCAGATACGCCCTTAGGTCTTCCACCACCTTTTCAATGCTTCGGCCCCCATTGCGTCCGGTGATTTGCCGGACCTTCTCCTTCATCACCCCTATCGTCGTATGGGCTACTGCCAGCCGCACGGAACCGTTCGGCCCGTACCACATCGAGTACCCCAGGATCTTACGGTGTGTCGCCAAGTCCACCGCGCTTTTCGACTCGTTGACCTTGAGCTTGAGGTTGCCGTAGAGCTTGCGCAAGAGCGCCATCACGCGCATCCCGGCCCGCTTCGAGGCCACGTAGACATTGCAGTCATCCGCATAGCGGACGAAGCCATGCCCTCGCTTCTCCATCTCCTTGTCCACTTCATCGAGCAGTACGTTGGCCAAGAGCGGCGACAAAGGCCCGCCTTGCGGCGTCCCTTCGTGCCGCTCGATCACCACCCCGTTCAGCAGCACGGCTGCTTCGAGATAGCGGCGAATCAGTCCCAGCAACCTTGGGTCCTTTACCCGTTGCTCCAACCGGCCCATCAACACGTCGTGTTGGACGCGGTCGAAGAACCTCTCCAGGTCCACGTCCACCACAAAACGCTTACCTCCTGCTACCAGGTTGCGCGCTGCCACCACAGCTTGGTGGGCGCTTTTCCCGGGCCGGAAGCCGTAGCTGTTTTGCGAGAAGGTCGGGTCCAGAATGGGTTGCAGGACTTGCAGCATGGCTTGTTGGATGAACCGGTCGAGTACGGTTGGGATGCCGAGCTCCCGAAGGCCACCTTGTGGCCCCCCTCCCCCGCTCTTAGGGATTTCCACCCGCTTCACGGGCCTGGGTGCATAGTGTCCCAGAAGCAAACGCTCCCGAGTGGCCACCCAGTTCTCGCGCAAGTAGGTATCAAGCTCCCCTACCGTCATCCCATCCACACCGGGACTGCCTTTGTTCTGCTTCACGCGTCTCAGAGCCGCCAAAAGATTACCGCGTTCCACCACGGCCTCCATCAACGACCCTATGCCCGAGTGTCCGGGTCCTTTCCCCGCCGTCGGAGTTTCCACGCTGCCGGGCTGGCTCTGGGCTTCACCCTGTCCGCTTCCGGCGAGCTCCTTGTGCAAGGACATCTGCGGCATGACTCCTCCGAGGGTATCGGTCTGACACTCCTCTAACCGTTAGGCCCTTCGCTTTGCAGCTACTATGGCTTATGCTGACTCCTTGCTCCGTCGAGAGGCGACGTTACCCTTTCGGGCATAAGGCAAGGTCTCCCCGGATAAGAACGGCACCCTTCAACGCGCGACCGCCGGATTTACGCCGCCACCCTTTGGTCATGGGAGCTTCGCGACTTCTTGCCCGCTCGCCCCAAATGGCACCGCCTCATATCCGATTTCTGTTCGTCGGCCCGCGCTTTCGCTCCACGCTTCCTCTCCACGGTCGGTCACCCTTCCGCAGTTGCGCTTCACTTGACTCGCTATGACCTGCTTGTCGAGGGACTTGCACCCTCAAGGTGTCGCCCGTGCCGGGCGTACAAAAAGCCGGCCCCGCAAAGGGCCGGCCGGAAAGCATCACTCGGTGGATTCGTCTTGAACGCGCTCTGGGCGCGCTCACAACGCGATCAAGGCGATATCAGGGCGCGCCCGGCAGCGACATACGCCGCACGGACGCCCCTTGCTTCAGGACAAGAAAGCGGGCGCCTGAGACCGCCGTCCGACCCGTCAGCGAAGCGCGCTCGGAGCCGGCAGGGATGGCGAGCGCTCTCACCAGGGTTCCGCGGATATCATAGACCGATAGGCTTCCCGCGGCGGCCGAGGCCGGGAACTCCAGGGTGAGCCCGCGGTCGTTACGGACCAGGCGCAGCCTGTCCATCCCATTGCCGGCGGCGAAGATGGAGGTGGCCTTCTTCAAGGTCACGTTGAGGAAGCTCGCCGCGCCGGTCAAGGGGATCGTGGCGGTGAAGTCGGCGTAGCCTGCCATGGTCACCGTCACCGTACCGCCGGCGACGCCATTGGGAATGCCGCTGAAGGCATAGTCCCCAGTGGCCGAGGAGGTGGCGGAAAGCAGGATGCTGTTGAAGCCGTTGCTCTCGAAGATGAGCTTGGCGCCAGAAACGGCCTTGCCGTCCGCGTCCCGGACCAGTCCGGAAAGGGTCTTGGAGTTCAGCGCCGTCGCGCGCGCCAGGTAGATGTAGCCCGTGTCCTTCTCGTTGGCGGTCACGGTGCGGGGCGCGACCTTGCTGACGAAGCCGGCGAGGTTGGCGGAGACGGAATAGGATCCGGCCACCACGCTGGCGAACGTCACCCAGCCTTTGGCGTCCGTGGTTCCGGTGTAGACTTCGCCGCTCGGCGCGGTAAGGGAGGCTGCCACGCTGGCGCCCGCAAGGGCGGCGTTGCCGGTGGAATCCAAGCCGACGAAGATGTACATGGAGCCCATGGCGATTTTGGTCAAGGCGACGTTGGCGGTATCGGTGCGGTTGTTGGCCACCACGAGATTGCCGGAAGTGGCGTTCGAATACCCGGTCTTGGACACCAGCAGGGAGTAAGGCAGCGTCTGGGTGGAGGATGCGATGTTCTCGAACTTGAAGCCGCCGTCGCCGCCGCTCTGGACGGTATCCAGGTTTTCCCAGGTCACTGTCGTATTGGTGATTACGCGCTTACGCAGGATGACGGTCGCGCCGGAGATGGCTTCCTTGCTGCCCGCGTCCGTGACGGTTCCGACGATGGCGGAGCTGGGCTTGGGCAGTTTCTTGAGCAGCAGGGGAACCGCGATGGTATCCTTGCCCGCCACGTCCACGTTGACATTGCTGGCGCTGGCATACCCGGCGGCGCTGGCCTCAACGGTGTAGTTGTTCGCCGCTGCGACCGCCGAGAACGAGAAGCGGCCTTCGCCGTCCGTCAGCACGGTGTCGATGGGAGTGGGCCCGCCGCGTCCGGCCGGATGCGAGAGGATGACCGTCGCGTTTTTGATCGCCTCCTTGGTGGAGTCGTCCTTGACGGTGCCGGTGATGAGGCCGGTCTGACCGCCCCCGCCATTGGTGGGCACCAGGGAGATGTTGACGGTGTAGTTGCCGTTCGCCTGGGTGGCGTTCACGTTGCCCGTTCCGGACTGGTAGCCGGTCATGGAGACGACCACGGAATGGAATCCGGTCGCCACGCTGTCGAACATGTAGGCGCCCTTGGCGTCGGTCACAACGGTATCGGAAGAAACGCCCCCGCCGCCGAATCCGGCGACGATGACCCGCGCTCCCGCGATCGGATCGCCGGACGTGCGATTGGTGACGGTGCCGCTGACCTTGGCCGCGTGCAACGCCATCGCCGGCAGCATGATGGCCGCGAGGAAAATGGATCGGGTTCTAGAAATCATGTGATCCCCCAGGGGTTATGGATGTATCGCGCGGCTTGAAGCCCCCATGGCTGTTCAGCGGCCGCGCTTCTGCCTGGGTGAAAAACTATCCGCGCGATGCGCCCGACGAAACCCCGGTGACCCCGCGAATACCGCCGGTTTTTGGGGTCATTTTTCCCGGTGCGCCGCAATAACGTACCAATAGGTACATTGTTCCCATACGCCTATGGAAATGCGCGCAGCGCAAGCAGAATAATAAGGACAGCCAGGACAGCGAAGGAGGCCGTGTTGGAATATCAGGAAGTCACCATGCCCGGGAAAAAGAAGATCGCTCTCGTGGCGCACGATCACAAAAAGGCGGAGCTGGTGGAATGGGCCAAGCGCCATCGCGATTCCCTCGCGACCCACGTATTGCTCGCCACCGGGACCACCGGCGGCCTCATCGAAAAGGAAACGCGTCTGCCCGTGGAAAAGCTGAAGAGCGGACCGTTGGGCGGGGACCTGGAAATCGGGGCCCTCATATCGGAAGGCGGCATCGACGTGCTGGTGTTCTTCTGGGATCCCCTTGCCGCCCAGCCCCATGATCCGGACGTGCGCGCCCTGCTCCGCATCGCAGTGGTCTGGAACATCCCCGTGGTCAGCAACATGGCCTCGGCGGATTTCCTGTTCTCATCGCCCTTCATGGCCGGTACCTATAAACGACAGGTGCCGGACTATGATGAGAAGAAACGCAAGGATTGGCCGCTCAGGGGCGGTTGAAAAGGGCGTTCAGGCGTACACGCTTACACCGGCGCCCAAGCGGGAGCCTTTTTTGGAACCCTGGTTGGAACCCTGGCCGTAACTTTGGCGGGCGTACGCGGCGCGCGGATCGAACGCGGATTCCCGGGATTCCGGATTCGCCGGGCTTTCGGCGCCAGAAGCCTCCGCGCCGGTCCTTTCCCCGGACTGCTTGGCCATTTCACTTTGGGCCTGCGTGGCCATCTGGGCCGCGGCGGCCGCGACAGCGCGATCCTGTCCGGAAGGATCGGCCGGAGCCAGGGCCGCGCGCTGCACGGTCTGCGCCTTCTGTAGGGTAGCTTGAGCGTTACCCCTGACCGGGCTCACATCGATGTCCACATGGCCGCCCACCGCGTATTGCCTGCCGTCCGGACCCGTCTGGTACTCGTAGGCCGCCCCGCCCCGGGCATTGCCGCCCGCCGCGGCCTCATGGGCCGCTTCGTGGGCCTTGACCTGGCGATCCCGCTTCTGCAGCCCGTCGACCTGTTTCTGTTCCTCTTCGCTGAGCGGCTTGCCGTCCGCCTTTTTGGGCCCGGCATTCGGGGTTTCGGTCTTGCCGATCTTCGCCGCATCGGCTTTGCCGCTGGTCGCGGCATCCGGTCCATCGGACTCACTTGCGGCCTCCGCGCCGTTCGCGGTCGCAGGCGTATGATTGCCTTCGCCGGCTGAATCGGAAATACCGTTCGCCGACGTAGCGTCGGGAGCCGCCGCGGCCTTGGCTGTCACGGCTTCGGAACCCGCAGGGTCGGCTGACGTTGATTCCTTCCTCGACGCGGCCCTTGCCGCTTTGTCCGCGGCTATTCGTTCCTGCGTCCGCTGGGACCATTTTACCGTGGCGGAAGCCTGATCGAATCCGGGAGCCGCGGACGCTTTGTCTTGGCTTTCGTCGGCGACCTTCGGCGCGGCCTTTTTATAAACGGGAACGCGCTGCGTTCCGTGGAGGATCACGCCCTGGGAAGAGAATACCTGTGCTATTTGGGAAAACATCTATTCGGTCGCCATATCCATCTTAAGGATGGCCCTGCCGAGCCGCAAGGAATACGCTTTTGGCTTTTTGGGGAAATCCCCGTTTTTCTATCTTTCGGCCATGCTTGTATCCCAATACCTCCTGAAAACCCTGCGTGAATCCCCTTCGGGCGCCGAACTGCCCAGCCACATCTTCCTGCTGCGCGGCGGCTACGTAAAACAACTGGCCTCCGGCCTGTACTCGGTGCTGCCGCTGGGCAAACGCATCCTGAACAAGATCGAGAAGGTGATCCGCAACGAGATGGACAAGATCGAAGGGCAGGAAGTGGATCTGCCCCTGGTCCAACCCGCCGAACTCTGGATGGAATCCGGACGCTACGCCGCCATCGGCGCGGAGCTGCTGCGCTTCCGCGATCGCGCCGAGCACGACATGGTGCTCGCTATGACCCACGAAGAGGCCATCACCGATCTCGCGCGCTACATGCTCTCTTCCTACAAGCAGCTGCCTTTCATGATCTGGCAGTTCAAGCTCAAGTTCCGCGACGAACCGCGCGCCCGCGGCGGCCTCATCCGCGTGCGCGAGTTCATCATGAAGGACGCGTACAGCTTCCACCGCAACGATGCGGATCTGGACGTCTATTACCAGCACGTCTACCAGGCCTACGAGAACATTTTCGCCCGCGCGGGCATCAAGCCCATCGTGGTCAAGTCCGACACCGGCATCATGGGCGGCAAGATCGCGCATGAGTTCATGCTCGAATCCGGCTTCGGCGAGGACTACCTGATCATCTCCCAGGACGGATCCTATTCCGCCAACCAGGAAATCGCCGAGTTCACCCGCGTGCACGCCAAAGCCGATCACCTGCCCCTGGAAAAGGTGTCCACGCCCAATAAGAAGACCATCGAAGAGGTGGCCGCGTTCATGGGCCTCAAGGCCTCGGACACCATGAAAGCGGTGATGTTCGAAACCGAACAGGACAAGAAGCGCGTCCTGGTGCTCGCCCTCATCCGCGGCGATCTGGAAATCAGCGAAGTGAAGCTGCGCAACTACCTGAAGGTGCCCTGGCTGCTGGCCGCGCCGGAAGATCTCATCCGTTCCTGCGGCATCGTGCCCGGCTACGCCTCCGCCGTGGGCCTCGCCGAACGCAAGGACCTGCTGGTGCTCGCGGATCTTTCCGTAAGCGAAGGCAACAACCTGGTGGGCGGCGCCAACGAAGAAGGCTTCCACTACAAACACGTCAACTTCCGCCGCGATTTCACCACCCCGCATTGCGGCGATTTCGCCAAGGCTCAGGAAGGGTATCTGTCCCCGGACGGCAAATCCGTGCTGCGCGCCGTGCGCGGCATCGAGATCGGCAACATCTTCAAGCTCGGCACCAAGTTCAGCCAGTCCATGGGCTGCACCTTCCTCGACGAGGACGGCAAGCACCAGACCCCGACCATGGGCTGCTACGGCATCGGCGTGGGCCGCCTCATGGCATCGGTCATCGAGAACTCCCACGACGAATTCGGCCCCATCTGGCCCAAGGAACTCACCCCCTTCCACGTGCATCTGGTCAACATCGGCCGCGAACCGGATGTCATGGACGTCTGTTCCAAGCTGGTGGCGGAATGGGAAGCCCTGGGCTTGGAAGTCCTCTTCGACGATCGCGACGAACGCCCCGGCGTGAAGTTCAAGGATGCGGATCTCTGGGGCATCCCCGTCCGCATCGCCGTGGGCAAGAAGGGCCTGGCCGAAGGCGGACTCGCCGAATGGAAGCTCCGAAAGGACAAGGAATTCTCCAAGCACCCCTTCGGCGAACTCGGCAGCAAGCTGAAGGAATTCTACGCGGCCTGATTCCGTTGCGGGCCGGTTTGCTGGCGCGCGAGCCTGTCTATCGGCCCGCGCCAGCCTGCCTGCGCGGTCTTGACCATCCCCCGATCCCCTTCCACCAAACCGGGACATAAAGCCGTACTCCGGAGAGGTTTCCCGGACCGATCCGCTCCCGGTCCCATCCCCCTAAGTCCCGCCTCTTTTCTTTGCCTTTTCTTTGCCTTTTCTTTGCCTTTTCTTTGCCTTTTCTTTGCAAAAGGCCGCCAAAGGACGTATTTCAGATCAAATCCCCTGGTTGTGAGCCGGCTCACGCCGCCACTCTGAAAAAAAGGCAATAATTGATTGTGGACATCCGGGATAATGCTGTAAAATGGTGCAAATGATGGATCCTAGGCCATGATTCTCAGATTTTGGGGTGTCCGCGGAAGCATTCCCACGCCTTCCCCGGAAACGATACGCTTCGGAGGCAACACCTCCTGCCTATCGGCCGATCTGGGCGGCAATATCGTGATCTTCGATGCCGGCACCGGCATCCGCAATCTCGGCAATACCATCATGGAGCGCAAGGACAAGCCCAAGCTCGACATGTTCCTGAGCCACGTGCATTGGGATCATATCCAGGGCTTCCCGTTCTTCGGGCCCGGCTACCGGGACGGCTACCACATCGACGTCTACGGCCGCGGCAAGGCCGACAACACCTTGGGGGAAATCCTGGCGGGCCAGATGGAAGGCCCCAATTTCCCGGTCTCCCTGCATCAGCTCGGCGCCAAGTTCACCTACTCGGACATCACCCCCGGGCAATCCATCGCCATCAAGACCCCCGGCGGCGAAACCATCGGCAAGGTCACCTGCGCCCAGGGCTGTCATCCCAACGGCGTGCTCGTCTACCGCCTCGATGATTTGCGCAAGGGCACGTCCCTGGTCTACGCCACGGATACGGAACACTACGCAAACCGCATGGACATGAACATCGCGGACCTGGCCAAGGGCGCCGACCTGCTCATCTACGACGGCATGTACACGCCCGAGGAATATGAGACCAAGTACAAAGGCTGGGGCCACTCGACCTGGGAAAAGGGCTTCGAGATCGCCGACCATGCCGGGGTGAAGAAGTTCGTGGTCTTCCACCACGACCCCAACCATACCGACGATTTCCTGGACGGGTTCGAAGCCGAAGTGAAGGACAAGTGCCGGAAACTGAATGCCAAAATCGACGTCGCCTTCGCCCGCGAGAAGATGGAAATCCCCCTCGACTGAAGTCTCCGCGTCACGCGGCGGTTACCCCCAGGGCCCTCCGGTCAAAACGGACTCTTGAGTTTCCTCAACCACCCTTGCAGAAACGACCCGCCTTTGCCCTTATCCGGCCTGGCATCCTTCGCCGTTACCTTGCGCCCGGTTTCCTCGGGATGACCGCCTTCGCGCCCGTGCAGCTCCGGCCGGCACGGTAGCAGCTTCTCCCCCGCTCCCGCCACCCGGAAGTCCTGCGCGATGGAATCGCAGAAGGACTGCGCCAGCCGCCCCGTCAGCTTGCAGATGCGCGCGTCGGCCACGCCGGCCGGGCGCGGAAAATCCTTTTCGAAATCGTGAACCTTCATCCCCTTGTGCAGGCCGCGCATGATGTCCAGCCAGATGGGCATGGCGTCGTCCGTGCCCGTGTGCCCGGATCCCAGGGAGGCATGATCGTCGGTCCCCACCCACACCGCCACCGTATAGCGCTTGGTGAAGCCGATGTACCAGGCGTCCCGGTAATCGTTGGACGTGCCGGTCTTGCCGCCGGACGGCTGGTAGAAACCGTCGGCCCAGACGTCCGCGGCGGTCCCGCGGATGTTGACGTCCCGCAGCATCCCGGCGAGAATCCACGCGGCCGGTTCGCTCATCACACGCCGCCGCCCTTGATCGCCGAGCAGGAGGGAGGATCCGTTGCGATCGAGGATCGATTCAAGGAAGCGCGGCCGCATCCATTCGCCGCCGTTGGGGAAAACTGCGTAGGCCGAGGCCATCTCCAGGGGCGACGCGTCGCAGGCGCCCAGGGCCATGGACGGTACGGGCCGCAACGGACGCGAAATGCCGAAACGCATGGCATAAGCCGAGACCGTATCCAGCCCCGCCCGCAGCGCCACCTGCACGGCGGGGATGTTGCGCGAACGGTAGAAGGCGCGCCGCAAGGTCATCGCCCCCTCGTAGCCGAACTCCAGATTGTGGGGCGTCCACTGTTTGGTGGTATCGTCCGGGTCCGGCATGGAAAAGGGCTTGTCCACCACGCGGTCCCCGGGGCTGGCGCCTTTGTCGACCGCCGCCGCGTAGACGATGGGCTTGAACGAAGAGCCCGGCGATCGCGCCGCCATGGTCGCCCGGTTGTAGTTGGACTCCTTGTAGTCCAGGCCTCCGGACAGGGCGCGCACCGCCCCGGTGGCGTTCTCGAGGACCACCACGGCCCCCTGGGCCTTATGGTAACGCGCGTGTTCCGGAAACTTGCGGGTTTCTAGGGTGTCCTTGCGCAGGAAGAGGGAATCGAATCGCGCGTATTGCTTGTCCCAATTTCGCAGGATCTCCTGAGGGGATTTCCTGAGCCGGCCGGGCATCCCCAGATCCAGCATGGTGGCCGTGTTCATCTGTTCCTGGATCTCCGCCAGGTGATCCGCGAGGGCGGAATCCGCCAGCGCCTGCGCGCCGCGGTCCAAAGTGGTATGGATGCGCGTGCCCGCGCTGTCCAGGAAACCTTTGCCCCAGCGTCCTTCCAATTCCTTGCGCACCGTTTCCACGAAGTAGGACGCTTCATCGCCGGAGACCTGTTCGAACTCCTGCAGCTTCATGCCCATGGGCATGGCCAGGGCGGAATCCATCTGGGCGCGCGTGATGGCGCCGGTGGAAGCCATGGCCCGCAGCACGGTGTTGCGGCGGTTGAGCGCGTTCTTGGGATGCTTGTCCGGTCGCAGGGACTCGGGACGCTGCAAGAGTCCGGCCATCATGGCCTGTTGCGGCAGGGAGAGGGAATCCAGGGGCTTGGAGAAATAGCGTTCCGCCGCCGCCGAAAAACCGTAGGCGCCCGCGCCCAGGTAGACTTCATTCAGATAGAATTCCAGGATCTCGTTCTTGGTATAGGTGCGCTCGATGCGCATGGCCAGGAGGATTTCGCGGAACTTGCGCGTCAGCGATCGCTCCGGGCCCAGGAAGACCAGCTTGGTGAGCTGCTGCGTCAGGGTCGACGCGCCGCGCACGCGCTTGCCGGAGATGGCGGGCAGCATGGCCGCGGGGATGGCCCACAGGTCGATGCCGCCGTGGTGGTAGAAGCCCTGATCTTCGATGGCCAGTACCGCCAGGATCTGCCGCTGGGGCACTTTGGCGATGGGGACCCACACCCGGCGCTCCGTATAGAACTCGCGAATGAGGGTGGAGTCCTTGTCGTACATGCGCGTGATGAGGCTGGGGGCGATGCGCTCCAGTTGGGATAGGGGCGGCAAGGTGAACCAGAAATAAACAATCATCATCAGGCCGATGCCGGCGGGAACGGCGAGGACGTATCCGATGCGCTTGTACCAGAACCGGAATTCCGGATCGGCCAAGGCGGTTTTCAGTCGGAGACGGGATTCCGTAAGGTCCAAGGGGAATGATCTTTCCGAAGTAGAAGTCCGCCCTCAAAATAGGCTTTTCGACCCCGCCCCGCTCCGGATATCTGGATCCTTCCCTCGCCGCCTCCCGGAATAGACCCCGAATAGAACCGATTAAGCCGAGCGGGCTCCTTTGAGCGCTCCCAAAGTATCGCGTCCCATCAGCACGGGCCGGCTGCGCAGGTTGTGCAGGGCGTCCGGCTTCACGGGGATGTCCCCCAGGAAGATATGCGCGATCTGGTAGCTGAGATCGCTGAAGCCGAAATCGATGGACGAGATGGAGAAGGGCCGCGACCAGTGGTTGTTGTCGAAGGACAGCAAGGTGACGTCCCCGGGAACGCGCAAACCCATCTCGCGGAACCAGAGATAATACTGATGCGCGAAATAATCGTTGGGCGCGAGGATGGCCGTGACGGGCCCGCCCCACTTCGCGGAATTCTCCTTGTCGAGCATGTCCATCAGGGACGGGATCAACTCGCGCAGGGGCTTGCGCCTGCCCGCAGTGTTGGACCCGCGATAGAAGTCAAGCCAGCCGGGAAAATCCTCAGGCCCCAACCAGGGCTTGGGATGCCAAAAGCCTTCCTTGTGTTCGTTCTCGATTATGGTCAGGGGCGGATCGTACGCGGCGGCGCATTCCTTGAGCACCATGGAGCGGTGCGCGATCCACGGGAACTCCAGGGAGCGGAACACCGGGAACCCGATGCGCCGGTGACCCAGGCCCACCAGGGTCTCCAGGGCCATGGAGACGGCGGCCTCCTCGTCCTTGAGGCAGCGGAACAGGCGCGTGCCGCCGGGGATGGAGCGCATGTCCATGTCCTTCACCAGGCATTCCAGGTCCAGCCACACCACCGGCCGCTTGAACTTGCCGAGCCAGGAGAGCAGGCCGGGCTCCGCGTCCCGGGCGATGTACATCGCGCCCTGGTAGCGATCGCCCAGCGATTGGATCAGGGACTGGATGCGCGGGCGGCCCGCGGCGAAGAATCCGGAGTCCGAAGGCGCGGCGGTGGCGAGATGGGTTTCCATACCCATGCGTTCGATTTCGAGATAGAAGTTCTGCACGAACTTGCCGGAGTGCTCATCGTGATAGGCCTTGTCCCAGAAGGGATAGTCCGGTACGACCAGCAGGATGACGGGAGCGTTTCGGGGAGTGCGGTGCGTGGGCGAGAGGGCCGCGTGACGGGCCGCGTCCGCTCCGCCGGCGAGCCAGCTCTTGCCATGCTTGCGGATAAGGGATTCCCCCTCGAGAAGCTTGAAGGCCGCGCATACCGTATCCGGCGAAACGCCTTCCTGGGACGAGAGGAATCCGACCTTGGGAAGCGCCTGCCCGACACGGTAGGTCCCGTCCAGGATGCGATCGCGGAGCTTGTCGGACAGGGTAACCAGGGAGTTACCTAGGGCCGAAACGGAGCGATCGGTACCGCCGCCGGTCCAGAACGTTCCCTTGCCGCGGAAGCTTTCCAGCAGACCGCCGTCCCTGAGGGTGTCCAGCGCCTTTTGCATGGTTGCCTTGGAAACTCCCGCATCGCGGGCCAAGGTCTGGATGGAATCGAGACGGCCTCCGGGAAACGCGTCCTTGCGGGAGCGCAAATCATCCGCCAAAGCCTCAAATAACCGCTTGCCTGTCCTGACTACCGCCATGATCGCGCATCCTTTTTACGGATTTCCCCACGCTTTCATGCCTGATTATACATGGGATAATATAAGAATGGAATCTCTTCATGGGTACCGGTTTCCGCCTTATCTTTGCCAGTGTAGGATTGCGAATCCTAAACAACCCTACGGGTGGGGCGGGCCGAAATCAGGCCGGATCGCCGCCACCCGCAA
>OBEQ010471153.1_pt1 | contig 23437 bp, 4 predicted proteins | sample 1670901 | NCBI WGS metagenome assembly OBEQ01 (sample SAMEA104232315, study PRJEB22302) | groundwater metagenome | biome: forest; feature: aquifer; material: groundwater | place: USA | collected 2011-08-07 | depth 5.4 m
GCGCGGGCCCGCGAACAGGTAGGCCTGGCCGATCTTCTTTTGCTTGATGGCGTTCGTGAGCGTAGTGATGATCGGGCCCTGCCCGAGCACCTCCTCGAACGTCCTCGGCCGGTACTTCCGCGCCAACACTAAGTAGCTCAATTTTCCCTTTCTACGTTGAAACTAACGGAGGGGCAGGGATTTGAACCCTGGGACCCACTTTTGGCAGGTCAGCTCATTAGCAGTGAGCTCGAATCGGCCGCTCTCGCACCCCTCCTAAGACATTTGTGCTAGACAAATTTTTCTATCAGGTCTCTGTGGCGCTGGTGCCTTGAGCTCACAACCTGATAGAAACGTTTTACTTCTTCCGTCCGATCAATAAAAATCACGCCGGTCTTCGCCAGGCGGGGATGGAATCCGAGTTCTAAAAATAAGCGACAAACTGAACGCCGCAGCACCTCAGACATGCTGGAGAAACAAAGCTTTGGATACGAATACACCTTGCCACCGACCTGATACCGGTGAACGAACGGCCCACCGTCTGTATCCATGAGCCCACGAAGACAGCTGACCTGATACGAACGGCGCTCCCATATCCAACCGGGCACGTCCAGCCCATTCCGCAACTTGTTCCCTGGCTGCAAACCTGAAATTTCAGGAAGGTACCGAACTAATTTCACGCTGGAGATCACAGCATCGCCGCCGAAATTGTTCTTCCTCAGCGCTAAAGAACTATCCAACCCAAACAGACGCTTGATCGCACGCTGAAGCCATCGGACGTACTCCCGATCCTTCTGCCGATCAAAAGAGATGGTCACTTGCAACGTGTTTCGAATTCCACCGTCTCCCAGCAACACACCTACAAATTCGGCCAGTAACGGAGAGAGTGGCGGACACTTAATCTCTTTGGCAACCGCGGCTCCGCTTCGCCTAGCCACTTCCGGGTTATTGCGGATCCACTCCACAAGAAGCTTCCCGGCCTTCTGTCTGCCTTCCGGCGTTCCAGGGTTACCGTAAATCTTATAACGAGCCAAAGCGCCAAGACGACCGGAGCGGCGCAGATGCTCTAATCGGTCATCCGCCGCGCGATCTCTAACGTATTCAGAAAGGTAAATCTCATCGATGGCCATCAAGGAAGAAAGAAGATTAAGACACGCGCTCGGAGGGATTTGAACCCCCGACACCTAGCTCCGCAAGCTAGTGCTCTATCCAGCTGAGCTACGAGCGCAATAAAGTTTTATTCTATCACGTAGATGGGATTGCTGTAGATCCAGGGCTTGGCCTTGCGCGCAACCTCCACCCGATACACCCCCGGGCCTTCCGCGGGCAGCCACCCTTCCTGCCCGGTCACGCTGGCAGCCTCTTCTCCATTCTTCAGAAATCGAATCTCGCCAGGACTCGGAAGCTGCGCGTAGAGCTTCAGCCCGGCCTTCCATTTCACCCGGTCGCCCATGATCCCGCGAACGTCTCCGTTCGACTCGACCGCCGCAAAAAGAAAACCCCGCGCGTCGGCGATCAAGTCATGCGCGACAAAAAGGTGTCCCTGTTCGATCGCCTCATAGATCGACTGCTCCGAGACCCGCCCCTCCTTGACCAGCAGGTGGTCCCGAACCAACTTGAAGAAACTGGAGTACGGACCCAGGCGCAGGCCGAACCACGTCAGGCCATGCGCATCGGCAGACCCGATGCCCACGATCCGGTCGCCCCGCGCCAACCGCTGGTCCCAGAGATGGAGCTCCTGTTCCGGCCGGTCCAGCCACCAAGCCAGCGTTGCCTCCGAACCCAGGAACAACGTGGCCAAACCCAATGCCAAGGGATTTTCGTCCGACACGTCGGCAACAGCGTTGTAGATCTCCAAACCGGTGATGCCGCCGATCTCCGGCTCATCCCACGGCTTCCTTTTCCAGAAAGGATGGGCAATGAAACCCAGCCCGCCCAGCCGCCGGACTTCCTGAACCGTCCAGGAAGCTCTCTCCCGGCTCTTCACCTCCTCTGGAACCCGCAAAGCAACGTAATGGCCTGCCGCGGTGGAAATCTCTTCGTCCACCAAGACTAACAGCGTTTCCGTAAACCAGCCGGCCTTTCCTTCCCGGCGCCCTTTCAGCGTGTTGTGATCGGTAAGAATCAGAAAATCCAGATTCTGACGCTCCGCCACATCCGCAATCCGTTCGATGGGAAGCTGGCCGTCTGAATAACAGCTGTGAACGTGGATGACCCCCACGGCTTCTCCGTAGCCGGAGAGCCGGACCAACGGACGAACCCGGCTGGAAAATTGAGGAACCTTGGAGGACTCGAGAGGAAAGAACGCGCAGCCGGCCAGAAGGAACAGGCCGAAAAGGAGCCCCTTACTTGTGAACTTTAATGTAGCGGTCCGAATCAAGCAGAGGCAGAGACGGGTAGACTAGGAAACTGCTCTTGGCGGGCTTATTGATCTTGGCGTCCCGGCTGATGTTGATCGGGTCTTTCTTGGAGCCGATGTCCTGGTAGGAGAACATGCGCAGGTTCTTGGCCGTGATGTTCAAGGCGCCGCCGCTGGTGTCGAAGGTTTTCCCGAACCGGGAGAAGGTGGTCACGTTGCCGATGAGCTTGTCGCCATCGGAGTTGGCGTTGAGCACGCTTAAGCCCAGATCGTGGGCGGCATCCACCAGGATGTTACCATCCTCAGTCCGGATCGCGGAACCCAACCCCATGAGAACATCGCCCAGCAGGTTGTTGCCGTTCTGATTCAACAGGCCGTCGGTGAAATCCTCCCCGGAGGCGGCGGTGATGCTGCCGGTCCCGGCGGCGCTCACGGTCACACCCGGATCGAGCGTCAGCGTGTCACCAGCCACGAGCAGAATGCTGCCGTTACCGCCGGCGGCGGTCACGTTGGCATGCAGGGAAAGGTCATCCGCGGCGGAGGTCCCGAGCGCCGCCAGCGTGATGTTCCCGCCGCCCAGGTCGGAGATCGGATTATTCACGGAGAACGGGCTATGGGTCACCAGCGTGATGCCGCCGCCCAGCGTGCTGACGCCAGAGATGCCGGCCACCGTCCCCACCGCCATGCCGCCAGCCATGTCCTCGACGTTGATCGCGCCGATGCCGTCGTTCCGGATCGCCAGGTGGGTCACATCCACGTCCAGGTTGACGCCGCTGACGGAGCGGACCCCTAAGTTCGGGACCACGAGGTCCGCGAGAGCGTCCGCGGGCCCTTCCTCAGCCACACCCGCGCCGGTCCGCAGGACCAGCGTGTTCACGCTGACGGGAGAGAAGTCACCGATCACCACGCCGCCGGCCGTATTGCCGCCGATCACCAGCGTGTCGGCCACGATCCGGTCCGCCTCGCCGTCGGAGAGGTTGATCTGGCCGTTCACGCGCACCGCGTTGCCCAGGTAGATCTCACTGCCGGCCCGGGAATTCAAGAGGGAGGTGGTCCCCGCCCCACTGCGCAGGTCACCGCTCATATTGAAGTCGTCCGCGGTGATCGTAAGGGCGCCGCCGGCCGTATCGATGAGCGAACCGCTGGACTGGTTGAACTCGCCGTCGTCATTCCCGTCCGTGTTGGCGTTGGCCGTGAAGCTTCCGCCGTGGGTGAGGATGTCCGCGGCGGAATCATCCAGGATCAGGTCGTCCTCGGCGTTGATCGTCACGTTGCCGCCCTGCGTGGTCACGGCGCCGCTCAAGCGGGCGAAGCCGCCGGTGGCGGTCAGGTGGATGTCGGCCGCGGTGTTGTCGATGGTCCCATCCGTGTCCAGGCGGCAGCCGGAGAGGCCGATCTCGCCGGCGCCGGTGTTGATGACGCTGCCGGCCCCCGCCTGCACGAAGTCGCCGTTCACGTCGCCGTTGGTGTTGGCATCGGCGGCCAACGCCCCGCCCTCGGTGCGCACGGCGTTGCCGTTCAGCAGGATCCCGTTCGCCGCCTGCAGGTCAATCCTGCCTCCCGTGCTGAGGAGGTCCCCGGAGGCGGTGATGCCGCCGAACGTCGCCGTCACGCCCATCTCTCCCGCGCCGCTCCGGAGGGCCCCTTCCATGTTGACGGTGCGGCCCGAGATCGAAAGCTCGCCGCCGGCCGTGTTGATCAGCCCGGCCGCCCCGAGGTGGCTGAAATCTCCGTCGGTGTCGGCGTCGGAGTTCGCGTCGGCCGAGAAGGCGCCGCCGTTGGTCCTCACTGTGGCGCCGGAAAGCAGGATCCCGTTGGCGGCAAGCAGGTCCACCGGGGCGCCGGTGGTTTCAAGGAGGTGGCTGGCCGCCAGGGACCCCTTGGTGGAGGTGAGGGCCATCTGCCCCGCGCCGCTCCGGAGGTCCCCCTGGAGGTCCATGTCCCGGGCCGTGACGGAGAGCTTCCCGCCGGCCGTGTTGACCACGCTGCCCGCGTCGCTCTGGAGGAAGGTCCCCGTGTTGTTGCTGTCGGTGTTCGCGTCGGCGGAGAACTCGCCGCCGAGGGTGGAGACATCCGCGTCGGCGTGGTCCAGCGTGATCCCGTTGGCAGCGTGCAGGGACACCTTCCCGCCCTCGGTCGAGATCTTGTTGCTCACCATGATGAAGCTCGTGGGAGAGGTGAGGGTGATGTCGCCGGTGGTGCTCCGGACGAAGCCGTCCGTGTTGACCCGCTTAGCTGTGATGGAAAGGACCCCCGCGCCGGAATTGATGACGCTGGCCAGCCCGGTCTGGTTGAAGTCGCCGGCGTCGTTTCCGTCGGCGTCCGCCTGCGCGGTGAAGCTGCCGCCCTGCGTGAGCAGGGAGGCGGCCCCCGCCGCCTCGATCCCATCCGCGCCGTTCAGCTGCATGCTGCCGCCTTCGCTCTCGAGGAAGGCGTCGGTGAGGAAGATCTGCTGGCCGCTGACTGTAAGCGCCCCGCCGCCACTGCTCACGTGGCTGCCCAGGACGTTCTGGATGTAGTCGCCCGTGTGGTTGGCGTCCGCATCCGCCTGCAGGGTGACCGCGCCCCCATCGGTGCTCACCGTAGAGAGAGCGCTGTTCAGCAGCAGGTCCTGGGCCGCGTGGACGATGATGTCGCCGAGCGTGGTCATCACGGTCCCGCCCAGCGCCGCGTAGCCGCCGGTCGAGGTGACCTCCAGCTTGCCCGTGTTCGTCCGGAGGGTGCCGTCGGCGTCCACCCGGTGGCCGCTCACCGACAGGTCGCCGGCTCCGGAGTTCACCACGCTGGCCGCGTCAATCTGGTTGAAGTCCCCGATGTGGTTGCCGTCCGAGTCGGCGTTCGCCGTGAACTTGGCCCCGCCCGTTGTGATGCTGGTGGGCCCATCCAAGTTGATCCCGTTGGCGCTGTTCAGCGTCATCTCGCCGCCCACCGTCTCCAGCGTCTTGCTGACCGACATCAGCCCGCCGGTCGAGGTCACCGTCATCTTCCCCGCCCCGCTGCGGATTGAACCGTCCAAGTCCACCTTATCGCCCGAGACCGACACCTCCCCGCCCGCCGTGTTCACCACGCTGAGCCCGTCGACCTGCTTGAAGTCCCCGATGTGGTTGCCGTCCGAGTCGGCGTTCGCCGTGAACTTGGCCCCGCCCGTCGTGACGTCCGCGTTGGCGGCGTTCAGGTCAATGCCGCTGGCCCCGTTCAAGGTCACGTCCCCGCCCACGGTGGCGATCGCGTCGCTGATCGTCATCAACCCAGCGGCGGTCAGGCCCACGCTACCGCCCGCCGTGTCCATCTTGCCGCCGGCATTCAGGCTCAGCGGGCCGCCGTTCGCCTGGACGGAGATCTTCCCGGCGCCGCCGGTGACCATCGACTTGTTCAGGGCGAAGCCGCCCCCGGAGATCGCGGTGATGTCGCCGGAAGCTGAGAGAATCTTGGAAAGGGACATGTCCCCGGCGCTGTTCAGGGCCAGGGGGCCGCTTCCGGTCTGGAGGGTGGAGCCGGCGTTCGTGGTCAGCGGGCCGGTCCCATCCGCCCCCCCGGTCAGCGTCACGCCGCCCGACCCGGAGGCCCGGACCAGCGTGGTGCCCGCCTCCACGGTGAGGGAATCGTCCGCCTCAGCGGTGATCGAGCCGGCCCCGCCGGTCGTCATGCTGTCCCGGATCACGAGGGCGTCACCCGAGTCCGCGTGGATATTCCCGCTGGTGGAAGCGACCCGCCAGAGGTCCATCGGGCCCGAAGAAGTCACATCGATGTCCCCACTGCCGGAGAGAATCTCCGTGTCGGTCTCCATGATGAGCTGCCCGGTCCCGTCCAGCCCGGCATCCACCGACACCGTGCCGGTCCCCAAGGCGCGGACAAAGGCCTGGTAGAAACCCTGGATCTCCACCGAGTCGTCGGCCTCGAGAGACACCGACCCGGCCCCGCCAGTCACCACGGCGTTGCGGACGATGATGTCCTCGCCGGCCGTCAGCTCGACGTCGCCCGTGCCGGAGGCGGCCCGGACCACGTCCAGGCGGGCCCCGCTGTCCAGGGTCACCTTGCCGTCCACCGCCTCGAGGGTCTCCTTGCCCACCAGAATACCGCCGGCTTGGGCCCCGATCTTCCCGGCCCCGCCGGTGAGAACATCCTTGAAGGCCGTTAGGTCGCCGCCGGCCGTCAGCTCGATGTCGCCCGAGGTGGAGGTGATCTTCCGGAGATCCATCTTGCCGCCGCTGTGCAGTGTCACCTTGCCCGAGCCAGTGGTGAGGGAGGAGGTGTCCGTCATCGTCAGGTCGCCACCGGCACTCAAGTTAACCTCGCCGGAGTCGGACTGGATGCTCTTGCCGGCCGCCAGCACGATGGAGCCGATGCCGTCCGAAGCGGCGCCGCCGGCCCCGCTGAAGTCCGCATCAGCAATCATCGAGATCTTCCCGGCCCCCTGCGTTTGGACGTTGGCGTTCAGGAAGGTGTCCCGGCCGCTCTCGAGCCGCAGGGAGTTGCCGGCGTCCATCGTGATGTCGCGGTTCACCGTGATGTCATTGACCGCCTGGAAGTAGGCCTCTGAGAAGCCGAGGATACTGGCGATGTAGACGAAGGTCGTTCCGGCGGCCGGCGCATCGCCGGCAGCCACATCCGGCGTCCCGTCCGGATTGCTGGGCGGGGCCGGCCGGACCGTGTTGTTGAAGATTACGAACAGAGGGTCCACCAGCAGCTTCCCGCCGGTGGAACCGGGAGCGGCGGCACCCGCCGCCTGCCCGTTGAAGCCGACCTGCGCGGCGCTCAACTCAATCGAGCCGGCATTCCCGGAAGCCGACCCGCCGTTGACGTCGATCACCGCGCCCGGCTGGAAATCCACCGAGCCGCTCTCTTTCGGATGAGTGGACGTCACCTGGACCGATCCACCCTCTCCGTTTTGCACGGGGGCCTTGGCCTCGAGCCGGCTGTTGGGCTCCAGCACCACATCGTCGCCGGTCACGCGCACATCGCCGGCTTTCCCGCCTTCATCGGCGTTGGCGGACAACGTGCCGCCCACCACCACCTTGCCTCCCTCTCCGACCAGCTCGATCCGGCCGTTGTGCAGGAGCACCGAAACCGCCTCCACGATCCCCGCCGGCAAATTGACCAGCCGGTTGAACAACCCTTCGGCGGCCCGCGCCTGGATGAGGACGTGCCCGCCGGGTGCGGAGATCGTTCCGCTCTGGTCGACCGCGGAGAGCACCGGGCGGCCGTCCGCCCCCTGCGCCACCTCGGTCAGAGGATCGGTCACGGCCACCGCGAGCCACCCCTCCCGGTCGAAAGAGAGAGTGATCTGGTCTCCGGCCGCCAAGGCAACCGTCCCCACTTCCGCCACGAGGTAGCCGGTGTTCTGGACGGCACCGCCGAGCAGGACCACCAGGTCGCCCGGCCTCGCGAGGATCCGGCCTTCGTTGATCACAGAGCTCGCCGGCTGGCCGTCCTCGCGCAGGAAGCGGTAGTTCTTGCTGAGAAAGTCTTCATTGCTGATGTTCAAGGTGGAGGCCACGAACCCAGCGGTCTCAATGCGGGCCGTGTCGGTGATATGGATGCCGGCCGGGTTGATCAGGAAGACCCGGCCGTTGGAGAGCAGGGCCCCCGCGATCGTGGAGAGCTCTTCGCCGGTGACCCGGTTCAAGATGCTGGAGAGGGCTGGGGCGGCTGTGTGGAAATGGAACTCCACCGTCTCCGAAGGAGCGATGTTGAACTGCGGGAAATTGAGGATCGCCTGGTCGGTGCCGATGTGAAAATGCTCGGTGCTCCCGTCGGTCTCCGACGAGACGGACCCCTGCTCGACAGAGTATTCCGTGGGCAGAGCCCAAGCGGGAAACCCTGCATGGAGCATCAGGAGGATGCTGAGGCCCGCCGCGGCTGGAAGATGGCGGGGCCGTACGCAAAACCTGGATTTAAACGACATTTACTAGCTGATGCGCTACGTGCGTTAAGTGTACCTTACCCCGAGGCAAAAATAAAGGGCGGGACTAAAATAAACTTAGGTAGGACCGGCTTACGCCAGAACCGAGAGGGCCTGCTCCAGCTGGATCAGCTCCGACTCCGGGATCGTTTCCGCCTTCTGCCCGATCAGGTTGGCCAACAGACGCTTCAACAGATCCAAGCGGGTCAAGTCGTTGAGCTCGTTCCAAGTCAGCGAGTACCCCATCGTCTCCGCCAGCATCCCGAACAACCGCATCGGCTCGTCCGTCTCGCCGGAGCGGTACCCTTCCACCACCACACGCCCGTGGCTCATCCACGCCTGCAGGATCTGCTGGATCGGCTCCGATTCCTCCGGCACGACGACCAACTCCCCGTTGCCGATCCTGAAACGCAGGCCGATCAGGTTCTTTTGGTCCTTCACCGAGGACGGGCTCACCGCCACCACGTGGTACTCCGGTACCACCGCCCCTTCTCCAATCACCGGCAGGCCGTACTTCTCCGAGAAGGTCCGCACAAAGGCCGACGCATCCTGACGGTGGCGAAGCTTCCAAACCACAAGAGCGCCGGCTCCCGCGACCAAAGCCCCGGCCGCCCACCAGCCCCAAGAGATCCCCTCGTCCGGCTCTTCCACCACCGGCTTCTCCGCCGGAGCCGGCGCCGGCTCCACCACGGGGGCAGGCGGCTGCTCCTGCCTGCCCTCTCCCGCGGGCGATTGAACCGGGTGATAATGGAACGTCAGCACCCACTGCTCGGTCTCTTCGTTAAAGACTCGCCGCACCTCCGGGACCGCCCAAATCTCTCCGGCTTCCGTCTGCACGAACATCGGAGGCAGGCGGTCCCCCGCCTCATCCAGCACCCCATAGCGCGCGTGGCCTTTCGGCCCCACCGTTTGGCGGCCCGCATGGTAATTCGTCCCGAATATCACCATTCCGTCTGGCGTCCGGGAGACCGCGCCGGGCGCGATCGGAACATCCTTCCCCTTCGCCTCGTATTCCGTCAATGGGATCGTCCACCCCGTGAGACCGGTCACCGATTTCTCGTATCGTCCTCCTCCACCCGGTAACGCAGTCCATCGGAACTCATACGAAGAAGCTCCTACAAATCCCTGGCCACCGGGAACCGGGCGCGTCTCTCCCTCCGGATTCCGGCGAAACTCCGGCTGGCCGGTCTTTGGATCGGTTTGGATCGTCGTCCCCACCCGGAACCCGCGCGGGTCGATCACCGGACTGTCTTTGAGCGCCACAACCCGACGGAAGCCGCTCACTCCCTGATAGCTCATCGGGCTGAACCCATAGACCAGCACCTCGGCCCCAATCGAACGCGGGTTCTGAGAGCCGATCACTGAGCCCAGGTCCACCCTCAATGGCTGTAAGTATTCCTTCATGACCACATTGCCCTCTCCCGGCCGGCCGGCGGGAATCTGGGAAAACTCGACCGGCTGTACCCCCCAGGGATTGAAGTCCCCCAGCACCGGAGGCCCGGCCAAGTACATCCACTGCTCTCCGCCCACAAGCGCCAAGCGCATCTCTCCCGGCCGGCCGGCCACGGAGACGACGCCGATCCGCGGCTGAGCTCCCTGCTCCACCTGTTCCAGCAGAAGTTGGACCGTGTCCGGTGAGGCCATTGTTCCCGCCGAGCTGGCCCCGCGGGAAGGATCCACCAAGGGGGCCTTCCCTTTCATAGTGCGGTAGATCTGCAGGAGGGTCTCCAGCTCCAGCAGGCGGCCGTGCATGACGTCGGCCTGCGCCTGCACAATGTCGATGTCCCCCTGCGTGGGACGGGCGATTGTCGCGGTCCGCATTGCGGAGGCCTGGTCGGCCAGCGTGCGCCATCGCCTCTGGACCGCGGCCCGGTCGGCGGCCACCCAGCCCACCAGCGCATCCTCGTATTGATCCACCGCTGTTTTGAACGCTTGTTGAGTCTCGGCCTGTTCCACCTTCTGCTGGGCGCGCCGCAGGACCTTCAGCTTCTCCAGCGCCTCGATCTGTTTCCGGCTGTCCTGCGCGCTCTGATATTCGAATTCCGGCACCGTGGGACGGCCCCGGATGGTCCGCTGGTATCCCTCCTCCGTTCTCTTGACGTAATCGGCGAGGCCCTGGATCTGGAGGTCGATGTCCTCGATTTGGGTGTCGAACAGGGAGCTCCGCGCGGCCCGGACGGCCCGCGCCCATCCCTGGATCTCCTCCGGAGTCCCCGGCACCTTCGGGAGCCCGATCAGCACCGGCTGGACCATCGACTGGATGTCGATCACGCCGGCGAAAGAAGCGGTCGCGTCCAGCAGTCCGGCCGATGCGCCGAATCGCTGGAGCTCTTTATCCAACTGCTGGTGCAGTTTGAGGAATTTCTCCTGCACGACACTGCGCTGCATGGCGATCGAGGATTGGAAGCGATCCCCGTCCGGCACTACGTTCAGACCTCCCACCTTGCCCGACTCGACGGCCCTCTGGTATTCCCCCCGCAGGAAGTCCCGCCGGGAGCCGCCCAGCTCGATCAACGTTTGGGTATGCCGGGTAACGGCTTGATTCAGCCCCTTCTGGGCCTGCTCAATGGCCTCCGGTCCGTTGGCAACCACCAGATTCTGCTGGGCGGACAGCACCCCAAGCAACGCCTTCTTCGGTTCCGTCGACGCGAGCAGGAATTCGGCCTGCTCCATCTGGGATTTTGTCGCCACCCTTTGCCGATAGGCGGCTGCCATCTGCTGATGGACCAATTCCCGGATGCCGATCCCCACTTCAAGCTTCTTCCCTTCCATCCCCAGCAGGTCCCGGATATGGCCCCGGACGGAGGCGGTGAGCTGGCGATTGACCAGCTTCTGCGGCACCCACTGCATCCCGGTCATCGGACGCGGAAGGGACCCCAAGACATCCCGGGGGACAGCCGCAAAGGCCTCCCGGAAAATAGGATCTTCGGGGACTTGGACCATCATCCCCCCCGGCAGACCGAGCGCGCGGGGAGCCGGAAGCATTGCTGCTGGCCGCGAGATTCCCTTGTCGATCCCGACTCTCCCCGAAGGGATCCGCCCCACGTCCGGAGTCCGCGGGCTCCAGGAGGGCAATCCGGGAATGTCTACATTCGGCGGAAGAAGCGGCGGCTGGGTGAGTCCCAACAGCTTCAGATCGTCGTAGAGCCGGCGGATGATCCCCATCTCTTCCAGCTCGATGCGACCCGAAGCGGCGTCGGCCTCCGCCAAATCCGCATCCTCACCCGCCACGAGGGGCCAACCGCCGATCCGCTCCTGGTTGAGCCGGCGGTAGCTGCGGGCTCTCCAGACGAGGAAATTGTCCTTTGCCCGGAGGTATTTCTCCTGCGCATCCACTTGTTGACCGACGGTCTTCTGGAAGGTGTCCCAGTCGGCCGGCCGGCCGCCGCCCTGGGCCTTCAAGTACTCGCTGAGCATCTCCAGCACCACCCCCTGGGTGGTGATCACCGGGACCTGCTCCAGCGCGACCATCTGGCGCTGGTGCTCCTCGAAAGTGATCAGGTTCCTCGCCCGCGCCCGGTCCGCCTGGACCGCTTGGGCCTGGATCAGCTTGATCTTCGGTAACTGCTGACGGGTCTGATCGGCCAAGAGGGTCCCCTGCATCTCACGGAACTTCGCGGCCCAGGATTGCTCCATGAAGTTCGAAGCGGCCGGTTTGGGAACGGGAGGTTGGGCGGTCTGCGCTGGTGGAGTGGGGAGAGAAACCACGGCACCCAGCAAGACGGCGGCGGTGCTCAAAAATGCCTGGCGGAATGGATTCAGCCGGCCTTTCAGCTCTTCGAGTCCGGCTCCCGGCTGCTGTTCAACCTGCTGAGTCCGCAGGGTGTCCGGCTCCGCCCATCCCCGTGCGGGGATAGACCAGGTCGCGGTCAGGACCGTCACGAGGACTGCTGACAGAACTCTTTTTGTGTTTTTAAAGGAAGTGTCCAAAAAAAACTCCTTACGCCAGCACCGAGAGGGCCTGCTCCAGTTGGATCAACTCCTGCTCCGGGATCCTCTCCGCCTGCTGGCCGATCAGGTTCACCAGCAGCTGCCGCAAAAGCTCTACACGGGTCAAGCCGTCGCTCAAATCCCTCTGGGTCACCGGCATCTTCATGAATTCCGCCAAGTTCCTGAACAGATCCATCGCCGGATCTTCCCTGCCCTCATACCGGTAGGCCTCGATCACTACCCGCTTCGAGGCCCAGCCCTCCAACAGCTGTTGGATCGGCTCCGATCCCTCCGGAACCACCACCAACGCTCCCGAACCCATCTGCAGAGGCCGGCCGACCAACCCGCTCAGAAACCCATCCTTCGCAGCCGACGGCGTCACCGCCACCACGTGGTACTCCGGCACCACCGCCCCTTCGGCAACCACCGGCAGACCGTATTTCTCAGAGAAGGACCGGACAAAGGCCGACGCCCGGGCGCGTTCCTCCAGGCCCGCCTGCGGACCCATCTCTTCGAGCAAGGTTTCCAGGTCTCTCACCCGGTTCTCCGCAACCGCTGCCGCCTTCTCGGCGGCCGCATAATCCTGAAGATCCTTCGGGGACGGGCGATCGGCGGCGTCGATGCGGACCGCCAGATCCGCCCGCGCCTGCTGGGCCGTGCTCAGCTCCAGCCGTGCGGCGTCCAATTGGGTCTGGAGTTGCTCCTGGGGCGTGGGCCCTGCCGGCGCCGCTACGGGAGCCGGGGCTTGCGCCACCACCAACCCGCTTGCCCGCTTTCTCAGTTTCCAGGCCGTCGCGATGCCGGCACCCGTCGCGAGAGCACCCGCTCCGACCAACAGCCACAGGCCCCACGGGACACCGCCGTTCTCTTCCTCTTCCACCACCGGCTCTTCCGCGGGAACCGGCGCCGGCTCCACCACCGGGGCAACCGGCTGCTGCCTACCCTCTCCCGCCGGCGGTTGGATCGGGTGATAATGGAACGTCAGCACCCATTGCTCGGTCTCTTCGTTGAAGACGCGCCGTACCTCCGGGACCACCCAGATCTCTCCCGCCTCCGTCTGCACGAACATCGGAGGCAGGCGGTCCCCCGGCTCATCTAGTACCCCGTAGCGAGCATGCCCCCTCGGTCCGATCGTCTGGCGGCCCGCGCGGTAAAAAGTCCCGAAGACCGGAAGACCCTCCGGCGTGCGCGAAACCACACCGGTCGGCACCGGCGTCTCCCTCTTCTTAGATTCATACTCCGATAACGGGATCTTCCAGCCGGTCAAACCGGTCACCGACTTTTCATACCGCCCCCCTCCATCCACGGACGGCACCCATTCGAACTCATAAGAATTGGCGCCGACGAAACCGCTGTTGCCGGCAACGGGCCGGATCGTGTCGCCCCTCTTCTGCCAAATAGCTCCGCCGGTCTCCGGATCGGCATCAATCTCCGCCCCCACCCGGAACCCGCGCATGTCAATGACCGGACCGTCCTTGAGTGCCACCAAGCGGTAAAAACCGCTGCGGCGCTGGTAATCCATCGGGCTGAACCCGTAGACGAGTACCTGAGCCCCAAGCGAACCGGGAGTCTGGGCGCCTATGACCGAGCCCAGGTCCACCGACATTGCCTGGATGTAGTCCGCCATCACCTTGTTCCCTTCCGCGATCCGGCCGGCCGGGATCTCAGCGAACCAATCCTTCGCGTCCCTCAGGTGCCAATAGTTGGGAGTCGCCAGCACCGGGGGCCCGGCCAGATACATCCACTGCTCTCCGCCCCGGAGGGCCGGCCTGGACCGGCCGTTGGCGTCCAACACCACGCCGATTGCGGCCTCCGTGCCCTGTTGAAGCTGGTCCAGCAGGAGGTTCAGGTTATCCGGCGAGGTCATGGCGGACAGCGAGGTGGCCCCGCGGGAATAATCGGTCAACGGAATCTTCCCCCGGGTCAACCGATAGATATCCGACTGGAGCTGAAGCTCTCTGCTCCGGCCATAGGTGACGGCCGCGTTTGCCTCCATCACATCGATATCCCCTGCGCTGAAGGAAGCCCTGAACTTCGGTTCCATCATCTGACGGACCCGATGGGACAAGGTGTCCGAGCGCTGGGCGGTTGCCCTCTGATCCTCCCTCACCCAATCGACCAGAGCCGTCTCGTACCGATCGATGGCCTTCCGGAAGGCCGGTTCCGTTTCGGCCCGTTCCACCGCTTGCTGAGCGCGCCGCAGGACAATCAGTTTTTCAAGGGCCGCGACCTGCTTCAGGGAGTCCTGGGCGTCTTGGTAGCCCCAGATTCCGACATGGACCTGGTTATAAAAGCGCACGGTCCGCTCGATCGTGTCCCGGAGCCCCTCAATCTGCAGCTCGATGTCCTTCACCTGGTCATCGAACAGCGAGATCCGCAGATCCTTCACCTTCCTGGCGCGGTCCCGGATCTCCTTGGGAGTACCCGGAACCTCCGGGAGCCCGACCAGGACCGGCTGGACCATGGACTGGATGTCCATCGCACCGGCCAACGGAGCCCTGGAATCCAGGAAGGCCGCCGGAACGCCGAACCACTGCAGTTCTTTGTCCAACCGCTGGTACTTCCTGAGGAAATCCCAATGAATCTGAGACCGGCGCATAGCGATGAGGGCCTTGATCCTGTCGGCTTCAGAGACAACAGAAACTCCTTTTACCTCACCCGCCGAAGCGGTCCGCCGGTAATCGCTGGAAAGGAGCTCCACGCGGGCATCACTCAAACGGATCAGGGATGCCGTGTGCCGCATGGCGGCCCGGTTCAGATCTTTCTGCGCGGCCACAATCGGGTCCGGCGGCGGAGGCAGGGAAGCACCCGCTCCGGTCAGAGCTTGAGGCATGTTCCCGGTCCAGAGTCCGCCCACGACCTGTCCCACCTGAGAAGCCGCGGAGACCGCCGGCAGGCGGTCTTTGAACTCGGTCGCCATCACCAGCTTCTGTTGAGCGGACAGCACTCCCTGCAGGGCCTCCCGGGGCGCCACGCCGGCCAGCAGGAACCGGGCATGGTCCATATCGCTGGCTGAGATCGCTCTCCGTTGAAACGCGGTTTCCGCCCGCTGATAGAGCGATTTGCGGATGTCGATCTCCGCCTGCAAACCGTCCTTCTCCATTTGAAGAAGGTCCCGGATCCGGCCCCGAATGGAGGTCATCACGCGGGCGCGGGACTCTAACGCCAGGCGCGTCTCTTTCGGCAAGACGGAAACCTCGATGCCCTGCGGAATCAAGGGGGGCGGGGTAAGTCCTAAAGTCTTCAAGTCTCCGTAGAGAGCACGCAGCAGCCCGATGGAACCCAGATCAAGGTAGGCCGCCTGTGCATCCGCCTGCGCCAACTCTACATCCTGCATCGCGATGACGGGGACTCCCTGTCTGCCTATTCTCACCTGGTTCAGCTTCCAGTAGCTATCGGACCGCCTCCGCAAGAAATCGTACTTTGAGTGCAGGTATTTTGCCTGGGCATCCACCTGACCCGCGACGGTCTTCTGGAAAGCATCCCAGTCCGCAGGCCGGCCGGCCCCCTGGGCTTTCAGGTACTGGCCCAGCATCTCCAGCGCCAACCCCCGCGTACTCAAGACTGAAATCTTCTCTGCTTCGGCCATTTGCTGGTGATAGTCTTCCAGAGCGATCGCCTGTTGCTGCCGGAGCCGGATCGCCCGGTCGGTCTCGGTTCGGATCAGCTTGATCCGAGGCGTTTCCTGGTCTGTCTGGCTCCCCAAAAGGTCCGCCTGCTTGGCGCGGACCTTGCCCACCCAGACGGGATCCATCCGCTCCGGCACGGCCATTTTGGGAGGAATGACTTTCGGCTCGGGCGCCTTCTTCGGAGCAATCGCCGGCGGATTCACGGCCGGAGGAACCGGCGGATTCACTCTTTGCTGAGCCAACGCGGCCGCAACGGCTTCGTCGTCCAGAGGTTCTTGGGGCGGGCTCTGCCTCGAGAGCCAGAACGCGGAAAGACCCAGCAGGGTGCCGAACACCGCGGCCCAGACCGTCGGGCGGAGGATCCTGCCGGATCTCCGGGCAGCGGGCGCCAGCGGGGCTGGAATCCCAGGAGCGAGGCCCGGCTCCTCGCCGGGGGTCCGGGTCAGCGGGATTTCAGTTGGCTCGCGCCTGTTCCCATCTTCAGGATTCCCGCCACCGGCGACTCCGGCCGTCACCCCTGCCACCGCGGCCACCACCGCGGCAACAACCGGCAGAGTACCGGCGGAGTGGATAGAATTTCTTTGCGCAGGAGAAACCGGGGCCGGAGGCGGAGTTTCCACCGCCGGGGCTGAAGCAAGGAGGATCGGGGCAACCAGGGGCTTTTCGACAGGGAGTGGGGCGGGAGCGGCCTCCTCAACCGGAGGAGCGCGCGGCTCCGCGGCTGCCACTTCCGCCGGGTTCACTGCACCCGGCGCGGCGGCAGTCGCCACAGAAACCGGAGGAGAGGAAAGATCCCCGGAAAGCCCATGGATCGGCGGCGGTTCCTGGTCGGCGAACAAGGAGGGCGGCAGATCGACCACCACATTGCCCAGATCATCCGAAGAGCCGAAGCCAATCCAGTGATGATCCTTGGCGGAGGTATCCACTACCGCGGCTTCACCCCGATCCACACTGCCGCCCAGGCCGGCCCGGTAATCAGGCCCCCGACCCTGGTGAGAGGATTCGGAATCCGGTTCAGAAATGGGCTCGCTGATCGACATGAAGGCCTGCGCAAAAACCTTGTCCTTCTGGGTCAGGTTGACGACCGTCATCGAAACGCCGGCGATGGGGGCGGGAGTCTCCTCCAAGGGGTTTTTCAAGGTGAGGGTCCGTCCATCCGGCGAGATTGAGCGAATTTCCATCTGCTGGGTCGTGCCGGAGGCCGCGCCGCGGAAAGCCAGCCGGTCTCCCACCTCCCAGCCGCTCACCGGTTGTCTCAGCTTGAGTTCCCTATCTCCCTTCTGCGGCGCCACGGCCAGAGCCGCCGAGGAGAAGTCCGAAGAATCGTCCAACAGAGAACCGGCGCCGGTGGTGATCGCCGGGCCGGCCGGGTTCGCGACCTGCCGGGAAATGGTTTGGGAAGCCCCTGTCTCCGGCCGCGGACCCAAAACCCCCAACCCCTGCGTGAAGGAAGGAGCTCCCGACAGCGTGGTACGGTCTTCCAACTGCTCCAAGTTCAACTGAACACCGCGGCCGCGCTTCCGCTCTTCCAGGCCGGCGGCAGTCGCGGCTGCGGCCAATCGCTTCTCCCGGCGGTTGGTGAGGTACTTGAGGGTCTCCATCCGGACATCCTCGGAGGAAACCACGATGACCCGCTTCTCCGGCGGGAGGTTGCGCAGGAACTCCCGGTGGCCGGCGAAGGCGGCCATCGGCAGGGAGTCCCGCCCTCCCACGTCGGGCGGCAGGACGCGGATCCCGTACAGCAGGTTGATCTTGAAATCCTCCATCCGCCACGTTTGACTCAAATGGAACGTCGCGGAATCGGCCACCACCCCCGTATTCCCTTCTTCCCGCTGGCGCCAGACCGCCGCCAGCGCAATTCGGGGATCGACGAACCCGCCCTGCAGGAGCCGCTGGCGCACCGACTGGTCGGCCAGCGTCTGCCCTTCCCGGATCTGCCGCCCGCCCTCCAGAAGTCCCCGGTCCAGCAGGATCTGTTCCAGCTGGGCGGCCAGCGCTCCGTGATAGACGTATTGGTCCAGGTGGGCGAAGAGCCGGAACCAAAGCAGGGCCTCCAATTCTCCGGGTGCATAGGAACCCACCAAGCGGGTGTACAAGCTGGTGCCGGTGAAGGCGGTGAAGAGGTAGCTGTAGACGCCGGCTCCCCATGCCCCGCCGGTGGAAACCTCATTCCGCAAAGAGGCCTCCATGGACCCAAAGATGGAAGCGAACATGTTGGCCTGCTGTTGCGCCGTCATCTGCCCCAGCGGATCTTCCTTATGCAAGATCGAGCTGGCCGACTCCATCCCCATTCCTTTCATGAAGCCGGCCGAGAGATGGAGCGCGTCGGCGTTGTCCCGATCGGTCAGGAAGGTCCAAAGGGGCATCATCGCCAGCTGAAAGGAAACCGCCGGAGAGGCGGGGAAACCGGCTGGGTCCAATCCGGGCCGGTTCTGGAAGATCAGGCGAAGCTCCTCGTTCAAGCCGGTGTCCTCAGCCAACGTCTCCGGCGTGTACGTTTCGGGGACAAACCGGCCGCTGGAGCCGATGTTGAGCTCCGTCACGTTCCGGGTCCAAGCCGGCTCATTGGCCAACCGGAGGGCCATGACCAGCGAGATGGGAGAGGCGTTCCAGACGGTGGCCGCGGCGGTCCAGAAGGTCATCTTGGCGGTCGGCAGACCCGGCGGAATCGGCGTGAACCAGCGGGGCCAGTCCATCCGGTGGTACATGCCGGTGAATAGGTCGGGGCTCTCTCCCATACTGCGGGCCACCCTCCAAGCGTCCCAGCTCCAGGCCGGAAACTTGATTGGGATAAAGATGTCCATAAACCGCAGGACCGTCCGGAACGCCGTTTGGAACAGGAACCAGGAGAGCAGGCCCGGGATCAGGGAAACGGCCCGCAGGCCGTCCCCGCGCCAACCCCCGGCATCCCGGTCCACCCACGCGTCCAGCCGGTAACCGTCCTTCCCGCCGATGCTGTGAAAAACGCTGTAGAGGGAGAAGGCCGCGACAAGGACGACCACCGCGAGAGCGACCCAGCTGATCAAAGAAAAAGCGGCGACCGGAATGGCGATCAATGCCGGAAGCTTGAAGAAAGCGGCCCAAGCTCCCAATCCCAGCAGGAAGCTCACGCCGACGCCGAAGAAGACCTTGAGCGTGTAGAGAGCGCCGGCCTTGAACCCGGTTCCCTCCTCCTTCATCCGGAAAGCGCTGACCAGGACGACCAGCGAAGCGACCGCCGCCACCGCCCCCACGAAGAAGGCCATCGCCGGGCCGATCAGGGCGCCGTGCGCCACAAACAAGCTCTGAAAGTTGACCCCGGCCCACCAAGCAGCACCCACGCTCAATCCGGCCCCCGCCGCGCGGTTAACCATCTTGCCAGCCCAGCCGAAACTGTCCAGCCAATGGCTGATGTGGTAGAGAACGCTGTCCAGGACCGGGAAACGGCCGGGCGAGTCGCCCAAATGGAACAAGCCGGAATGCCACAGCTCGGCCGACACCAGCGGGATCTTCCATCCGGTAAATGGGATCGAAATGGCCGGCACAGGCCGGAGCTGTTTCGCCCCTTCCTCGGCGCCCGCGGGAGGAGTGGACCTGCCCTGGAGGATATCCCGGCCGGTCCTGGCCTCCAGCCGGACCAGTTCATCCAGATCGGGCTGAAGGGAGCTGTGCTCCTCCATCCATTGGGTGGGGCCCAGCCCCGTCTCCGTATCATTCAGGTAGGCCCGCAATGGATCGGTGCCTTCATAGAAGTGCTGGCTTGAGATCCGCACGCCGCCGACGTTGGTGGCGGGCGAAGTGGTGAACCAGGAACGCCGCCAGTGGTGGATCGTGGTGCGAAACTGGGACGGAACCAACTCCGGGATCCGGGAATGGGGAGTCGCCCGGCCCTCATGGTCCCGGAACCAGGGGAGGACTCTCTGAGAATCGCCCGGCCGGGGGACGCCCGGATCGTGGGACCCGTAATTGAGGGCGGTGATCAGCTCCTCCGGCTGATCGAGGGCCATGCGGTGCCCCATCACGATGAAGAGGATGGCGTGCTGGGCGGCGGCCTTGTCCTCGGCCGGGATCCGCGCGAAGAGGGGCCGGATCTCCTCGATGGAGACCCTCTCCCATTCCGTCTCCGGAAGATACTGGTTCTGGGCGAACCGCTCCGGGCTCAACCCCCGGGCCAGATCGATGACGTGGTTGTAAAGGAGAGGGTCGGCCTGCAGGGCCCTCCATCCTCGGCGCAGGAACTCCCGGTAGCCGGCAACGCTCTGGGCCTCGGGCGGGACTTCCGCGATCCCGGAGCGGTTGAACAGGTCGCGAAAACGGACCGCGCCGATCCGTACCATGTCGGAGAAGATGAAGAAACCCACGGTCCCCACCACGCCGCCGATCACCCAAGAAGCGGCCAGCGGCAACATCGGCACACCGAACAGCCCGATCCCGATCATCGCGCCGAGCCCGAAAGCAAACCCAACTCCCCAGGCGTAAACGGGTCCCACCTTGAATTTGCTGAGCCATCCGGCCAAAACCCCGATCGCGGGACCGAGAACCAGGGCCGGGATCACCGGCGCCAGCGCGGACCCGGCGGCCATCCCCGCGAGAACCCCCAATAGAGGACCCGCGAGCGACCCGATCAGCAGGCCCACGGAACGTTCCACCGTATCGCCGGTCCCCTGGGCGGTCGCCCGCTCCACCAAATTCACCACCGCCGGCGGATCGTACTCATACCGGTAGCTGGAGATGATGGGGTCGGCGCGGGGAGACCAGAAAGTCACCCCGATGGCGATCGAGAACATCGGCTCCAGGAAGAAGCGGGAGAGGGCCAGCAAGCCGACCAAACCCAGCCAGCCGACGTTGCCGTTGAAAAAGAGGATGAGCCCCACCCACAGCGGCGGGCTGATGTAGTACCACAGCCGAGCCGCGACCCTCCGGGTCTTCTCGAACCAGCCGGTTTCTCCGGAGCTCAGCGCCCAGCGGCGGAGCGTGACGTAATCAGCGATCCGGTAGAGGGCCTGCCGCAACCGGCCGCCGCGCCAGTCCTGCGGGTTCCATCCCATCCGGGCGCCGAGATCCCCGAGCCCCGCTCCCTGCTCCTCCGCGCCGGCCGAGCCACCCTTAGACCATCCTTGGTTGAGCTGGTATCTCGGAGCCGCTTGGCGGTAAATCCCGTTTGCCTCCTTTCCTTGTTCGCGCACCGCGCGGATTACATTGTCGTGCGCTTCCACGAACTCCTTCGCGTCGCCGTTCGACCAGGGGGTGACCCCCTTGAGCGCGACGTTCCCGTCCTTGTCCACCTCCGGCTTCACCGAATACATCTCCAGGATCACCCCCAGCGCCAGCGCCATCCGGACCGACTTCGGGGTGCGTTCCGGGGTGCGTTCCAAGTTGGGACCGAACCGGGCGTCGAACTTGGCCGGATGATCGGCGATCGCCACGTCGCCGCTGGTCCGCACTTCCAGAGAAACCGGCGCCAAGATCTCGACGCCGTTCATGTTCCGGCCGTAAAGATGGGCGACTTTCACCCCCATCGGCAAAGACTCCCCTGCCGGCAGGCCGAGCGCTTCGTTATCTCTAATTTCCGTGCCCGGCCCGTCATACTGGACGCCGTAATCCATCAGCTCCAGGGAGCCGAAAGAGGGCATCTCCCCGAGCTTGTACCACTCGTTCTTGAAGGTGGGAATCCCAGCCCACTGGCCGGCGATCTGCGCGGCGATGTCCGGGCTGTCGCGCATGAGGTCCACATTGGCCTGGTACCCGCCGGGCGGCAGTTTGAGGGCGTCTTGGCCGAAGAAGCTGTCCCAATCGTAGCTCTCCGGCTCGTAGTGGAAATATTTTCCGCTCAACCCCTTCATGATGAACCGGAAGAGGTGACCCGTCAGCCAGCGTCCTTGTGTCTCGGAAGCGAAGGCAATGATCTCCGGATCCATGTCGGACCGGACAAAGGAGCTCATCGAGCGGATCTGAGAACCGGGCATTAGGGAGAGCATCTTCCGCACGAACATCGAGGCGTCGTACTGAATCGCCTGGGAGAGGAAGACAACCGGTGTTCCCAGCGCCTGGAAACCCAGGTGGAAAGTCTTCGGCTCCCATCCGGGAAAGACGAAGATGCCGGGGAACAGGGACTGCACCGAGGGGTCCTGCTTGATCCGGCGGATGACATCTCGCACCATCGTCCCCCACCAGGGAGGAGCGGTCCGCTCCAGCCCCGAGTGCGGCTCGTGCGCAAACTTGGCCCCCATGTCCAACTGCAGGATCACCTCCGACGGCTGCCAGCCGAACGCGAGGCCGTTGAGCAGGACCTCCGGCGCCCGGATCCGTTTGACCGCTTTCTCCAGATCCTGGGCCTGCTGAGAAAGAACTCTGGCTTGTGCATCGAGTTGGGCAGTCTGGGCCAGCCCCTGCGCTGTCCGAACCGCCTTTAAGAGACTAATTTCGTACTCTTTCGGCACATTGTCTGCCGGACTGTCAATCGCTAATGCCACCTGCCGAAGTGTTCCGGAGGGATCCTGGCTGATCTTCACTGCTTGGTTCAGGACGTGTTCAACATCAGGGAAATCCTCCCTCAATTTGTCCAGTTTCTCCTGGGCCTGCACAATTTGGGCAAGTTCTTTCTCAATCCTGTCCCGATCCACTTTGGTTTTCGCCTGAATAAGCTGATCTTGGAGACGTTCCTGAATCACGGCGAGTGCTGTGGTTGCTTGCGGAATAAATCCGCGAACCTCTTCCAAGGCATTAGAAGCCAAACCACCACTGGACATGAGATTCTTCATCTCACCGGTTCGCTGGCCGATGAACTGCTCCAAGCTGTCCACCCCTAACGCTTTCCTATTCTTTTCGATACCGAAAAACTCCCTCGCCTGGCGGATCGCATGCTGGCGGGTGATGTACCGGTCCAGCTTCTCGTCCTCCTCCAGGCCGGCGGCTTGTCCGATCTGTTCTTTCATCTTGGCCGCCTGTTCCACCGTGATCTCCCGGTCGGCCAGCATCCGGTCCACCGCGGCCAGGTATTCCGGCGCCAAGAGCTGGCGGTTCTGCGCGGCGGACGGATCAAATTGCCGGCCCAGCCGGGACCGGGCCATATCTTCCGAGAAACGCCAATTCAAATATTCGAAGCGGGTCGGGGCGGCCCAGCCGACGATGGAGTCGCGGGCGCGCCCGGCGGGCAGGAGCCGGCCGATGTCGAAGAGGGCTGGCTTGACCACCTTTCGCCAGAGGGCAAAAAGGATGAGGCCGGTCAGAGCCGCCGTGGCGATGAAGGTGAGGATGTTCAGGAAGACCGGCGTCGCGTAAAGGGAGGTGAACAGCTTGCCCAACACCCCGCCGATCTTGGGGATCCCGGAAAGAATCCACGGCAGTTTGGCCAGCAGCCACACGCCGCCCACCCCCACCACGAAGCTTAAGGGCGTCCGGTTGATGACGAAATCCAGCCGGCTGTGCCACCGCCTTGCCGTATCCAGCTTTTGGTTCTGCCACGCCGTGTTGCTCAGCTGCAGGCCCGCGATTCCCTCGAACACCCGGGGGACGGTCAGCAAGGGGATGCCGGGGATCGCCGCCGGCAGGAGGTTACTAAAAATCAAGTACCCCAAATACCAGCTCATCCCGAAAACAGTGAGTCCTTGGAGCAGGAGCCCCACGGTCACCTCGGCCAAAGAGGCCGGAACTCCGAAA
>OBEQ011372527.1_pt1 | contig 23427 bp, 17 predicted proteins | sample 1670901 | NCBI WGS metagenome assembly OBEQ01 (sample SAMEA104232315, study PRJEB22302) | groundwater metagenome | biome: forest; feature: aquifer; material: groundwater | place: USA | collected 2011-08-07 | depth 5.4 m
GCAGAAATCCTTAAATCGGTTAAAAACGGAGAAGAAATCATTCAAAAAGTTTTACCGATTGTTGCCGATCATCTTTATCGCCATGAGCCATACCGGCAGTAAGCGCTGTGCCCTGACCACGATGGCATGGTGTGCAACCGAATGTTTCAGGGTCATGAATCTTTAATAATTCCGGTCTCGGATGGCGAGTAAATGGTTGAGCGGCGCTATCCATATTTTCATCTTTGTACCCTAAATGACACGTTTCGCAACGGTCAATGCGAACTTTGGGAATTGCAAAATTGCTCTTATCAAAGTTATTAATCATCACCTGTTTGATATGAATCGTTGAGCTATGAGCGCGCTCAATTTTCATCATAGCATTTTCAATGTCAGTACGGATGGGTTTTAATTTTGCAAGAACGTCCTTGATATCCTGATTGTATTTTTTCATCAAGTCATCAAATTCTTTTTTCTTGGATTCTAAATCAGTCACTTTGGCATTAAACTTCGCCATTTGAGCAATATTATCGTCGTATGCTTTTTTCTTAGCGGCATCTTCATGACCTTCATGCACAGAACGTTTCCAAAAGTAGTATGCCTCATCAGCGCGACTTTTTGCAAAGGTATAGTCACGATTTGCATCGAGTAATTCATTATCAATCTTATCACTCTGAGCGGCGGCGTTTTTATATTCAGGGGTTTGAAGTTTTGCTTGAGCCGCTTTTAATTCTTCTTGAAGCGTGTTAAGAGTAGCTGAATCAACATTGGCGATTGCCTGTTGGAGGCGATCTTTCCATTTTTGTTCACTAAGAGTAAAATACTCAGCTTGATAATCTTTCCACGGGCGACGGGTTGTGACCTCATCTAATACCGCCCACATTGTACCAATGAACAGTATTGCAGAAAGGGCAAAGTAAATCTTCCCGTAATCTCGTGTTTCAACGGGAGTATCACCCCGTTTCGTTATAAAATTGAAAAAACCTTTCATGTGATATCTTGCTCTTAGATGTTAAACCAGGGTGTAACAAGAATGTATTTAATATTCAGCGCTATTCGGAGAACCATTTTGATGGGAAGAGCCATCATGGACAAAAATAAAAATGCAACGAGGTTATACTTCATAAAACCTAATTTTTTCATGATATCTGTGTTCTTTTTCTTCAACCAGTAAAGCGGAATCAAAGCGTAATAGCCCAGAATGAGAACAGAACCGAATGTAACTGCAATAGGATTTAAACTATTATCTGCGGCTCGTGTGTGGATTCCAAATAATTCAGAAAGATCAATATTGGTTAATGCAACCACACGATGGGTATCCCACTCTTCCCATGGGAAGAAGAAGTACCAACCGGGACCCCTCCAAAAAGTCCCAAGAACAATTAAAGCAACCCATAGTACAAGAAATCCGAAGCAGTAGGTGATGATGGCAAATTTACGTTCTTTGAATGTGTAATAGCCATTGCCCTTCTCATTGATATCGATATATGGAATTGCCATTAAACCGACAATAATAAGTGTCGGCAGAAACACACCGGCGATCCATGGATCGAAATACACGAGCATTTCCTGCAACCCGAGGAAGTACCAAGGGGCTTTTGAAGGGTTGGGTGTTAATGTCGGATTAGCCGGTTCCTCTAATGGAGCATCTATTAAGAAAGCCCAATAGACTAAAATTATCATTACGAATAATGTTGCTAAAAATTCAACACGGACAAGATTAGGCCACACCTGAACTTTTTCACTCAACCGGGTTTCATCTAAGAATCCCTGCCGGTCATTTTTTAAGGCTTTATGGAAATACCACCAGGTATATCCTATAACCATGAAAAGAAGGAGGACAATAGGAATATTGTCCGGCTTCGATACGATTTCCCAAAAATTGTGCATATACTATTCCAAACTCAAATTAATTATTCTTTTTCGGTAGTTGTAGGACCGGATATCCCGCCATCTTTTCTGATACGCCAGAAATGGACGATCATAAAAATGGAGGCAATAATAGGTAAGAAAATACAATGACCCACATAAAAACGCAGTAGAGTGGGAGGACCAACCTGAGTTCCTCCCAGTAACACAAAACGAACGTCATTATCAATACGCATACCTAATTGAGGTCCGAATGGACCTTCATGCCCCAATAGAGGAGTAGCTCGCGCCATATTAGTACCTACTGTTACAGCCCAAATTGCAAGTTGATCCCAAGGGAGCAAGTATCCGGTAAAGCTAAGGAGCAGGGTTAAAACAAGCAGGAGCACGCCAACCACCCAGTTGAACTGACGGGGTGGTTTATAGGAGCCTGTAAGGAATACCCTGAACATGTGAAGCATCACGGTTATAACCATCGCATGAGCCGCCCAACGGTGCATGTTTCTAATTAGCGGACCGAAGGCAACGTCGTTCATCAGATACTTCATATCCTCATACGCGTACTCCGCGGCGGGGCGGTAATAGAACATAAGAATTACGCCCGTTATGGTTAGAACAAGGAATAAGAGGAACGTTATTCCACCCATGCCCCATGTAAAACCCATATTGGTAGCATGTCGTGAGATACGTACGGGGTGAAGATGAAGAAACACGTTATCAACAATCTGAAGAGCGCGATTGCGATTGGTATCTTGATAATTATGTCTGAAAATGGATTTCCAGACTTCAGTTTGTTGTAATTTTTCTCGTAGCTTTAACATAATTTATTTTTGTGAAACGAGCCTGTAAAACAGTTAATAGGAAAAATTTTTAGGTTCGTCAGGCTGAGCGGAGACGAAACCTTCTTTTCATTTTAATTTCACCCTTTCCCGTAAAACGGGACTCAGGGTGACGATTGCTCTGATCTTTATTAGGTATTAAGAATATCTTAGAAAAGCGTCCGGTTTGATCCAGTCACCATTCTCGAAACGAAATTTGATGTTACGGTCAATTAAAATTTGACCATCATCTGCGAGAGTAATGGATAACCGTTCGAGTGGACGAGGAGCAGGACCTTCGAAATTAACACCGGATTTTCTATATCCACTACCATGGCAAGGGCATTTGAATTTATTATCTGATTCGAGCCATCGCGGAGTACAGCCTAAATGTGTACATATAGCCGAAAGGGCATAAAATCCTTCTGACTCCCGAATAATCCATACTCGATTATCATCTTTGTATTTTTCACTTACTTCACCAATGATAAAATCGTCGGGAAAACCCGCTTTAAATGCAGATGGAGCCTCGTAAAGAATACGGGGAAACATCATTCTCAGTGAAGCAACTGTTGAAGTTGCTATAAATACGAAAAATGCCGCCCAACCGGCAACGGAAAAGAAGTTGCGGCGACTAATACGCCATATACCGTGGTCATTTTCAGGGGGACGATCTTGTTTAGGTTTTTTAACTGCGGGCGCGCTTGCTGGTGTAGCTACAGCCTTTGCCACAGGAGCGGCGACAGGCTTCGGAGCTACCGGTGCAGGTTTAGCCTGTTCGGCATTAATTGCCGGAGTTGGCTGACCTGCAGAAGCGTCTGCTTGAGGAGTAGTCGGTTTTGGGTCTTGAATAGACCCGTTTGGTGTATCCATTTGAATTAGAAACAGTCCGAATTAAGAACGAAAAAATTGATGTTGAAACTAAAAAGCATGTGAATATAGGGGAAAAAAAGGAGTTTTACAAGAAAACGAAAAGAAAATTGTAGCTTCTTTTTGTAAAAATGTAGTATTAATAAGAAATTGTTGAGTTTTATTACAGTATGGAGGGGGATAAATATTAACAATTAATTAATATGTGTGGAAATATAGAGCTAAAAAAGAGGTCAAATATGAATATATGAAGGTTAATATGGTGTAGAAACATAAAATATGAGTAAAAATACCATTTCTTGAATCGAATTAATTTTTTATGTTTTCACACCTCATTTTTTTTTCATACTTTCTATCCGATGTACTTCGAGATAGAGTTAGACCAACCATTACCGGACGATAAACCCCATGACCGTTGCGGAATTTTCGGCATTTTCGGGCATCCGCAATCTGCTCAGTTGACTTACTACGGCTTGCACGCGCTTCAACATCGCGGGCAGGAAGGAGCAGGGGTTGTTACCTCTGAACGTATGATAACCGGCGGGAAGAATCGTTTTCATTTCCACAAGGATTTCGGTTTAGTAAATGATGTTTTCCGCGATGATAGATTATTTACTGAAACGTTACTTGGCACTTCTGCAATCGGGCACAATCGTTATTCGACGACAGGCTCTTCGGATAGTAAGTTAAACCTTCAGCCTATTACCGTGAATTACAGAAATGGTAACATGGCTGTTGGTCACAATGGAAATTTTACAAACTTCAATAACCTCCGAGAAAAATTTCAGGATGATGGAACGATCTTTCTTTCTACATCTGATACGGAGTTGTTCTTGCATCTTGTCGCTAAGAGCAAACAAAAGGATCAAGTCCAACAGGTTATAGAAGCGTTGAACCATATTGAAGGAGCTTTTTCACTCGTTATTCTAACAGATACCGCTCTTATTGCCGCACGTGATCCTCATGGATGGCGTCCGCTTGCTGTGGGAAGATTAGATGGGGCGTTTGTGGTTGCATCCGAGACTTGCGCTTTTGATATCATCAAAGCGGAACATATAGGAGATGTCAATCCCGGTGAAGTGTTGGTATTTGATGACGAAGTTTTAAAGACCGGAATTCCTAAATCGTATCATCTTAATAAGATAGCAGAGAAAACACATCATTGCATTTTTGAGTATATTTACTTCTCCCGTCCTGATAGTAAAATTTTCGGTGTTGGCGTTGATGGAGTGCGCAGACAATTAGGTAAAGCGCTTGCCGATGAACATCCTATTACAGCAGATGGCGAAGACCCTGTCATTGTTATCAATGTTCCTGATTCGAGTAATACGGCAACACTTGGGTTTATGATTGAGAATAGAAAACTTGGCAATAATTCACATTTTGAAATGGGGTTAATACGCAGTCATTATGTCGGACGGACATTTATCACTCCTCATCAGGATACACGTGAATTACGGGTACGCACAAAGTTTAATACGGTGAAAGAAGTTCTGAAAGGGAAGAAGGTTGTTATTGTTGATGATTCTGTTGTTAGAGGAACGACATCAAAACAGCTTGTAAATTTAATTCGCGAAGCGGAACCAAAGGAAATACATTTTAGAATTTCTTCTCCTCCTGTTTGTTATCCTTGTTATTACGGGATGGATTTCCCGAGTAAAGAAGAATTGATTGCCAATGTATTCAATCATGATATTGAAAAAATAGGTAAAGAATTGGGCGTTGATAGTATCGGTTATCTTTCATTGGAAAAATTGCTTGATTCTGTTCCCCATAGTAACGGCGAATCGTATTGTACCGCATGTTTCAATGGCGATTATCCGACAACAGTAGAAACACGCACAAAAACCGAACATGAATGTTGATGAAAAACAGACCATCTGGACAATCTCCAATGGGTTGAGCATTGTTAGAATACTTTTGGTTATTCCGGCGACCTATTTTTTGATGTTAGGAACGCAGTCCGGACATGATATAGCGTTTATAATTATCGTCGTAGCCGCTATGACAGATTTTTTAGATGGATATTTTGCCAGAAAATTTTCGCAAGTAACAGATTTCGGCAAAATTATAGATCCGTTTGCTGATAAGATTTCGATTGGGATTTTAGCGCTCATACTCATGTTACACTCTATGTTACCTGTTTGGTTAGTGCTTTCAGTTCTTATTCGTGATGTGGTAATTTTTAGCGGCGGGATGTATATTAAACGTTCTAAGGGTATTGTATTGCAATCCAATTGGTTGGGAAAATGGACTGCTGGTGTTCTTGCCATACTTGTAGCTGTTGCAGTTTTAAATAGGGAAGAACTATTGTTAGTTAAAATTATTTTAACGTATGGTTCTCTTCTTATGCTTGTACTTTCGTTTATCTCATACGCTAAACGATTTTTAGAATTGCGATAAGTAGTTTTAAATATGGAACATCTTGTTATAAATCATTTTTATTTTTTATTTTTGACCTGAATACATGGGCTTTTTCGATAAATTCAAATTAAGCAAATTAAAAGAAGGACTTGCCAAGACTCGTGATAATATCATTGGTAAAGTTCAGAAAATTCTTACAACCAAAACAAAGATAGATGAAGAAGTTCTTCTGGGTATCGAAGAAATTCTTTTAGCCGCTGATGTTGGTGTAACAACGACAACAAAAATTATTGATGACCTCCGTGATAGAGTAAAGAAGGAGGGATTTCAAGAAGCATCTCAGTTAGACAGTTTGTTACGGGAAGAGATTCAAAAACTTTTTGCAGTTGGAGTAACAGCCGAGTTCGATCCCTTTGCTCTTCCTGCCGAAAGAAAACCTCATGTAATTATGATTGTTGGTGTGAATGGTGTCGGTAAAACCACAACGATTGGAAAACTTGCGTATAACTATCGTAATGCCGGGAAGAATGTCGTTATAGCGGCGGCGGATACATTCCGTGCGGCGGCGAATGAACAATTGGAAATTTGGGCTCAACGTGCAGGTGTGGATATTATTCAGCAACAACACGGAGCCGACCCGGCTTCGGTTGCTTATGATGCACTCAAAGCCGCACAAGCCCGTCAAGCTGATGTTATGATTATTGATACCGCCGGACGCTTGCACACTAAAATCAATTTGATGGAAGAATTGAAAAAGATTACACGCGTCATTCAAAAATTGGATGTTGACGCGCCCCATGAAGTGTTCCTCGTCCTTGATGCAACTACCGGACAAAATGCAATTCAGCAAGCAAAGCAATTCGGGCTTGCTTCGCATATCACCGGACTTGTGTTAACTAAACTTGATGGCACTGCCAAGGGCGGTGTGGTGATTGCAATCAACCAAGAGCTAAATATCCCTGTGCGATTTATAGGTGTTGGTGAACAGATTGATGATTTGCAACCGTTTAATCGCGAGGCGTTTGTGGAAGCGTTGTTTGGGAAATAACAGTTTCACTTGTGATTATTGGGATTATTGATATTTTAACTAAAAAGAATATTTCACTTCTAGGTAATCTTAATCCATGAACCTCTCCTTCAAATACTACGAGCTAAAACTTCTCCACACGTTTACTATTTCGCGTAGTTCTAAATCTGTTGAGCCAAGTGTGATTATCGAACTTGAGCATGATGGTATTATTGGCTATGGAGAAGCGGCACCCTCAGAACGCTACGGTGAAACGCCGGAGACCGTGATGAACTTCCTTCGTAGCGTGAACCTTAAATCGTTTGATGAACCATTCCAGCTTGATGAAATATTATCGTATGTACATAAACTTACGCCGGGAAATACATCAGCAAAAGCGGCGATTGATATTGCTTTGCACGATTGGATTGGGAAGAAACTTCAAATTCCGCTCTGGAAGATGTGGGGATTAAATAAAGATAAAACCCCCCGCACCTCATTCACAATTGGAATTGACACGCTTGAAGTTATAGAGAAAAAAGTACGCGAAGCAGAACCTTATCCGATTTTGAAAGTAAAAGTCGGCATACCCAACGATGAAGAAATAATAAAAACAATACGAAAGATAACTGATAAAGTAATTCGCGTTGATGCCAATGAAGGATGGAAATCCAAAGAGCAAGCGCGCGATAAAATTCTTTGGCTTGAGGAGCAGGGAGTTGAGTTTATCGAGCAACCGATGCCAGCCTCTCAAATTGATGATACTGCATGGCTCCGCGAGCAAGTTCACATCCCAATCCTAGCCGATGAAAATATTATTAATGTATTTGATATTCCTAAATTATATGGTGCGTTTGATGGTATCAATATCAAACTAATGAAATGTACAGGATTACGCGAAGCAATGCGTATGATTCACACAGCTAAAGCGGCAGGAATGAAAGTCATGCTTGGTTGTATGATTGAAAGTTCGATTGGTATTTCCGCCGCCGCTCAATTATCTCCGATGGTTGACTATGCCGATTTAGATGGAAATATTCTTATTTCTAATGATCCGTTTAGTGGGGTGGGTGTAGTAGATGGAAAACTTAGATTAAATAATGGATTTGGCATTGGCCTTCTTCAAGAAAATATTACATTGGTAAATCATAATAATATTTCATAAGTTTGCTTAAACATATAAAATTCAAAGGTCAACATAATGGATAGTACTCTAATTGAATATCTTAAGTCCGGTGAAGCATGGGTTTTTGTAGGTTCAGGTCCTTCTAATGAAATGGGATACCCTTCATGGGGTATTTTAGCTAATGAAGCATATAATCTTGTAAAATCCGAACCAGCTATGGCTGTAACTGAAATGAAAAGAAAGATTATTGAATCTAAGCTCAAATTAAAAGATTATCCTGGTGTATTTGATGAGATCAAACCTATAATTGGTGCTCCGAGGCTTTTACAAAAACTTAGAGAAAAGGTGGTGCCAAAAGGTTCTGGGGATATTTATAAATTTATTGCAAGATGGCCAGTAAATGTTTACTTAACTACTAACTACGATGATGAGATTCAAAAAAAATTGACGGAACTAGGTAGTTCATATCTATTATACTCAAATAGTGAAGATAGTATGTCGTTATTAGAACCTAGTTTAAGGGCAGCAATTTTCAAGTTACACGGAGATTTAAGGTCTGAAACGGGTCTAATATTAACATCCTCGAATTATAAAAGTATAGGTAACGATCCCGACTGGGAATACTGGCGCGTAAAGATGACCTCTGTTTTTCAGATGAATAAATTAGTGATCGTTGGACATTCACTAACCGATCCAAATATTCGACATGTACTATCTGTGGCAAAAAAAGGAGCAGGTGTAACAAAACCTATCTGTTGGATTGCACCAGATGTTCCAAGTGCTGAAATTAAAAACTATTTAGAGCATTATCGTATTCGAGTTATAACTTATGATAATCGGGATGGAACCCATAAAAATCTTTATAGATTACTAGAGAATGTAACAGATTACGTACCACCACGCGAGACGGTACACATCAAACAAAAGATTGCTCAAGCGATTAACCCCTCTACCGATTCTGGATCTGGAGCAACAGGTTTTTATGTATTTAATAAATTATTAGAGCAAAAAGATTTTGATGATAAGCGCGTCGACATTATTGTCGCTGCTATCCAAGCAATTATATCAAGTCTACAAAAGCTAAAAGAATTTGAAATATCAGAAGCATTAGAAATAGCAGGATGGCCGAAAGAACTTGAACTTTCTGAAGTCATGAAGAAGGAGGTAATTTCTAAAACTATTAATCAGAATATTTTTATTCCAGTAGGAAATAAATTTCGTGTTAATGATCTTGCTGAGCCTCAATTTAAAGAAAGCAAACTAAAATTTGAGCATACACGAGAGGCTTTTATTAATTCTTTAGCATTAAGGATAAAAAATAAATATCGCCAATTGAATGCAACTGATGTAGGAATAATATCTAAAGATATAGAACAGTCATTAATTGGTTATTTCAGAGAGGGAGGCTTAACATTAGCAACAACCCTTTTCGCCTCACCCAATTTGATAAAGAAAAAAGGTATTCCTTCATCTATTGTCAGATTTATTAACGAAGCCTCAGCTAGGTATTCTGATTTATTGAGAAGGCAAGCTTTTTTTACAATCACAACAGATATCTTTGTGAATCCAGCAATAATAGAGAAAGATTATCTGGGGAGAATTTCCCAAGGATATTTTTGTTTTAACATGTTAGGTGTCTTCGGTGATCTTGCTCGTGAAAAGGTTGATCAAGCAAAAGAGACTATATGGATAATAGATTCAGATGCCCAAATACCTGCACTTGCATTAGGTGCTCCAACAAATTCGGTTTTTTCTGATTGTTTTAAGAGGCTAAGTTCAAAGGGTATTCGATTATTCTCCACCGAGAGTTTATTTCAAGAGACATTTGATCATTTTTATTTTGCAAATATGATTGTAAATAATTATGGAGTTGATTCATTTGACGTACTATCTGCTGCTAAGGGTGATTTACCTTATACTAAATCAAATCAATTTTTAGAAGGGTTTATTAGATGGCGATCTAGTGGCAATCCTAGTAATTGGCAAGCTTATTTATCGGCTGCTTTTGGTGAGAAATATCCAACACAAGAAGACATTAAAAATAAATTAGTCTCATTAGGCGTTGAGGTTATTGAATTTTCAAACTGGCCAGGCTTTGAAGGTTCTGATAATGGTTTACGTGATAAATATATAAGGACAATTTCCCAAATTAGAGAGCAACAGGCTTCCGTAATTAATAATGTTGATGCATTGAAACTGGATGATATGTATAAGAAAGCTTTACCAGAAGCTGAAGTTACTGTTATCGTTAAATATGAAAGAGAAGGTAAATATTACATTATATCTGATGCAAACATATCGTCCTTTGCATGGTTTATTAGTCATACTTCATTTCTCAATCAACAAGTAGAGGATGGTTTAAAATTTACATGGCAGCCAGAGGCTTTTTTAAATTTTGCATCAACCTTATACTCATTAACAGATTCTGAAAGAATTGAAAAATCTTTTGAGACAATACTATGGAATATTGCACAATCAGGATTCAATTTGTTAGACGATAAAACGGTAGAAATGGTTTTTAGTGATATTATAGACCAAGCCGAACTTAGCCTTACTGAACAAAAAAAGATATACAATGAAACCATAGCTCAAAAATATGGTGACTCTCCTCAGCACGTACTAAATAATTTATCTCCTACCAAACGACCATTGGCAGTAATTCAGATGTTATATGAAATGGTACAAATGAAAGCAGATCAACTAAACCGAGCTGAAGAAATAATTCATTCAGAGAGAAAAAAATCTGAAATTGCAGAAAAAAAGCTTAAAGATGTTGAGTATTTCCGCAAAAAAATGGAATTAAAGCAGAGTGATGCAAAACGAAAAGGGAAAAAAAATAAGCTTAGTATTAAGAAAAAAAAGAAAAAGTGATAATAAATGATTAGAGTTTTATCAAAATCTACAATTGATAAAATCGCCGCGGGTGAAGTTATCCAACGCCCCGCTTCTGTAATTAAAGAGTTACTCGAAAATTCTCTTGATGCAGGAGCTACATTAATTACTGTAATTATTGCCGATTGTGGTAAATCGCTCCTCCAAGTGATTGACGATGGGTGCGGTATGAGCGCGGAAGATGCTGAAGTAGCGTTTGAACGACACGCTACGAGTAAAATTACATCTGCGGAGGATTTGGAGGATATTCATACATTTGGCTTTAGGGGAGAGGCATTGGCAACCATTGCGGCAGTCTCGCAAGTCGAGATGAAAACACGCCAACAAGGGGTGGATGTGGCAACAAAAGTACGAATTGAAGGGGGAACACTACTTGAAATATCAGAAGATTCCGCTCCCGTAGGAACATCTATTCGTGCAAAGAATTTATTTTTTAATACTCCCGCAAGAAGAAAATTTCTGAAAAGCGATAATACAGAATTCAAACATATTGCCGATGCTGTTCAGCGTGTTGCAATAGCCTATCCCGAAATTGCAATTGAATTTATCAGCGATGATGAACCGGTGTTCAACTTAAAGCCAACATCACCCGAAGAGCGCATGCGGGATGTCTTTGGTGAGAATTTAAGCAAGACAGTTTTTTATTTTAAGGATGAAACCGCAACCACTTCGCTTTCCGGCTTTCTGGGCAAACCTGATTATGCTCGTAAAGGAAAAACCGAACAATATTTATATTTGAATCAACGATATATCCAAAGCAGAAGCATCAACCACGCTGTATTTCAGGCGTACGAAAATTTGTTGGAGAAGGGGAGTTTTCCTTTTTTTGTGTTGTTCTTGAGTCTTGATCCCAGAAAAGTTGACGTGAATGTGCATCCCTCCAAAATGGAAGTGAAGTTTGAAGACGAACAGTCCATGTATCGTTTTGTGATAAGTTCGGTTCGCAAAACTCTTTCGGAGCATGATTTAGTTCCATCTATGGGTGTTCAACAATCAACGGGAGATACTTTTCAATCGGGGTTACGATTTAATCAAGGTATGAACGATAGTCAACCGAGAATAGGCGGTTGGGAAGACCTGCTTAAAGCAATACCAACCCGTGATGAGTCAACGTTTCATTTCCAAAAAGAACTAACAGAAGTTCAATCTCCTATTCGTTTTATTAATCAACAAGATATTCCCGCTACTGAAGAGCAACACTCAACTACACAAGAGCAAGAACCTGTAGCTCCGCCATTAAAATTGGATGAAAAAGTTCAGCTGTGGCAATTGCACCGGAAGTATATCATTATTCCGGTGGATAACGGTATCATGCTTGTTGACCAACATGCCGCGCATGAACGTGTGATGTACGAACGAATTGTGAAACGGATGGAAGAAGGGAAGCCTTCATCTCAGCAATTATTATTTTCTCAAACCATTGAACTACCTGCAAGTGATGTTGCGTTAATTCAGGAGTTGCACCCGCTGTTAGAAGAACTTGGTTTCAGCATTAAGTTCTTTGGAAAGTCAACGATTGTAATTGATGGCGTTCCGAGCGATGTAAAGAGGGTGGACGAGGAAACAATTCTGCGGAATGTATTAGATGTATATAAAGAAGATGAGCAGACGGTGAAATTTACTCCCCGTGAACGACTTGCGAAAACCTTTGCCTGCAAAGCCGCAATCAGAGCCGGCGACCCGCTTACCGATACTGAAATGCGCGCTATTTTAGATCAGCTATTTGTTACTAAAATCCCTTATGTTTGCCCCCACGGTCGCCCGACGATGATAAAACTTACACTTGAGGATTTAGATAGAAGATTTGGACGGACACCGATGGGGAGTTGTTAAATGTTATTGGTTATTGGTCATTAGTCATTTGAGAATGCTCTTGACTCAGTGCTCACCGCTCACATCTCACAGCTCTCAAGCTTTCGGCATAATCATATCAAACAAGTTTTTTATTCCAACCGATTCAACCGAAAAGAACGGCTCACCGTACTGCACTCCTATTTTTGAGCCATAGTATTTCATTCGTGTTTCCAGAAAATCGAAGAAAGATTTTTGGCTGAGGATTGTTTCAGGTTCATTGGAATTTGGATCATAAAACTGAGACTTATGTGCTTTTATTGCGGCAACACGTGTATCATTTTCGGCTGAGATGTCAACAATAAAGGATGGCTCAAATTCATACTTTTGCATAAAATGGTAATAATTATCCGGTCGCCATGGATGCTGTTTTTTGCCGTTAAGGGTTGTCTCTATCTTTGCAAGTCCTGAGTAAAACCATGCCTCACGACAAAGATAATGTGCATGAACATGGTCAGGGTGGCGTTCATGCCAATGCGGCATGAGTAATATTTTTGGGCGGTACTTCCTGTAAATTTGTATAACCTTGAGTCGGTTTTTCTCGTTGACTTCAAATTTACCGTCTGCCATCTTTAAGTTTTCGCGGACAGAAACGCCGAGGATGTTAGCGGCATCTTTCGCTTCTTTTGCTCTGATGCGTGCGTTCCCGCGCGTGCCGGTTTCACCTTCCGTTAAGTCAAGTAGTCCGACTTTGTAACCTTGTTTTACACATTTGGCAACAGTGCCGCCGCATGCAAGTTCAACATCATCGGGGTGCGCGCCTATTGCAAGTATATCTAATTCCATACCAAATCAATTCAAAAGTAAAAAAGAAAAAGTAAAAATAATAAACAATCTCGGTTATTTATTTTTATGGAACAAATATCTTCTGAGACTTTGAAGGTCTAGACTGAGATGATGAATAATTACTATAGCTATTTCTTCGCATAATCCGCTCCATACACACCCTCAATCATTTGGCGGTCTTTTGGCATAAGTTTAGGTTGCGGATCGGGTATATCGTGCTTTACCGATTTGAGATGACGCAAGTACGTTACAACGGCATGCATGTCTTCCATTGTTAAATTGGAGTACGCATACCAGGGCATAGGTGTTGAGATTCTACCGTTATCAAGTACACCGCTTTGAAGTACTCGTGTAACATATTCATCAGAGCGGCGGGCAAGTCCTGTTTGTGGGTCGGGAGTAAGATTGCGCGAAACTAATGTACCGTACTCTTTTGATTCAAACTTCATGCCGCCTGCTAAGTATTTATCCCATTGAGGTCCCTGATCTCCAACGGAGGTATGGCATCCTGCGCAACCCATGGCTGTCACAAGATATTTTCCGTGTTGAGCAACAAGCTTAGTTGCCGGATCAGAAATATCATCAAGTGCGGGTCCTGCTTCTCCTTCTGGCTTACTGAATGTTTCAGGTGGTACAAGCGTAAAGGGAGGGATTAAATATAAAAAGCATAAAAACCCGATAACAAGAAGTGGTCCAAGAATTATGGCAACCCATTTTAATATCTTTTTCATTGTTATTTCTCCTTTCTTATTGTCGTTGAGGCAATTGATGGGTGTGCTGATTCCATACTACTTGTTGATTTTGTTTCTCCGGCATTTCCGGGATACATTTGAAGAGGGAAATCTTCTTTCAAAATGAGCATCTTAAATTTTCCCCACATATAGGAAAAAAAGTTCGGTCGTTTCGGTTCAGGGATTTTATTATAGACCGGTGGAATGGTACGTAAATATGCAACCAAAGCGTTCAAGTCATCATTGGATAGACTTGCCATCGCAGTCCAGGGCATGGGGAAGGGAAGTGACCGCGAGCCATCTTTACGAATACCTTTTGTAAGTGCATTTTTAAGTTGATCATCAGTCCAGTTTCCTAATCCGGTTTCTTTATCGGATGTTAAATTTATTGTTACAAAATCTCCGTAATGTCCAATCGTCCATTTTTGACCGCCTGCCATTCGATATTGTTCAATCATTTTACGTCCATCATCGGCAGGAGAGTGACATTGATCGCAAGCGAGTATTGTTGCTAAATATTTTCCTCGTAACACCGGGTTTGCTTTATTACTATTATCAAGCGATGCGTAATATTGTTGAAGTTCAGTCGGGTTCATCTGCCAAACCGGTTTACGTGCAATTGAGGTAACATAGTTTGCAACATTCCAGAGGTCTTGTTCACTTGCCATGCCTTCGTATGCCGGCATGGGGCTTCCATCAATTCCTGTTTTCATGCGTAAATAAATATCAGCAGATGATGCGCCGCTACGAAATGTCCAGGGTTCGGTAAGGTTTGCCGGAGTAATTGGTTTACCTAAATCATCTTTTAAGTCTGTCGCAACTGTACTCATTCCTGAGCCATCATCGCCATGACATTTCCCACATTGTAAATTTTTATATGCTTCTTTTCCTGCGGCGATACTTTTTTCAGAAATAGGTATAGGATTTGAAACAGTCACGGGAGCTGGTAGTTCTGATTGGAACCGTGGCGAGAGTGATTTGATATAAGTAACGATTGCTTGTAATGAATCACCGGAAATAAATTCTTTCCATGCCGGCATTGAAGTCCCGTGCAAACCGTTATTAATAACTTGTGCAAGATTATCATCCGTAGGGATACTCCCTGATTTAGTTGAGCGGAATTTATATTTCCCTGATGTGAAATCTCGTGGTTTAGGATTGAGGTCGGAGGCGGCAAAACCATCTCCTTTTCCTTCTGCTCCATGGCAAGGAGCGCACCGTGTTTGGTAAAGTGATTTACCGAGGTCGGAATTTGCTGTCGGTGAATCCTGTGGTGAAGGTGAACCCTTCAAAACAGTTATGCTGAGAAGTGTGGCTACGCTTGCAAGAATAACAATTACAAGACTGTATGCCAATCTTTTGTTGATTGATGGTCTCATAAAGAACACCTTAAAATGATGATGATTTGTTAGTTTATCGTATGAAATACAACAATTGTTGAATTTCAGTTCCAAAGTAGGGAATTGTTATGAAATCTCAAAAAAACTGCACTAAGTAAAATTATATGTGATGCCCTTCAAAGTAGTAAGCTCCTTTCTGAAATTATTTCATCATTTCTTCGTATCTTTATAGTTTATGTGGCGTATTAATACTCAATTCCACCCATATTGTGTAACAATTAGTATTTTCAAATATCATTGTGATTAAGTTAATAAATCTAACAAAACGATTCGGTTCTTTTACTGCTGTTGAAAACCTTTCTCTTGAACTTAAACCGGGAGAGTTTTTTGGCTTTCTCGGTCCCAACGGAGCAGGGAAGACGACAACCATAAAAATGATGTCCGGGTTATTCGCTCCAACATCGGGAGAGATTTTTATTGGTGAACATAATATTTCCACCCATCCGCTTGAAGCAAAGATGATTACAGGATTTATTCCTGATCAACCATTTTTGTATGAGAAATTGACCGGGCGAGAGTTCTTATATTTCAGCGCCGGATTGTACAAGCTCAATCATGGATTGACCGGAAAGAGAATAAATGAAGTGATTGAGAGGCTTGAAATCGGATCGTGGATTGATCGTAGGGCGGAAGATTATTCCCAAGGAATGAGGCAACGGATCGGTATTGCCGCCGCACTATTACATGAACCCAAGGTTATGGTTGTTGATGAGCCGATGGTTGGTCTTGACCCAAGAAGCGCACACGTTGTAAAGCGGATTTTTAAGGAGCTATCTGAACAAGGTGTTACCGTTTTTATGTCAACGCATAGTTTACCGGTTGCAGAAGAGCTTTGCCACAGAATCGGAATCATTAAAGACGGGCAACTTATTTTTAATAACACCATCGAAGCGTTGCATGAATACAAATCTCAGTTTGATGGCAAGTTTGAATCAGTCTTCTTAGAATTAACGAAGTAGAGCCTTGGGTATTCTTTATCATATCATCTCGTACAAGATTTTAAGTTTCTTTAAAACCACAACACAAATGAATGCCCAAAGCATTGCAAAAAGCGTGGCATCACTAATTGTCTTTGGCGGTTTTGCATTTTGCGCATATACCTTTACGTTCGATAGCATCCAATATATGATGCAAACAGCAAAGATGGGCTCGTTTCTTCTTCACCGTTTTCTTTCAATGTTGTTGTATGTGTTTTTTCTTTCCATTAATGTCGGAAATATTATTGTTTCGTACGCAACGTTATATAGGTCGAAAGAAACAACATATTTACTAACCAAACCTATCTCGCATACTCAACTATTTGTTGTCAAATTTTTAGATAACTTTTTTTACAGTTCCGGTACACTCTTTATGATCGCCATAGCGGTATTGTTTGGCTATGGGACGTATTTTCAACTCCACTGGACGTTTTACGTAAATACTCTATTGTTTCTATTCTTCCCGTTCATGTTAATTGCCGCATCGTTAGGAGTAACGGCATTGATGGGGATGGTTATTCTTGCAAGAAAGATTGGAGCTAAGGCAACTCTTACTACTATTGTCGTTGGATATTTGGGTGTCGTGATTGCATACTTTAAGATGACGAACCCCGGGCGCCTTGTAAATAGTGTAATGAAAAGTTTTCCAAATACAGATAAATATTTTGGCTTTCTTGATCCGCCGGCATCAAAGTTTTTACCCAATCATTGGATGGTAGAAGTATTATATTGGAATCTCAAAGGGAACATGACCTATGTTTTACTAAATACAGCGATGTTAATTGTTGCCTGTATCCTTTGTTTAACGGTCATGATACTTGTTGCAAAGAAATTTTACTATAAAAGTTGGCTTGCGCATCTTGAGTTGCGGGCAAAAAGTGAGACGGAAGCAACGGCTACAGGGGTGTTCTCGTTTTCCAGACCATCGGTATTTGAGTCGCAAACAGCCGCCTTATTGAAGAAAGAGTTTTGGCAATTTATCCGAGAACCAAGTCAATGGATTCATCTTGGCATTATAGGATTGCTTATTATTATTTTCGTGGCAAGTATATTTCAGCTTCAATTAGGGACAAATAATCCTTACCTTGAAACTGTTTCGTACCTTGTAATGTTTGTATTTAATGCGTTCCTGATTACTTCGGTTGCTTTGCGTTTTGTCTATCCCATAATGAGTATAGAAGGATTAAGTTTTTGGAAAGTGAAAAGTGCGCCAATAAAAATGTCAAAAGTATATTGGTTGAAATTTATGATTGTGGTTATACCTATGCTTGTGGCAAATGAAGTGTTAATGATTGCATCGCACAGGGCAATTGCGCACCATCAAGTCATTGTTGTTACCGGGTTACTTGTTTCAGTTTTTGTTGCGCTAACAATCGTAAGTATGAATCTCGGGGCGGGAACCTTTTTTGCCGATTATAGGGAAACCAACCCCATTAAAATATCATCATCACAAGGAGCTACGGTTACGTTTTTGTTAACAATAGCGTATCTTGTCATGATTATTGCTTTGTTATTTATTCCTCTCTATGGATATTTTCAAATGGTATTTAAGGGAGTGAAATTAGTAAGCGGGATGTTTATATTTTCTATCGGTTTGTTGGTGGTAGCTTCAATCATTATTATGTTGATTTCTCACTTGGTAGGGCTGAAGGCGATAAAAAGAGATTTTTGAAAAATCTATTTGAAGTTGTTTGTTCTTTTCGTATGTTCGCAGTAGAAAATTTTATTAGTATTTGAAAGTGATGTGGTATTGAAGATTGTTTTCCTCCTTGTATTGTCGTTCGTTTCAGGAATATTGTTTGCTCAAGAGCAATTTCAATATAAACCCGAAGCGGAGACGTTATTTACCAAAGGACTTGAATTATATACAACCGGTTCGTTTGAAAACGCTGCGGAGTTGTTTGAATCCGTCGTGAATATGAATCCAGTTCACCAGCGTACAACCGCCTGTTATATGATGGCGGCAAAAGCGTGGTTGAACCTCCATGAAGAGGCTCAGGCATTATTCTTAATGAATAATTTATTGAAGCGTTTTCCAGAATCGCAATATGCACGCGAGGCGCATTTCACTCTGGGCATAGTAAATTACGATTTAAAATCTAACAAAGAATCGGTGAAGGAATTTTTAAAAGTTCGCGAGTACGAGAATAAAGATGATCTCACCATTCGCTCTGAATCCTTAGTGGATTCAATCATAACATTTGTTCTTACTCCAACCGAACGACAAGAACTTGCTACGGAAACACAAGATAATTTTGTGAAAGATATTGTCGCACGAAACGCGGCTTTAGTTCCAACTCCGCCCCCTGTTAAAATAGAACCACCGAAAGAACCAACACCAAGCAAAGAGCGGTTAAAAGTGATTAGCATTGGCGCGCTACTCCCGCTCATGGAAAAATCTTCTCAAACTGCCGTCAAGATGGCGGCTGAAGATGTATTAGCCGGAATGAAAATAGCGCAAAGCCAATTTGAGAAGAAGAACCCTGATATTGGCATTGATTTACAGGTAAGCGATGAGGAACGCGATTCATCAACAGCAAAGAAGTTGACAAAGGCGTTTGCAAGTGATAGACATGTACTTGCAATGATTGGACCGTTGTTCAGCAATACGACTCAATCATGCGCGCCCATTGCAAATGAAAGGGGACTTCCCCTCATCACGCCGACAGCAAATGCAGTCGGTCTTGCCGGGATGGGGGATTACATCTTTCAAGCGAATGCCGACATCGCTATGCAAGGAAAGGCACTCGCCCGTTACGCCGTGAACGATTTAGGATTAACCACCTTTGCCATTATCGCCCCCAATAATCCCACCATCAAAACAATTGTAAATGATTTTATCGCGGAGGTTAAGCATCTCGGTGCAAGTATACTTGCAAACGAATCGTATGAATCCAGCGGTGATGATTTAAGCAAACAATTCATCAATTTGAGGAAGTCAAGTAAAAACTCTGAACCACTTGTATCCTTTGAAAAACGAATCACAAAACAAACACGAAATAAAATTATTACTTCCGGTGTTGCGGCGAGTTTTTTAGATTCCTTAATTGATCATAAAGGAAAAATCGGGGTTACTAAGTTATTCGGCAAAAACGGATTACGAAAAGCTGAGGCTCTTAATCTCAAAATAATTACCCCTAAATCAATTGCAGAACAGAAGGAAGTCCCCATTTATTCTATTGAAGGCGTATTTGCCCCAGTGGTTTCCTCAGAAGATATTGGTGTGATTTCATCTCTTCTAACGTATTACAGTATTCGCACTCAAATATTGGGGGGTGAGGAATGGTATGATGAAGGAACTCTCCAAACACAACGCCGCTATGCTGATGGCGCCATTTTTTGCTCCGATTACTTCATCAACGATAACGACTCGATGGTGACGGTCATTCAACAGCATTTGAAAAAGAAACCTACAAAATATTCTTTGTTCGGCTACGACGCATTAAACTTAGTCCTCTCCTGTATCGAACATGGAGAAAGCACAAGAGATGACCTCAAAGATTGTTTAAGTAATATTAGGGATTGGAAAGGCGTCCATTCCTCAGTGACATTAAAAGGGGGGAGAGTGAACAAAACAATTCAAATTCTTCAGTTCAAGAATGGTGAAGTAAACCGGCTTGCGGAAGTAGTTGTTGAGTAACGTATGCCGGTGCCACCCAAAAAAAAGCAAGAAGAACGCAACGGCTACTCTCGCATAACGGATTGGCCCGAAGATGACCGTCCGCGAGAAAAATTGTTATTACATGGAGCCAATGTATTAACCGATGCTGAATTGCTTGCTATCCTTATTCGAACGGGAACAAGAAACGCCACGGCTGTAGATCTTGGTAAGCAACTCATAAAAGAGTTTGAATCCTTGTATCGCCTTTCAGGCAGAACAGTACAAGAAATTGTAAGTAAGAACATTCCCGGATTGCAAAACGCAAAAGTCATTTCTCTCGTCGCTTCATTCGAGATAGGAAAACGCATAGCGGGAGAAATGAGCAAAGATAAAAAAGTTGCTCTTACTTCACCCGAAAGTGTCGCCGCACTGTTTATTCCCAAATTGCGTGAAGAGAAGCAAGAAAGATTTTTAATACTCCTCCTTGATTCAGCAAATCAACTCATTCGTCATGTTGAAGTAACAAAAGGGACGCTCAATTCATCGTTAGTACACCCCCGCGAAGTATTCAGACCTGCCATAGCGGAACCCGCCGCGAGCATCATCCTTTTACACAACCATCCAAGCGGCAACCCCGAACCCAGCGCAGAAGATATGCAAATCACCAAGCAACTTGTTGACTCTGGCAGAATAATAGGTATTCCTGTCCATGATCATATTATTATCGCCGGGGCTACCTACACAAGTTTTGTGGAAAGAGGCTTGTTGTAAAAAAGGGGGTGTGGTTCACAACCTTCACCAACGTAAAGAAAATGGCAATCATCAAAAAACGATAACCAAATGTAGGAGTCGCGTTTCCCGACCCTTCTTTAGGTCTCTTTACCATCTTATAATAATCAAACAACCCCGCTTCAATCAATTGAAGCGGGGTTGTTTGTTACTTGTATATCTTTTGGGCTCGTGGCAATAGTACATCGGAAATAAATGGTTGGACAGACATTTGGCTATGCCATTCCTCTGGTACCCGTCTGTCGTCTCACCTCGCCAACACCATCTTCTTTATCTCAGAAAAATCCTTTGCCTGCAAACGATAATAATACACGCCGCTCGGGATTGTACTTGCATCCCAGCTTATTGATTTAAATCCGGCATCTTGTATTCCGTTCACCAATGTTGCCACTTCTTCGCCAAGAATATTATAGACTTTCAAACTTACAAAACTATTACCGGATAACTGATAACCAATAACAGTTGCCGGGTTAAAAGGATTCGGGTAATTCTGACCAAGTGAATACTCCTTTGGAATAACCCCTGTTGATGTAGTTATTTCATCAGAAGGGGCGGAGGGAGGGAATTCATTTGTTTGAACGATTTTAATTGTATTGGTTGCTGAAACTAAGGTAGATGAAAGAATTAATTTCCCGGCTTGATTGACTTTTACCCAATATCCCTTACCGGGCTCGATTGTTGATGAAGGAATATAACCATAGCTGTATCCGAAAAATTGAGAAGTTACAAGTCCGGGAGGGAGGGAGGTAATCGCTGAGGTTTGAATTGCTTGGGAGATTGAACCAATGATATTCCAACCTTCGCTTATCGTAACTGTATCCAGAGTTCTTATTCCTCCTTGGAACGGAAGCAATTGGGAGTAGCCAAATTTTAACCAATAGCCAACGCCATTGACAAGAAGTGATTGACTATTGTATCCTCCACTATTCGAGAATGTAAACGCATCGGAAGAAGATGTTGGGAAAAGAGCGGATTTGCTATTATCAGCCACTGTAAGAGGAACGGAAATTAGATTCCATCGTTGATTGACCGCATAATAGTAGTCGCTTAATTGGGTTGTGGTAAATTTCCACGTTGATGACCAGTTCCCCGTGCCTTCGGGAAAAATAGGCCGAACGCGCCAAAACCGCGTCGTACTGACACCAAGTGTATCTAATAATATAGTAGTATCCACTACATTAGTATCACTATAGATTATTGAAGAGAATGTAGAATCGTTTGATACTTCAACATGATACCTTATTGCTTCGTCTGCGCCTATCCATCGTAACGAGATTACAGGGTATAAATTAATTGCGTTGTTTGGAGGAGACAATAGTTTTACAGAACTATTTGTTCCCAATTGACCATGGCGATTAACGTTTTGCACATAAATGTCATCACTACCTGCGCCAAAACGTGAATCTGACCAAACTATGATTGCCCCTCCAACACCATCCCCAATAATTTTAGGTGAAAGTTGGCTACCCTGGGCTGTACTAATCGCAACACCATCTATCAACCATTGTACAACTCCTGAATCGCTAATGCTCTGTGCATAAATATTAATAGATGATGAGCGGTAATCATACCATGTTATAATTGCTCCACCAATACCATTGCTTGCAATGGTAGGAGCGTATTGGCTATTCGGTGCCGTGCAAATTGGAGCTGACCATGGTTTCACACCACTACCATCGACGCGTACAGCGTAAATATTTGAGTTGGAATTAGCATTAAATGTTATTATTGCACCTCCAGCGTTATCACTAACGATAGAAGTTCCAAATACCTCTCTTCCATATCCTATGTATAATCCATCAACAGCCCATTGAACTATACCTGAAGAATTGACCCTCTGAGCATAAACACCAAATCCACGACCATCATTCCATGAAATAATGGCTCCTCCTGTTCCATCACTAACTAAACCGGCAATCGTCTGGCTGTTTGAGTCGGTACAGATGGCAACACCGTTAGTCGTCCACTGTACAATACCTGAATGATTCACGCGTTGTGAATATATGTCACCGGTTGAATCACTACGTGGATCAATCCAGGTAATGATTGCGCCTCCTTCTCCATCATGCACAAGGAGAGGGAACGATTGAATATGTGCCGCCGTACAAATAGCGACACCGTCGGATGTCCATTGGTTAACACCGGACGAATTTACTAACTGAGCATAAATATCTGCAGGTTCGCCGTTACGGTAATCAAGCCATGTGATGATAGCTCCTCCGGTACCGTCACTGATAATAGAAGGCATTTGTTGGAGTGACAACCCGGCAGGGCCGATTGGTACGCCATTACTAACCCACTGCACAATACCCGAAGTATTTATTCGTTGGGCAAAGATTTGATCTCCGCCATTGCGACTATCCTCCCA
>OBEQ010236156.1_pt1 | contig 23410 bp, 22 predicted proteins | sample 1670901 | NCBI WGS metagenome assembly OBEQ01 (sample SAMEA104232315, study PRJEB22302) | groundwater metagenome | biome: forest; feature: aquifer; material: groundwater | place: USA | collected 2011-08-07 | depth 5.4 m
AAGTTCTTCGCGAATATAGACCACCGTGTTTTGTTTTCAATTCTTGCTCGGTACATTCCCGATGCGGACATTTTGCAATTGCTCAAAAACATTGTTGGCAGTTTCAGTTCATTCTCTAATTCGCGCGAATTAGAGAATGACGGGAAAAGCGGAAAACCCAAAGTCGGTCTGCCGCTCGGTAACCTCACGTCGCAACTTTTAGTCAATATCTATATGAACGAGTTTGACCAGTTTGTAAAACATAAACTCAAGGCGGAATACTACATTCGTTACGCGGATGATTTCGTAATTTTGCACGCGGAGCGTCCTTATTTCGAGGCGCTTTTACCCCGTATTTCAAGGTTTCTTGGAGAAAAGCTTAAACTTGCTTTGCACCCGGACAAAGTCTCCATAAAAACATTCGCTTCCGGAGTCAATTTTCTCGGGCGGGTACATTTCCCCGGCCATCGGGTACTGCGAACGGTGACAAAACGCCGGATGTTCCGGCGCCTCGCGGGGAATCCGAAAGGGGAACGAGTATCATCCTATATTGGTATGCTCTCGCATGGGAATGGGGAAAAGCTGCGCCGGAAAGTTTTGTGCTATTATCAAACCGATGAAACCGGAATTTTTTGATATCCACGCACATGTGAACTTCGCCGCGTTTGACGGTGATGGGGACGTGGCAGTAAAGCGCGCGTTGGACGCCGGAGTTTGGATGTGCAACGTGGGAACCCAAGCCGGTACCTCCAAAAAGGCGTTCGAGCTCGCGGAAAAGTACAAGCAAGGTGTGTATGCCATTGTGGGTATCCATCCCATTCACACCTCCAAATCTTTTCACGACGTTAAAGAACTTGGGGAAGGGAATCGCGAATTTACCTCCCGCGGCGAAGCGTTTGACAGCGGGGTGTATCACGCCATGCTGTCGCATCCAAAGGTGGTGGGAATCGGAGAGTGCGGACTCGATTACTATAGACTGGAACCGGAAAGCGAAAAGAAGCAGCGCGAGACATTTGCCGCGCAAATTGCCTTGGCGAACGAAGTCGGCAAACCTTTGATGCTCCATGTCCGCAACGGTTCCGGGAAGTCGGCGTACCGCGACGCGCTTGCTATTTTAAAATCAGACGCGAAAGTCAGGGGTGACTTCCATTTTTTTGCCGGAGGCTGGGACGAGGCCAAAGAAATTCTCGATGCCGGTTTCAATCTTTCGTTTACGGGAGTAATCACTTTCGCGCGTGATTATGACGAGGTGGTGAGAAACACCCCGCTTGACCGCATTATGTCCGAGACCGATTGCCCGTACGTGCCCCCCGCCCTCTTTCGCGGTAAGCGAAACGAGCCGCTTCATGTCCGTGAAGTGGTGAAAAAAATCGCCGAAATCCGCGCGGAGGATTTTGAAAAAGTTCGGACGAGGTTGCTTCAAAACGCTATCCGATTTTTTAATCTTAATCGTGATTCGTGATTCCTTAATTCGTTATTAGCACAGCCGTCCCGCCATATTGCATCGGCGGGACGGCTATGCTACCCTGTACCCCATGACGTTAAAAGACAGCGCAGACCAAGCGGATAACCGTATTTACGAAATCGGTTTTCACATTGTTTCCTCGATTCCCGAGGAGAAACTTTCGGCTGAAGTGACGGCTATTAAGGATGTTTTGGAAAAGAGCGGCGCGGTTTTTATTGCCGAAGATTTTCCGAAACTAAAACACCTTTCTTACACTATGACCAAGGTGATGGATGCCAAACACCTTAAATTCGATACCGCCTATTTTGGCTCGGTGAAGTTTGAGATGAATCCGGAAGTTATTGACGCAATCAAGAAGACACTGGAACGAAGTGATATCATTCTCCGGTTTCTGATTGTTAAAACGGTACGGGAAAGCACTCTCGCAGTTATAAAACCCGCCTACCGTCCCACGGAAACAAAACCGATTCCGGGTATAGATACCAAAAAAGATGCACTCGTGAAATCACCGGTTTCCGAAGCGGAGTTGGACAAGACGATTGATGCTTTGGTGGTTGAGTAAATCAAGGAGCGAAGCGACTATGATTTACTACACCCAGCCCCAATTTCACAGATACAAAGTTGTTACCCAGCCAATATTTGTATAGAATTAACAAAAAAGGGACTAACATGTTTTCGGTAAAATTGGGGCTGGGGAGGATTTTGTAACATTTCATCCTCGCTGACTCAGATTCAATTAACAAAATCAATCATGTATTTAAACAAAGCCCTAATCATCGGAAACCTGACCCGCGACCCTGAAGTCCGAGCCATTCCCTCGGGCATGCAGGTATGCAGTTTCTCTGTCGCCACGAACCGCGTGTGGAAAGACAAAGAGGGTAACAAAAAAGAGCAGGCGGATTTTCATAACATCGTAGTGTTCGGGAGACAGGCGGAGACGGCGGGGCAGTATTTGAAAAAGGGCCAGTCGGTTTTGGTAGAGGGCAGGATTCAGACGAGAAGTTGGGACGACAAAACGAGTGGGGAGAAAAAATATCGCACAGAAATTGTTGCCGACAGGGTGCAGTTTGGTCCGAAGGCTGGAGCGGGCGGTGGAGGTGGTGGTGGTTATCAAAAGTCAGAATCATCCGGTGGCGGCAAGTCTCCCGACAAATCGGAAGCGGGCGGGATAGAGTATCCGACGGACGAAATCAATCCGGAAGACATTCCGTTTTGAAGCAAAACTAATACCAATATACGAATGGATACGAATCTGCGAATAACTACGAATGGGAAGCAATGCGAATTAGTAGGTATTGGTAGATTAGTATAATTAGCAGATTAGTATGTTCATCTCATGAAGCAGTGCTATTTCTCACAAAATAATATCAAGTACATAGACTACAAGGACGTAGAGCTTCTTAAGAAGTTTCTTAACCCGCATGCCCGCATGCTAGCACGCAAGAAGACCGGCGTGACCGCCAAGAATCAGCGCAAGCTCGCTGAGGCGGTCAAACGCGCGAGGTTTATGGGACTTTTGCCGTTTGTCTCGCGATAAGTTTTTAGATTTAAGATTAAAGTTGTAATCAATAAAAAACCGAGCTAACCTCGGTTTTGAAATGGTATGACCTTTGTCTTATGTCTTAAAGTAATTTTAGTTTGATTGCGGCCCAAAGATATAAAGGCCAGCCTAGACTTAGGAGCGGAACGTACACGAAGAGGACTCGCATATCGGTGGAGTTAGGGGTTGGGTCAGCTAGAAAGTCCCCCGCGGCCCCAAAACTCGCTCCAAACGCTATCCAAATGACAAAAGCTACCCCGGCCCACCATTTCAGCGCCTCTGTTTTTGTCAGTGAACTATTTTGTGTTTTCATAGGTTAAAAAAGTGCCTACAAGGACTATAGCAAACTTATTCCAGAAAGAAAAACTCCCGAGGTTAGACCTCGGGAGTTTTTTGTTATCTAATCTACTGTCTATTTAGTTCACCCTCTCCACATAATCTCCCGTCTCTGTATTGATACGAATCACTTCGCCTTCGTTTATAAAAAGGGGAGCGTTTATGTACGCGCCGGTTTCGAGTTTGACCTGCTTGGTGCCACCTTTCGCTGTGTCGCCTTTGACGGCGGGCGGGGCTTCCACAACTTTAAGTTCCACTTTGATAGGGAGTTTGAGGCCTACATGGCGGTCTTGGAAGGTGAGCAAGTCAATCACGGTGTTGGCTTTCAGGAATTTACCGGCTGGTCCGACCACTTCTTCTTTAAGTGAAAAACGCTTTGAGGGGTCGCTCGGTTCCGCGAACCAGTACTCGCCCTGCCTGCCGGCAGGCAGGCGCGTGTTGGAGTAGAGGAATTTGATTTCCTTTGAATCAATTTCCGCTTCTTCCACCTTTTCGGAAACATGGAAAGCAATTTCTTTAACCCCGCCCGTGATGAGGTTCTTCAGTTTAGTCGCGTTGACCGGCTTTCGCTGTTGCTTGCGAAAAACGTGAGACGACAAAACTTCGTACGGTTCGTTGTCGTAAATGATATACTTCCGCTCGCGGATTTCGTTGTATTCGAGTAATGACATGGTAAAAGTCCCTGACAAACAATAATAGGGGACATTCTAGCCCACATCCTATTTTTAGGCAAATAGAACCTAATTACATAACATACGATATATCGTATGTTATCACGACTTCTCGAAAAGGAATTTCCAACGTCCTTTTCCGGTGCGCGGCGGCATGCCCATGAGAATTATTTTGAAAAGGGAATCCCAAAAATTTTCCGCTTCCTTACGCAACTTTTTTGATTGTGACCCTCGAAACAACGATTCAAGGTAGGGGAAAGCGCCGTTTTCGAGTTGTGCTTCTAATCTGACGACAGTAGAAGGACTCAATTTGAGAACCATGTGTATTTTGTACGCGGAATATCCTCGGCATAGCATGACGATAGCTGCAAGTCGCTTGGCAATCATAATGCGCTCAGTTGCTGTCAGTACGTCATTTAGGAGTAATTGGATCAGGTGCGGGTTACGTGGAACGGCCATCAAGTTTGTAAAACTTTCCCGCATACTTCGAAAAGTTTCCTGTTTCAATCTTCTTTGAGAGACGTGGGGCATATGAGTGTATGATAACATACGATATATCGTATGTTATAAATGTTGGGTAAATTTATAGGAAAAAGAACGTTCGGGTTCATTTGTCCGACTATATTACTCTCCCGCTTCTTCGCTGCCGCCTTCACCGGCACTGCCCGACAAGTCACCGTCCTTGAGCCGCTTCTTGATTTCTTTGAGGACTTCGTCCGAGATTTTTTTATTTTCTTTAAGGAACTGGCGGGTGGCGTCGTAGCCGCGGCCGAGTTTAACGCTTTCCAGTTTCTTGCCAGTCTTTTCGACGGGCAGATATTCGTACGACTGACCAACTTTTTTAATAAAGCTCATTTTCTCGCCAAGGGCAATGATTTCGCCTTCGCGTGAGATGCCCTCGTTGTACATAAGGTCAAACTCGGTTTGTTTGAAAGGCGCGGCCACTTTGTTTTTGACCACCTTGACACGTATACGTCCACCCATCACCTCGTCGCCCTTTTTAATTTGCGCTATGCGGCGGATGTCCAAACGTACCGACGTATAAAACTTCAAAGCTTTACCACCCGGTGTTGTCTCGGGATTGCCGAACATCACGCCGATTTGCATGCGGATTTGGTTGATGAAGATGACAATGGTTTTCGATTTGGCGACGATCGCCGTGAGCTTGCGGAGCGCTTGCGACATGAGACGGGCCTGCTTGCCGACGTGGGATTGACCCATATCGCCCTCAATTTCATCTTTGGGTGTGAGTGCCGCCACGGAGTCTATGACGATTACGTCAATCTTTCCACTTCGTACGAGTGACTCCACAATTTCCAGAGCTTGTTCGCCGGTGTCTGGTTGTGAAATCAACAGTTCGTCGATTTTCACGCCGAGGCGTTTACTGTATTCCGGGTCCATGGCGTGTTCCGCGTCGATGAAGGCGCAGATACCACCTTTTTTCTGAGCTTCGGCAATGACATGAAGACAGAGAGTGGTTTTTCCGGACGATTCGGGGCCGAAAATTTCAATGATGCGTCCGCGGGGGAGTCCTCCGACACCAAGCGCCGCGTCGAGGCCGATTGAGCCGGTTGAAATAGCGTTGACATCAACGTGCGGCTTATCACCGAGTTTCATAATGGCGTCATCGCCGAACTTGGTCTTGATGGCGTTTAAAGTATCCTCGATATTCGCACCAATCACTTTTGCCTCTTTTTCTTTTTTTGGTTTGCCGAAGGCCATAAAATAGTTATTAGTTAGTAGTAAGTAGTTTGTAGTGTCGAACTTGCCGTTACTTGTTTTGGCGGTTCTTTGTATACCAGCTCCAAAGTTTTTTGCACTTTTTTGCCAAAACGGTCCTCGGCTTTAACCGTAAGTATATTATAGCCCGGTTCGAGGAGCAATTTCTCCTTGAAGTTTCCTTCGGAGTCCACGAAGATGGGCGCGTCGTTGAGGCTGATGTATGCCACATTTCGGGCCACACCCTCAACGGTTATGGCCGGATATTCAAAGGCTCTGCCGTCTTGAGGAGAGGTTATGGTGATTTGAGGACCGCGGAGAAACTCGCGCGATTGGAGGTACGCGTAGCCGCCGATACCAAAAGCCGCCAGTAAAAAAATTGCAAGTCCCACAACAAATTTCGCGTTTCGTTCCATACGCTACAGTTCCGCCGGTTCCTCCGGAGCGACGGTCGCTGTTCCCGGTTCGATACCGCTCAATACTTCACGGGGTTTGGCACCGTCCGCGGGACCGATAATTCCTCGTTCTTCAAGCACGTCCATAAGACGCGCCGCTCGGGCGTAACCCACGCGCAGTTTTCTTTGAATATATGATGTCGACGCTTTTCCCGCCTTCACCACCTCTTCACGGGCCTGTTCATACAAGTCGTCGTCGATTTCCTCGTCCCCAAAGGTCGATTCGAAAATGGCATTTTTGTCCGCCACGGCTTCCGGCGTGAGGTTAAGTTCTCCCGGAATGCCGCCGTCATAGTTGTCTTTGAGATAGTTGACAACTTTTTTAACCTCCGGTTCGCTGATGTAAGCGGACTGGATGCGTTGAGGTTTCGACATCTCACTTCCCAAGAAGAGCATGTCGCCGGCACCGAGGAGTTTTTCGGCTCCGCCGGTGTCCAGAATGGTTCGAGAATCTACTTGTGATGACACCTGAAGCGCTATGCGTCCCGGGATGTTGGCTTTAATGAGGCCGGTGATGATATTGACGGAAGGTCTTTGCGTGGAGAGGATGAGGTGAATGCCGACAGCCCGGCTCATTTGCGCCAAGCGCACAATCGCGGCCTCTAGTTCGCGCGGGTAAGTAGACATGATATCGGCCAGCTCGTCGATGACGATGATGATGTAGGGCATCATTTCCGGCACTCTCACTTCGTCACCGGCTTCTGCCTGCGTTTTTTTCTCGAGCTTTTTGAGTTCCGGTTCCAGAACGTTTTTGTGATATGAATCGATATCGCGGACGGATTCCGCTTCGAGAATGTCATAACGTCGGTCCATTTCTTTGGCCGCCCACTTCAAGGCCAGAATGGCCTTTTTTGCTTCGGTGATGACCGGAGTAAGCAGGTGGGGTATTTTGTTGTAGAGAGTAAGTTCGACTCTTTTCGGGTCAATCATGATGAATTTAAGGTTCTCGACCGCGTTTCTGAAGAGGAGGGAAGTGATAATGGTATGAATGGTGACCGATTTTCCGGAACCCGTGGTGCCGGCGATGAGAAGGTGCGGCATTTTCGCGAGGTTCGCGAAGTGGGATTTTCCGGAAATACCCTTTCCGAGCGACACCAGAAGAGGTTTTTCCGAAGTCTGATACTCTTCGGCGGAAAGTAAGGTCGCGAGACCGACCGTTGATTTGGTGGTATTTGGAATTTCAATGCCTACAAGCGATTTGCCCGGTATAGGGGCCTCAATGCGCAAAGGGTGGGCAGCCAGGGCGAGCGCGAGGTCATTTTGGAGCGCCACGATGCGGGAAAGTTTTACGCCCTCGGCGGGCTTCAGCGCGTAGCGTGTCACTGACGGGCCGATTGATATTTCGTCCATTTCAACATTGATTCCAAAATTCGCGAGCGTTCTCTTGATTATGTTTTTATTGGCGTTGATGTCGCCTACCACGGGCTTGCCTTTGTCCCGTTCTAGAAGCGAGAGGGGCGGGGGATTAAAAGCCTTCCCGAGGTTTTTGAGGAAAGTCGGAAGTGATTTTTTGTCCAAGCCCAAGGCCTCGACTTCGTCGTTGTCGGCGGCCAGTTTTTGTTTTTCCATTTTCTTGGCCTCCGCTTTCTCTTTAAGTTTTTTGGCCTCCTCAAGAGTTTCTTCTCCCGCGCTTTCTTCGAGCTCGGATACTTCCGCGAGTTCTTCGTAAGCTTCCTCGGGGCTTGCATTCCTAGTTTCTTTCCAGGAGTTTCTTTTCTCGCGCAGTTTTTTCCACCACGATATAAGAGGCCCGACCGTGATTTCAGTTTCAAAAATTACGAGAATGGATATCACCAAGAGCGCTCCGAGTACGATAATACTCGCGTACGTGTCGAAGAGTTTGATGAGGGGTGTTCCGACGAAGTGTCCTACTATGCCGCCTTCATTTGGAGCGATTATGTCAATGAGACCGAGGCCGGCAAAAACAAAGACTCCTGAACCGATTATTTTTATTGTCGGAAAGCGTTGCTCGATTGATTTTAAAAAGGCGATTCCAAGCATCACAAACACTACTGGCAATAGAAAATAGCCCAATCCTAAGAGGAGTTTAAACCAGCGGTACAAGGCAGCTCCGACAAAACCCGCCTTGTCGAATGAAGCAAGAGTAAATAGCGCCGCTATGACAAAAAAAGTTATGGCGAGAATGCCCTGTTTTGTTCCGTCCCGTACACCACCTGAAATTTTACGGGATTCGTCGCGCTCCGTGCCACCCTTTTTTACCTTTTTGCCCATGTGGTTTGAGAAATACCCTTATATCATAACACAACCGTCGTTATTCTTATGGCACCAAGAACCTGCCGACATTTTAGAGGGGTTCACCCCCACACCAGCCTGTCCGGGCGGGCTGGTGTGGGGGTTTACATTTTATAGGACTGCGCTATAGTGAACGTACGTAACGGACAGTATAAGTTAAAGACACTCTAGCTTGGCCGTGAAGTTTTAAAAGGACAATAAAAGACAAATGGACAACAGAAAGGACAAAAGTATTTCCGTAAATGAGGTCAGTAGTTCAAAAAATCTTGTTTTGTTAAGGTTATTTGAAAAGGACAATTTTTTTCTATTCGTTTATAAAAAAACCGAAAAAATAGTTTCCGCTCTTTACTTAGCCAGCAGTTTGTTCTCAGATAGTGAACCCGTTAAGTGGCGATTTCGAGAGGTGGGTGTGGATATCGTATCGCATGTTTTGTCCTTGACAGCCAATCCACTCTCAAAAGCCGACGTTGTTTCGCGGGTTAACTCTGACCTTCTGAAGCTTCTCTCCCTGCTCAATATATCTTTGAGTGCTGGCTTTATTTCAGAGATGAATTTTTTAATTTTAAAGCAAGAGTTGGAAGCTTTACTTGAAACTCTCATTTTTAAAGCTTGTCCAAGAGAGGGAAACGGCGGTGTTGAAGCGGGCTTTGATAAAGAGTTTTTTGCCCTGCCGCACAGCCTGTTCTTTTCAAATAGTCGGGACGATTTTAACGACCGAGGGCCGTCCGGCAGGGTTCAAGGCGAACAATCTTCAAAAGTCCCTCTCTATGACTGGTCGGACGTTAGCCGTATCGAGGATAGCTATAAAAGACAATCTAAAGGACATCAAAAGGACAGTGGATTTCTTTCCCAACCCCCCTCGACTCAAAAGGATTCTGTCCAACGTCAAGAACGTATGGTAAATAGCACTACGTCGCCCGCTACTTTTACTACTAGCCGGCAGCTTGCAATAATTAAGCTCTTGAAAGGTAAAAATAACCTTACGATTAAAGATTTTTCACTTATTATAAAAGGTTGTAGCGAGAAAACCATACAACGAGAACTGCTCCGTCTCGTAAAGCTTGGTGTCCTTAAGAAAGCCGGTGAACGTCGCTGGAGCCGCTATTCTTTATCGGACGCCATTCCCTTGGATTTATAACGTGACTTTTTGTCTTTTTAAGTTTAGAATTAAGGTAAGGTTCGCGGAATTCCAGTCAGGCAGGAGTTTATCTGGTTTTGCCTCTAAAATCTCACTAGTTATTATTTTACTATGAATTACGAAACCCGCCGCTTCGAGAAACCCCTCCCGCTTGCCTAACTCCGGCCAAGGCGCGCGGGAGGGGTTTCCCTCCGCCAAGCTTCGGTTTCGTAATTCATAGTATTTTAGGGTCTTTATTGATTTCGAGCCAGTTCATTGCTTAATATTGCTATTTCGTTGACTTTTTTGGCTAACTTGTGCAATAATCGTTCTGATGGATATATTTCTGTCCAAAGCTAAAAATTAGCCCCAATAACAAGGCCAATTTTGGAGTTATCCACACATACCTTTTTGCAGCACAGTCCCAACGGAGATATAATGGCGTGAGGTACGAAAAGTTGACTTGGTTGCAAGCTTTTGCGACCCGGCCGAACGTCTTCATTTTCTTAGGACACATCAGGGTGTGTCCTTGCGGAGTAACTGTGGGAAGAATGAGAAGAATAAGTTCGTTGACATTTCAAAACATATAGCGATTCAAATTACCTTGATTCTTGTTCCCAATACTGTTGCAGACTCTTGCACTCGGTTTCAAATTTACCAGCTAACTTGCAGGCCTCGTGTCGATGTTATGAGGTTTGCAGGATTTAGTTTGAGTCGTGACTGGCCCACTGACGAAACGTTAGTGTGGGTAGTCACAAATCAAAAGTACGCGGGCGAACAGTTTCAGTTTTACGTCGAAATTGAAATGACGTTTGCTCGAAGTCGATTTCCTTCACGAAATTATTAGCTTTTATCCGTTAAAAAATCGTGAAAGAAATTTAATTATCAATTACATTTATGTATCAATTGAAAAAATCTAAAACAAAGAAATTTGTCGCAGGTTTGCTCGGTGCCTCATTGGCATTAAGTTTAGCTTTCGCGGTTACCGCGAAGGCCGATACCGTTTCAGACCTCACCGCACAAATTAACAGCTTACTCGCGACAATCAGCTCGCTTCAGGCAAAGCTTGCGAGCATTCAGGGCGGAACTTCCGCCGGTTCGGGTTACACTTTCTCGCGTGACCTGACCATCGGCAGCGCTGGAGAGGACGTGATGAACCTTCAAAAAGTTCTCAACATGAGCGCGGCTACGCAAGTGGCAGCGTCAGGCGCCGGTTCACCGGGCTATGAGACTTCCAAGTTCGGACCTCTCACGAAAGTCGCGGTCATCAAGTGGCAAAAGAGCGCCGGTCTTCCGGCCACCGGCTACGTAGGCCCACTCTCACGAGGAAAGCTTAACGCCATGTCGGCTCCGGTTGCGGCTACACCCGCTCCCGCTCCCGCTCCCGCTCCGGCCACTCCGGGTGCCAAACCAGCTCCCGCTCCGGTCGTTCCGGCAGGCACAGGCCTTACTGTTTCAAGTCCGGTTCAGCCGGGAGTCACAATCGCTCCTTTCAAAGCCTCACGAGTGCCTTTCACCAAAGTGACTTTGACGGCGGGAAGCGACGGTGACGTTACAGTGAACTCACTGACGGTTCAGAGAACCGGTCTTGCCACGGATGCTGCTTTCGCAAGCATTGTTCTCTTGGATGAGAATGGTTTGCAAATCGGTACTTCAAAGACTTTCAACTCGAACCACCAAACGGCCCTCGGCGAACCATTCGTAGTGTCTCGCGGTACTTCGCGAACTCTTACGATTGCCGGTAACATGGAAACAACTGCCGGAGGTTACGGCGGTCAGGTTGCTTCACTCACAGTTGTTGGGGTTAATACCTCGGCGACAGTAAGCGGCTCGCTTCCGATCCCCGGCGCCGGCCAGACGGTCAACGAAACGTTGACTCTCGGTACGGCGACCCTCTACGTTTCTCAGTATGACCCCGCCTCAAACTTGACCAAGAACATCGGCGACACCAATGTTAAGTACTCGGGTATCAAGGTTACCGCAGGTTCAGCCGAAGACGTTACACTGTGGTCAGTACGCTGGAATCAGACAGGTTCAGCTGGTGCAACAGACCTAGCGAATATCGTCACGATTCTTGACGGTACTACCTACCCGACCATTATCTCCGCCGACGGCAAGTACTACACGACGCTTTTCCCGAATGGCATTGTCATTCAGAAAGGTTTCTCAAAGGACTTGTATGTTACGGGTGATATCATCGGCGCGGCTTCAGCCAACCGAACCATAGAGTTTGACTTGTACAATTCGTCAGACCTCTACGTGTCGGGTAATACCTATAATTTCGGTATTACGGGCTCGGCGAACACCACCGGTACCTTGTCTAGCACCTCACGTTCAAAGTTCACGACCTCAACCCCGTTCTACGGAGGTTCAATCGTGACGATTAACGCCGGTACGGTTACGACTATCGGTAAGTCAGCCACAGTAGCTCCGGCCACGAACATCGCGGTGAACGTTCCGAACCAAATCCTCGGCGCCTACGACACCAATGTTAAAGGCGAGCCGATTTCGGTTCAGACCACCGACATTCACTTCACCTCTTCAGCCTCAGGCTTGGGAACACTCACCAGTGTTTCGGTCTTGGACAAGAACGGTGCGGTGGTAGCTGGTCCGGTTGACGCTACATTGGTCACCGGTACTGACCAGAAGGCCCACTTCACCGATACCATTACGTACCCTGTCGGTGTCGGTACGTACACTATCGTTGGTAAATTGCCGACCTCGTACACCAACGGTTCAACTATTAACGCTTCAACCACTCCGTCTTCGGACTGGTCAACAATCAAGGGCCAGACCACGGGTAATACTTTGACGCTTACGAACGCCGTGTTCTCAATGAACACCATGACTGTTCGAACCGCCTCCTTGGCAGTAGGAGCTTCAAGTGTTCCGGCCCTGCGAACGGTGGTTGCCGGTTCTACAGACTTCGTATTTACCAACTTACAGTTTGACGCCACGCAGTCAGGCGAGGATGTCCGAGTTTCTACGATTCCGGCCCGCTTGACCTTTACTGCGGGTGCATCTACTGATGTCAGCACATGTCGCCTCTATGATGGCGCGGTGAACCTTACAACAGGTTCGAACGTGGTGAATCCTTCAGGAGCCACACCGTACACCGTCACTTTCACTCTTGACTCATCTCTTACGATTCCAAAAGGAACCGTCAAGACGATTGCCGTCAAGTGTAACGTGTCGGGTGCCGCTACTGCGTTTGTCGGTCACTGGGACATGAACGGAACTGATGTTGGTACAACACTCAGTGTTACGGGTACAACCTCAACAGGTTCTGTCACCGCAACAGGTAGTGCCACTGGCGCTGTGATGACTGTCGGTGCTGCCACTTTGGTTGCGGCAGGTGATACGACGAACACGGCATACACCATCGCTTCATCTGGTACTACGGGTGTAGTAGTAGCGGGTTACAAGCTCACGGCGACCAACGACGACATCAATCTTCGCCGACTTGTTCTAAAACTCACCAATACCGCTTCGTCATCTGATACCGATATTGTCCTTGTTCACGTCTTTGACGGGAACACTGAAATTGCTCCGGCTGTCACCTTTACTGGTGGTGCTACGCTTGCAACTACGACCTTGACTGTGCCGACAATCATTGCTCGAGGTACCCAAAAGGTTTTGACCATCAAGGTTGACTTGGCGGGAATCACCAACGATGCAGTGGCGGGTAAGGGTTCCGGTCACTTGCTAAACATTGACATTGACAACAACGATTCAACCGGTACTTACGGTTCCGGTGTCGGTTCAGGTAATCAGGTCAATTCAACAGGTACTACAGTGGTTGCCTCAACAGGTGTCCGTATCTTCAAGTCTTATCCGAAGCTCGCTACTGTTACCGGCACTTACGCTCTTCCACAAAGTGGAGTAGCTGACGGCCGCCTCATTCGCTTTAGCATTACGGCTGACAGCAAGGGCCCGGTCAGTATCGCTAAGTTCTTGGTTAACATTGCGACCTCTTCAATTACATCAGTCAACACAGTCAACATCTTTGCTTTCAACAACTCCGACTTCACTGGACCTGTTTCAGGCGTGAATACCGGAGGCCAGTTCTTGGCGACAAGTATTGATATGACCATTCGTCCAGCTAGCCCTAACCTTGCGATCTATCCTCAGACAACCGCCGGTGCTACTACGACTGTTCAGATTGCGGCCGGTAACACGATGTACTTTGAGGTTCGCGGTACTGTGACTGGTGTGGTAACAGGCGCTTCTGTTGTCACAACTTTGAAGGGTGATACCGGATATCCGTTGGTTGCCAACACATACTTTATGCCGACAGTGGCCGCTGCTGACTCTGGCTCAAATAGCGCTCTAAACAGCTTTATTTGGTCACCGAACAGCACTACCACCAGCATCTCGGTTAATGATGTTGACTGGTCTAACGGTTACGCTCTCTCCGGATTGCCTTCAAACGGTATTATCCAGAGCCGAACGAACTAAGCTTCTTGTGGTCTTATGTGTCTAAAAACCGCATAGGATAAGCTGGCAAACCCCTCCCTCGCATTGCGAGGGAGGGGTTTTGCTTTGCCTAAAACACCCCAAGGTTCAATCCACCAGCTGGCGGATTGAACCTTGGGGTGTTTTTCTTGCTCAAATCTCGCTTTTTCTGTACAATTGGCCTCATGGTAGGTGGAAAAAGAAATCTTTTGACGGCCCTTTTCGTACTCATTATCACTGGCGCGGTTTCAGCTTATATTTTCAATGATTTGCGTAAGTCAGCCGTTAATAACCTGCAGCCGGCTGTGGAAAATACTCAAACAGAGCTAACTTCTTTGGGCGGGGGAACATCGGGTGGTTATAAAGTAACCCTTCTTCCGGATAAAAAACCAAAAACCCCCTCGGTTTCCGCCAAAATACCCGATTTAAGTCTTCCAATAACAAATTACAGCCATTTGGACGAAGCGGCTTTTAAAGCGGTCTCTCAAAATATAGCCGAAATCACGAAAAGTCTGAAAAATGACCCGAATAAAGAGCTAGAATGGCTTAATTTAAGCGTTTATAGAAAAATGCTCGGTGATTACGAGGCGGCGGTAAGTGTTTTGAATTATATTACAACTTCGTGGCCTTCTGACTACGCCCCTTATAATAATTTGGCCGATTTATACCAGTTTTATATCAAGAGTTATCCCCTAGCCGAGAAAAACTGGCTTAAAGTCATAGAGTTAAAGCCCGATTATCTTCAGGCGTATGAAAACCTGTATGGTTTGTATAAAGATTTATACAAAGAAAAGCAGGCTCAAACCTTACCCATATTACTTAAGGGTCTCAGTGTCAATCCCAAGAGTATCGATTTAATGGTTTTTATAGCGCGTTATTACAAGAATCTGGGGGATAAGGGAAACGCTCGGGTTTACTATTCGAAGGCCATACAGGAAGCTAAAAATCAAAATAACCAAAGCCTTACGACGTCGCTTGAACAGGAAGCTGTTGAATCGGAACAATAAAAGGGTAAATAATACAAGAATCCCAAGGTTCGACCTTTTTAGAGAGATTTAAGGTCGAACCTTGGGATTCTTGTTGTACCTTGAATTACGAAACTCTTGGAGTGGAGAGAAACTCCCCCGGCGCGCCTTGTCCGGACGGGAGGCAAGCCGGAGGAGTTTCTCGAAGCGGCGAGTTTCGTAATTCAAGCTGTTGTAACATTTTCCGCTTTTTGGAGTTATCCACACCTCGTCTTTAGTGTTTGTCGCGCAAAGGGTGTATAATTTCTCTTGAAGCGGTGATTTTGTCAATCACTCCCTCAAAATTTATTATAACTTAGTAAGGTTCAACCTTTATATTATGAAAGCATTTTTCAGTAGGAGAAATCTTTTCTCCAGCATTGTTTCAATAACGCTCTCGGTCGCGTTTGTGGCGTCAATCGCTTTCGCCTCAACGACCATCAGCACTAACATTCAAACAGACGGCACGCTTGCGGTTACGGGTGCCAGCACCTTTACCGGCCTCGGGATATTCAATGGTCAGTTGCAAGCCTCCTCAACGGCGTTATTTGGCGGAGCGGTTACGGCCTACAGCACATTGGCGGTTACGGGTGCCAGCACCTTTACCGGCCTCGGGATATTCAATGGTCAGTTGCAAGCCTCGTCAACCGCGCTTTTTGGTGCGGCAGTTACTACCTATGGCAGCGACACTCTGGGTGCGGCGGCTGGTACCGGCACGCTTACCATAAATGACGGCACGATTGCATATGGGAATGCGTCAACGAGTACCATTCCTGCGGCGAATCTTAATGCATGGGACATTGCCACGAGTTCCGCTGTCGTTCCATTCCTTAAATTTGACACTTCCAATTATCGCATCGGCATAGCGACATCTACCCCTGGGACAACGTTCGCAGTGGCTGGTAACGGATTATATACCGGCAACCTGTCGGTTTTAGGGACATTCTCTCCGACACAGACATCAGCCACTGCTTTCACGGTAAGCGGTCTAACCACGTTAAACGGTCAACTGCAAGCCTCCTCAACGGCGTTATTTGGCGGAGCGGTGACAGCTTACGGCAACCTCACTGTCACCGGCAACCTCGGTACCTCTTCATCCACCCCGATAGCATTCGGTGGCAACATAACTGTACCCGCAGCTTTCGGTCTTGACACCGCCATCGCTGGTGTTCTCAACATCGGTACCACCACGGCGAACGCTATTACTATTGGTAGAGGTGGCATTACCACTACTAACGCCGGCAACCTCACTGTCACTGGCAACCTCGGCACTTCTTCATCTACTCCGATAGCATTCGGTGGCAACATAACAGTACCTTCAGGTTTCGGTCTTGACACTGCTATCGCCGGCACGCTAAACCTCGGCACCACCACCGCGAATGCTATTACTATTGGTAGGACGGGTATTACGACTACGATTGCTGGTTTGACTTCAATGACTTTCGGTTCAAGTACCGGGGCATTCTCACTAAACGGTGCCAGCAGCAACTTCATGGTAAACGGTATGTCAACTACCACAGCTTCGACTGGGAACTTTGGTACGACAGGAAAAATTGGCGCGGGTACGACTACTCCCACAACTTTGGAATTAAGTGCTGAAGGGACGGCGACGACGACAGTTGCGGCCGTTTCGAACACCTCTCTGACTGGGGGCTGTCTTCAGCTTAAAGGAACAAATGGTACGTTGTATAGAATGTATGTCGCCGCTGGAGATACGGCTACCACGTCAGGTGCAAACCCGGGACGCCCCAGCACCGCTCTCATCGCACTTTGGGAAGCCGGTTCCTGCAAATAGTTAAGCCTTTATTATCAGCTTAATTAGCTAAAGGCTTACACATGAAAAAATACTTATTAGCGATAGCAATTTCGGTCGCTTTGCCCCTCGCAAGCTTCGCGGGGGCTAGTGATGTGACTCTCACCACCAGCACTATACTTTCCGTTGGAGGCTATAACTTGACTATCTCGGGTACTTCCGCCGTTGTCCAATCTATTGTTGTGAACGCCTCAAGTTTTTCCGCAGTATTACTACCCACTTCGGTTATCGCTGTTTCTTCGGCGAGCGGTCAAGTGCTCGCGAATGACGCGCCTACCGCTAATATTACTGGAAATCAGTGCGTGGGAGGTGTATCAACTCTGACCCTCTCTTCTGTGTCCGGGTCAGCGGTTACGGTCGTAGTAACGCCCAGTTCGGCTATTTGTACCGGAAGTGCCACCAACTCCTCATCAGCTAACACGGGTAGTAATGGTGGTCCGGGTGGTGGCGGAGGAGGGGGAGGCGGTTCAACGTATATAACTCCAGCAAAGAAGGCAGCCACCCCTGCAAAACCGGCAGTTCCGGCGACACCCGCCGTGCCGGGAGTGTCTAAAGCGATTCCCGCGACTCCGGCTGTACCCGCTATTCCCGCCGTTGGCAGAGCGCTTGGCAAAGGAGCCGTTCATGCAGACGTTAAAATTCTTCAGCAAATTCTTAACAGTGACCCCGACACGCGAGTTGCTACAAAGGGTGTCGGTTCTCCGGGCAAGGAAACCACCACACTTGGTCCGGCAACTGTGAAAGCGATTCAAAAATTCCAGCTTAAATATAAGCTTGCTAAGCCGGGGGATTCGGGATATGGAATTTTGGGACCCAAGACTCGAGCTAAAATGAGCGAGTTCGGAGGGGTCAAAGCTTCTCCGGCAGCTGCACCCGCAGCGCCCGCTTCAACTTCAAATGCCGCTACCGCCGATGTTGCCAAACAGCTGAGCGACAGCGTCAAATTACTTCAGGCGCTTCAGGAACAGTTGAAAACTGTTAAAAAATAAAACTTCTCGTCAGCCTTTCTTTCTCGCGCTCCCCATGCCATTCGACCGAGACTTTTTCCATTTTCTTTTTGGCTTTTTAGGCATACTTTCGTTGGGCCTTTCTTTTCTGATGATTGTCGGTTTCTATCAGGTGGAAGTGGCCGGGACCAGAAATCTTTCCGCTGCAGAAGTGCGGGTACATCCGGCAGTTGAAGAGCCTTAAACGCGTAATAGTTTTCCGGTCATCACAACAAAGAAAGGTTGCGCAACCTTTCTTTGTTGTGCCGGGTTGTTGTAAAGTTTTCCTTTCAGTACTTTAAATTACGAAACTCCCGCTCTGAGAAACCCCTCCCGCTTGCCTCCCGTCTGGACCTGCCTGCCGGCAAGGCAGGCAAGGCGCGCGGGCGGGGTTTCTCTCCGCTTTAACGAGTTACGTAATTCACAGTTTCAGTATGCTATTTCCGATTATTGTTTTTACTGTAGGTATTGCGGGTCTTGTGTCGCTTAGACGCGGTGCATTTTTTGTGCCCACTAACAAGGCGGCGGTAAGCTCTATGATAGAGGGACTTCGCGTCGAGCCGGGAGACCGGGCGGTTGACCTTGGGTCCGGTGACGGAAGAATCGTAATTGCTTTGGCCGGCACCGGAGCGGAAGCCCACGGCTACGAGCATAACCCCATTTTGGTATGGTGGTCACGCCACAAAATACGGAAGGCCGGACTTTCGGGCCGGGCGTTTATTCATTGTAGTAACTTTTGGAACAATGATTTTTCCGGTTTTACGGTTGTGACGGTTTTCGGCATTAGTTACATTATGGCGGCGCTTGAAGCCAAGCTCAAAAAAGAAGCAAAGCCGGGTACGCGAATTGCCTCCTACACTTTCCCGTTTCCTACGTTGAAACCGTTGGTCAGGAAGAATGGTGTCTACTTCTACAAAATCTAACCGTGGCCTTAGCTGGCTTTTGACAAACGCAAGATAGCCTGTATACTTTCGGCATAAGGCCAAAGACAGCAGACATCCCCTAGGGGAAGAGGTTCTGCCGAGGTTTTGACGGGGTTTTCCGTCACTCTCCTTTGCCTTTCAGGTCGAAGTTAGTTTAAAGATTAAAAATCAAAAATCAAAATTGCGGAACCCCGCTTTGCGGGGACAGCTATTTTACATTTTGATATTTGCTTTTTGATTTAGTAAGTATGCCCATATCAAAAGAAAAAAAGAAAGAAATTTTGGGGAAACTCAAAACGGTTGCTACCGCCAAGTCGCTTGCCTTTGTCAATTTCCACGGTTTAACCATGGCGAATGCAACAGAATTGCGTCGCGGTCTCAAAGCCTCGGGCGTTTCCTATTTCGTGGCCAAGAAGACGCTTACCAAAAAGGTTTTAAGCGAGGCAGGTATTACAGGTGTAATTCCTGAATTTCCCGGAGAGCTCGGTATCGCGTACAGTGAAGACTTGCTGGCTCCAGCCCGAGAAACTTTCGCGTTCCAGAAAAAGTTCGACAACAAGGTGTCGCTTCAAGGCGGCGTGTTCGGAGGGAAATTTGTCGGAGCCGACGAGGTGAAGGCTTTGGCCTTAATTCCGTCAATGCAGACCCTGCGCGCCCAGTTTGTCAATCTTATCAATTCGCCGATACAAGGTTTTGTCATGGCGCTTGATGGTATCGCTAAGAAGCGAACGTAATACGAATTACAAATAGGTACGAATTTACGAATAAGAGGAAACTCCCCATTTGTAGATTTGTAGTGATTTGTAATTTGTATTTAAGGAAAATTATCAATTTACAAAATTATTATGGAAGAAACAAAAGTGGAAGTACCGGCCAAGTTCAAATCAGTCGTTGAGTCGATTGAAACCATGTCGGTTCTGGACCTTAATGAATTGGTGAAATTGTTGGAGAAGAAGTTTGGCGTGTCGGCGGCCGCTGTAGCAGTAGCCGCGCCCGCAGCCGCAGGTGCCGCCGCTGGGGAAGAGAAGACCACCTTTAATGTAGAACTCAAAGACGCCGGAGCCCAGAAAATCGCCGTTATCAAAATCGTCAAGGAAGTATTGGCTCTTGGTTTGAAAGAGGCCAAGGACCTTGTTGACAGCGCCCCGAAGATGCTCAAGGAAGGAATGAAGAAAGCGGAGGCGGAAGATTTAAAAAAGAGGATAGAAGAAGCCGGCGGTAAGGTTGAATTGAAATAATAATTTCAATTCAACAAAGTCAAAAAACTGTACGATATATCGTACAGTTTTTTGGTGGGTGGAAATAAAAAATATCAAGGCGAGGCCTTGATATTTGGGTTCAGATTTTCTTGTCACCATACCATTTGAGACGTCCACTTAACAGAATGAGCGTGAACGTTGAAATAATCACGATGGCGCCTAAGACCTCAAGTATTCCGGGTTCATGAGTCCGATGGGCCACTTCATTCATCCAAACCATAGCATTTGGCATATATTCCTTTATTTTCTCGTTGTTTACTAGGCACCCAATTAGTAGTAGCGTATATTTTATTTTTTGTCAACTCCTAGCGCAATTTTTTCGTAGTGTTATCATGGGCTTATCTTTATTATTCGCAGTTATTCGTAGATTCGTATTCATTCGTATATTGGTATGGACATCCTCGCCAAACTCTTCGGTTCCGAAGCCAAAGTCAAAATCATGCGGCTGTTTTTGTTCAACCCCGACCAGCCGTTTGGCCGCTTTGATATTGCGGGGAGGGCCAAGGTATCACTTCCGGTAGTCCGCCACGAAATAGCGCGCTTGCGGAAAATGGGCATGATTAAGGGCAAACGTTTCGTCGTAACCACGACAGTAAAGAGAGGCAAGAAAACTGTTTTGAAGAGGAAAAAAGAGGGTGGGTGGATACTTAATCCGGCTTTTCCGTACTTGCCCGCCATTGGCAACTTGCTTATTAACACGGTGCTTATAAAACACGCCGACATACTTCGCCGGCTCAACGCTGTTGGCAGGATGAAACTTATTATTCTATCCGGCGTTTTCATTCAGGACGAGGATAGCAGGGTGGACCTTCTGGTAGTGGGGGACAACATACGCTTCGCGCCCCTGGAAAACGCTATACGTACCATAGAGTCTGAAATCGGCAAGGAGCTCCGCTACGCCGCCTTCGAAACTGCCGATTTTCGCTATCGGCTCGGTATTTATGACAAGCTTGTTCGGGACATCTTGGATTATCCCCATCAGAAACTGCTTGACCGTTTGGGCCTTTCCCAGGCTTCTTAGAAGTGGGTCCTTGCTTTCCGGCTGTTTTGGTTATCCACACGTTACTTTGAGCCTGTTCCCAAGGTGCTATAATTATGTTGGAAATTATGTGTCGATTGTGGGCAGGCTGGTTTGGTCGGTTTGAGCCACGCCGCGCATTTATCATTTATCAATATAATTAATCGCGTATATGTATATGATTCAAAATTGGGGAGAGGTTCTTCAAGGTTCGTTCCAGGACATTTGGATGGGATTTGCGAAGTTCGTTCCAAACCTTGTCGTTGCCCTTATTATTTTTCTTATAGGTTGGTTTTTGGGGGATTTGCTCGGTAAAGTCGTGGCTCAAATTATCCGTTCGATTAAAGTTGACCACGCTCTTCGCACAGTTTCGGCCGACAGTTTCCTTAAGCGCGCCGGATTCAACCTTGACTCGGGGGCTTTCCTTGGAGGTCTCGTCGAGTGGTTCGTAATCATCGTTTTCTTGGTAGCGTCGTTTGACGTTTTGGGTTTGACCCAAGTCAACACCTTCCTTCAACAAGTAGTGCTCTTTTACCTGCCGCAGGTGATTGTTGCCGCTTTGATTGTTTTGGTCGCCGCTGTTATTGCCGAAGCGATGCAGAAAATTGTAACCGGCGCCGCGGCTGCCGGGGGTATCCGGTCGGCAAACTTCGCAGGCAAAATCGCCCACTGGTCTATTTGGATTTTCGGCATTCTTACAGCCCTCTTCCAGCTCGGTGTTGCCGCCACTTTCATTCAGACTCTTTTCACGGGCATTGTGGTGGCGATTGCCATCGCTTTGGGATTGGCGTTCGGGTTGGGTGGTCAGGACGCGGCGGCGCGTGCCATCGAAAAGGTTCGTCAGGAAATTGCCGACCGACACAATCACTCCTAGGAATCTCTCAAGATTTTTTAGAGACAAAGCGCCCCGAGAGGGGTGCTTTTCGTGTCTCTGGCCCACGAATCCTTATGCACAGGCTATCCACCCCCTCTTTCTTGTTGACAGAACAAAGCCTTTGTATATACTTATCTCCACTGCACGATATGGTTAAAAACTCTAAGCTAAAAAGGGAGGAATAAAGCCATTATGTGGCCTTGTTTACTACCCGCTTAGCAAGCGGTTTTTTGTTTACCCTGAGCGTAATCGAAGGGTTTCCAGAAAGACTGATATTTGAAAATCGAATTCTGCCACGGCGAAGACGTTAGTGCGAGTGTCGGGTCTTTTCAAGCGCTGTAGACAGAGCTTCGCGTGTGTTAGTTCACACGCGGGCAAAACCCGCCCAACTTTTTGATTTGGGGATTAAAGTTCGATTCGCCAGCTGGCGAATCGAACCTTGAAATCAAAAAGTTGGGCGGGGTAACAGGTAATTTTGTTACAGGATTAATTTCATGTAACAGGATTAAACAAACCAGCGCCACTTTTTGGTTTGGGATTAAGGTTCGACCTTTTTCCCGATTTAAGGTCGAACCTTGAAACCAAAAAGTGGCGCTGGGAAAAGTGGTTTACCCCCACATCTACTTTGGCATTGTGTTTGTTGCATAATTTAGAGAGGAGATGAAAATATATTATTTCACTTTTTCTCTAGCGATACGCGACAGATTTTTTAAAACACAATGCAACGATGCCAAAGTAGGTGTGGGGGTATATAAATTTCCTAATAAGAAATTTAAGAGCATATGGTGGATGCCTTGACTCCAATGAGGCGATGAAGGACGCAGCACGACTGCGATAAGCTACGGGGAGCTGTCTAGCAAGCGTTAATCCGTAGATATCCGAATGGGGAAACCCTGTTCGCGTAAACGCGAACAGCCGTTCCAGTGCCGAACGCCCCGGTGCCGAAGTTGTTCCGTGCCATTGAGGCCCAGTCCCTTATAGAGGGAACAAGCCACAAGGCGCAGGACAATCTCGGCATGGGGACGCTCGGCACTGGGACGGCGCAGACCCAGGGAAGCAAAACATTCTAGTACCTGGAGGAAAAGAGAACAAAGTTATTTCCTTAGTAGCGGCGAGCGAAACGGAAAAAGCCCAAACCGAACTCTAAATTTTAATTTCAAGGATCCCAAGGTTCGACCTTGGGTCTGCAAAAAGGTCGAACCTTATTGAAATTAGAATTTAGAGTTCGGGGTTGTAAGGCGGCAACTTCGGTATTTATATCGAGAAGAGTCACAAAGTAGTTTATTAACGGAAGTATCTGGGAAGATACACCCTAGAGGGTAATAGTCCCGTACGTGAAAATAAATTATCTCTTCTGTTGCCGTTCTTGAGTACTTCGAGACACGAGTAGCTCGGAGGAATCTGCCGGAACTAACCGGTAAGGCTAAATACTCTTGGAGATCGATAGTGAACAAGTACCGCGAGGGAAAGGTGAAAAGAACCCCGGTGAGGGGAGTGAAATAGACCTGAAACCATATGCTTACAAGGAGTCAGAGCCGTCACA
>OBEQ011168726.1_pt1 | contig 23406 bp, 15 predicted proteins | sample 1670901 | NCBI WGS metagenome assembly OBEQ01 (sample SAMEA104232315, study PRJEB22302) | groundwater metagenome | biome: forest; feature: aquifer; material: groundwater | place: USA | collected 2011-08-07 | depth 5.4 m
CCTCGGCGGGGCGGCCCCCCCCGGCCCCCGCCCCCCCCGCGGCGGCCGCCACCGGGCCACCCCGGGCGGCGCCTGCCACACCGGCAAGCGGCCGCGCCTGGATCTGCGGCTCGCCGGGCGCGCCTGTGCCGACTGCCACGCCGATCCGCACGGCGGCCAGTTCGCGGCCGAGATGCAGCAGGGAGGATGCGCCCGGTGCCACGTCGCGAGCGACTGGGCCCTGCCCCACATCGATCATTCGACCTGGCCGCTCACCGGTGCGCATGCGAAGAGCGCGTGCGCACGCTGCCATGGCCAGATCGACGGTCCTGGCCACACGCCGGTGGAGCAGGCGCGCTACCGCGGCATCGCGCGCGCGTGCGACGGCTGCCACGCCGACGTACACGCCGGGCAGTTCCGCCTGAGCGAGCCGGTGCGCGGCTGCGCGGACTGCCACGGCAGCGACACCTTCGCGCTCGCGGCCGGCTACGATCATGCGCGCCAGACCGGCTGGGCGCTGGCGGGCAAGCACGCGCAGGTTGCGTGCGCCTCCTGCCACGCGAGCGAGCGCCTGCGTGACGGCCAGAGCGCCGTGCGTTATCGCCTCGGCTACCGCACCTGCCGGGCGTGCCACGCCGACCCGCACACGCAAGGCGGTGGGTCGATCACCGCGGGCAAGGACTGCGACGCTTGCCACACCGTCGCCAGCTGGCAGCTGGGCGCGCAGGCCGGCGGGGGCGGATTCGACCACGCGCGCACCGGCTTTCCGCTCCTGGGCGCGCACACGGCCACCCCGTGCCTCGCTTGCCACGACGGGCAGCGGCGCGTCACGCGCGAGTGCGCCGGTTGCCACCGCGACGCGCACGAAGCGCAGCTGGGCAGCGCGTGCGCCGAGTGCCACACCGCCGCGGCCTGGCAGGACACGCACACCCTGGCGCGCCACCAGCGCACGCGCCTGCCGCTCACCGGCAAGCACGCCACCGTGGCCTGCAGCGCCTGCCACGTGACCCGCGACGAGCGCGGCTACAGCAACCTTCCCTCCGACTGCTTCGCCTGCCACGAGCAGGACTACCGGCGCGAGATCCACCCCGATCACGACGGCGACCCCAACGATGTGACCGCGAAGGGGCTGTCACGCGCGTGCGGCCAATGTCACCGGGCGACCGGATGGAAGCCGGCCACCCTCGACCCGGGCACGCTGGCGCGGCGCACGCGTCGGGCCCCCGCGGGCCACGATCTGCGCTTCGCCATCTCCTTCGGCAAGCACCGGGGTGCGAGCTGCGCCAGCTGCCACGTGGCCGCGGGCGACCCGCTTGCGCTCGCCTGCGACGGTTGCCACGCGCACCAGGCGAAGACGCTGCGCGCCCAGCACGGTGGACGGCTGCCGGCGCTGGCGGCGAGCGCGTGCCTGCGCTGCCACCCGGGCGGTACGGCGCGATGATGCGGCCGGGCCTCGGCCTCGTGGCGCTGGCGCTGACGGTGACCACGGCGACCATGCCTGCGCGCCGCGCGTTCGCCGACGACGCGGCGGTGGGCCGGCCGATCAGCGTCCGCGTGGTCGAGATCGCGGGCGGGCGCGCCTTCCTGACCCCGGGCGAGGACGCCGGGCTGCGGCGCGGCGTGCGCGTCCTCCTGCGCAAGCGCGGCTTCGTGGTCGTGGAAGCCACGGGCAAGAACGCGGTGATCGTCGTCGGAGATGCTGCGCTCGCGGAGAACGACCGCGGTACGGCTCTGGTCACGCCGCCTTCGGCGAGCGCTGCCCGGCGCCTGCCCGCACCGGCACCGCTTTGGCACTTCGCCGGCAAGTGGCCCGATGCGGCGCCGCCCGCGGATCGACAGACGCCCCGCCCGGTGCCGCTGGGACCGGGCGCGGGCGCGAGCGAGCCGCTCCGGCTGACGCTCTCGGCGCACCTCGTTGCCACCGCGGCGCCCGCCGGACATCCGGGCGAGCTCGCGCTCGGCGCCGAGCTGTCGGTGGCGCCCTGGCGCGAGCTGCCCTTCGGCGTCGACGCGGATGCGAGCGCGTACGCCTGGTGGGGACCGGATGCAGGCCCGGCGGGGGCGGAGGCCGGGGCGACCCAGGTGCCGCTGCGGGTGCGCGAGCTGCGCCTGCGCTACGGCGGCGACGCGGATCCCTTCGCGGCCCTCGGCCGGCTGCGCTGGGCCGGGCGTGGCGTCGGGCTGCTCGACGGGCTGCGCGTGCGCGTGCCGCTGGGCGCTGGCCTCTCGCTGGCGGGGTTCGGCGGCTTCGTCCCCGATCCGGTGAGCGGCGCGCCCGCGCGCGATGCCAGCCGCTTCGGCGTGGCGGCGAGCTGGGACCGGCCCGGCTGGGCCGCGCGTCCGCACCTCGACGCGACCGTCAGCGGCTCGATCTTCGACGGCGCGCTCGACCAGCGCCGCATCGACGTGGGCGCGGCGCTCTCGCCCGGTCCGCTGGCGCTCGCGGGGCGCGGCCAGATCTCGCTGTTTCCGTCGCCGAATCCCTGGCACGCCCGCACCGTCGAGCTGACCGCCGCCGGCCTGGACGCGAGCCTGCGCGGGCCGCGCGCGCACGCCGGCCTGCATGTGGATCTGCGCCAGCCCGAGCGCTCGCGCTACCTGGAATCCCTCCTGCCCGCCGGCTGGTCGTGCGTCGCCACACCTGGACCTCCCGGTACGGCGGAGACGGAGCGCTGCGACGGGCGACGCCGCTTGCGGCTCTCCGGCGCGCTCGACGCCGGCTTCCAGTTCGGTCCGCTTGCCCTCTCGGCGGGCGCCTCGGCGACCGCCCCCGAAGGCGACGAGGACGCGGCGCTCGGCGTCCACGGCGACCTGCGCCTCGTCGGCCCGGGCGAGGACGGCCGCGTGGCCCTGGGCGCAACCCTGCTCAGCGGCGGCTTCGTCGATCTGCGCGCGCTGCGGGTCGAGCTGGGCGCGCGCGTGCTCGGCGGCCGGGTCGACGGCTCGATGTTCTATCGCCTCAGCGCGATCCGCTACGTCGCGGCGCTGGGCGGCTTCGTGCAGCACAGCGGCGGGTTCGACGTGGCCTGGACCGTCTCGCCCGAGGTCGACCTCGCCTGGACGGTCGAGGCCGAGGTCGGCCCCGACCTGAGAGTCATCACCGCCCTGGCGACCGCGGTGTGGAGGCCATTCCCATGAGTAGCTGCCGTGCTCTGCTGGTGATCGGCGCGCTCGCGGCCTGTGGCAAGCCGCACGACCCGCGCGCGGTCGAGATCGACTCCGACGATTGCATCCCTTGCCACCGTCCCGACTACGAGGACGCGCGCAGCCCGGTCCACATCGGCCTGATGCCCGACACCTGCGCCGACTGCCACCGGACCACGTTCTGGCGCCCGGCGACCGCCGGGCAGCACCCCGAAGAGAGGTTCCCCATCGCGACCCTGCCCCACCAGCTCGCGTGCAGCGGTTGCCACCGCCCCGCACCCGGGCGCGCGCCCGGCGCCAGGGACACCGACTGCGTCGGCTGCCACACCGGCGAGCACACCCTCGCGCTCATGGCGCCCGCGCACGCGGCCGTGCCGCACTACGAACCCGACCCGGCGCGGCCGGACTTCTGTCTGGACTGTCACCCTGACGGCAAGAAATGAAGCGACGGGCCGCCCTCACGCCTGGGCGCGCTTCTCGACCGTGCGCACGCCGAAGCTGGCCAGCAGCTCGACCGGCGAGGAGCCACCGATCTGGACGATCACCGCGTCGTTGGCGATGGCGAAGGCACGCCCACCGGGCGCGACCAGGCGCACGCTCCTGGCGCTGATGGCGGTGATCTCGGTGGGCGCGAGCTTCTGCACCCGCCCGGCACGAACGTGGAGCTCGAGCGCCGTGCGCACGCTGGCGCGCACGCGCGCCAGCTCGCCGCGCCGGTAGCTCAGCGTCACCGACGCGCACTTGCCGTGCTCGGCGAGGCCGATGGCCGACTCGGCGGCGGAGTTGCCGCCGCCCACGACCAGCACGTGGCGACCGGCGAACTCGGCCGGCTCGAGCAGCCGGTAGCTGACCTTGGCCAGCTCCTCGCCCGGCACGCCCAGGCGCCGCGGCGCACCGCGCCGACCCAGCGCCAGCACGACGTTGGCCGCGCGACGCTGCCCGCTCGACGAGCGCACCAGCCACGCGCCGCGGTCGCGCTCGATGGCCTCGACGCGCTCGCCGGTGCGCACCGGCAGGGCCGCGCGCACCCGGATGTCTTCCCACAGCGCCAGAAGCTGCTCCTTGCTCATGGTGCGCGCCTTGATCTTGCCGTAGCGCGGAATGTCGAGGACGCCGGTCATGGTCACCTTGGCGCGCGGGTAGTGCCGGATCGTGCCGCCAAAGGCACTCTCCTCGAGCAGCTCGACGCGCAGGCCGTCCTCGAGCAGCTGCAGGGTGGCGCTGATGCCGGCGGGCCCGGCGCCCACCACGATGGCGTCGAGCGTGTCACGTTCGCCCCGCACGCGGCTGGCGGTGATCGCCCGTGCGACCTGCTTGCCCTGCTCGATGGCGTTGCGAATGAGGCTCATGCCGCCCAGCTCACCCGCGACGTAGACGCCCGGCTGGCTGGTCTGGAAGCGCGCATCGAGCTCGGGCAGCACGGCAGCGCGCGTGGCCGTGCCGAAGACGAGCGAGATGGCATGTACCGGACAGGCCTTCATGCACGCGCCATGGCCGATGCACGACAGCGGGTTGATGAGCGCCGCCTGGCCATTCACGATGCCGATGACCCGGTCCTCCGGGCACGCCGCGACGCACGCGCCCGAGCCCATGCAGACGTCGGCATCGACGAGCGGATGGATCGACGTGGGCACGAGATCGTCGCCCAGCGAGGCCACGTCGCGCGCGATCTCCTGGTGCGCGGCATGGCGCCTTCGCTCCACGCGCGCCCAGATGACATAGACCAGCAGCGTCAGCACCACCAGCCCCGAGACGGCAAGCACTTGCATGATCAGCTCTCGAAGCTCGGCGGGACCAGGTCACGGAGGGTGGCGCTGGAGAACCACTGCTTGGCCGCGAGCAGCACGCGCGCCGCCGACTCTTCTTCCATGGATCGGCGCGCGCGCGGCTTCGCTCGTAGGGTCACGGGAGCCGATATCGACGCCAGCACCTTGGGCCGTCCCGGGTCGACGTGGGTGACCTCGTCCTCGCTGACGTCGGCGAAGTCGACCAGCTGACGACGGTGGACCATCGCACCCAGGCCGCGCTCCGTGGGCGCCCCGAGCTCCGTTCCCACGGGGAAGCGTCGTCGCCCGGGAGCGGCGGCAGCGCGCGGCACCACGTGGACGTTCACGGGGCCCACCCGCGCCGTGGGGTGCTCGAAGGGCGTCACACGGGCGGCTCGGGCAGACAGCCACATCGCCCACAACCTCGCGTGGTCCGGGTGCATGACCGTGGCCTCGACCTCGCTGACCTGGGAGCAGCCCACCAGCTGGCGATAGCTGATCATCGCACTCACGCGCCCGCGGTCGGCAGCACTCACGATCACGGCGGCACGCAGGTGCCGCCCCGGCGCCGGAACAGCGTGACCTGGCTCGGCCGTGGCCGCCCGTGCGGCCCGCGGCGCCGGCGGCCCGAGGAGGAACCGAATCCCCACGACGATCGCGAACGCCGACAGCACTCCGAACAACACCAGGAAGTGTTCGAAGAAGACCATGGGCCCACCGCGTGCAGCGGCCGTGCCGACCACGGGATCGCTCGAAGCTCGTCGGAGATTCGCCGCCTGGCCAGCGTGGCATCGCAACCGCACCCGGCCAACCGCCGGTTGCAGGTCGCCAAGAACGGGTTGCGGATGCTTCGAGGAAGCTCGTCAGCTGGTGCGCAGTGAAGGAAGGCCGTACCTGTCCGCGTACTCACTGCGTAGAACGGCCACGTACCAGCTCTCGAACGATTCGTACTCGCCAGATTCGGAATGGTCGCGCCGATCGAGGACGACCCACTTCTTGTCGACGAGGCGAATCGCCGTGAGGCAGAGGCCAACGTGCACGATGAGGTACGCCTCGCTCAGGCCGCTCTCTCGATGCGACTTGTTCACGCTGTCCACGTCGTCGGCGAGGTCTGGGTTTCCATGCGGCCCCAGGATGGTCTCGCTCTCGAAGAGGTCGCCCCCGCCCGTCTCTCGCCAGAGCTCGACAAGGTCGTCCGGCAGGTCGAGCCCTCGGCTCGTCAGCCACCGCACGAGCTCATCTCGCTCGATGGGCCCGTTCCAGACGAACAGATCGGGCCGCGCAGCTTCGTCCTCGTGGAGTATGCGTGACATTCTTGGCACCCTATCCGCCTCGGTTCGTTAGGCCGCGATCGATCAGCAGGCCAGCGGCGATTCATCCATCATCCTGCCCCGAAGACCGTCATGAGTGACGGCATCGCGCGCAGGAGCGCCTCGCGTTCGGCTGGCGCGACCTCGAAATAGGCATCACGCTCGTGCGCGATCGTGACCAGCCAAGGTACGTTCGACGCGCGCCACAGGACCAGATCCTCCGGCCTCGAGGGCTGGCACCAGTCGTAGAGCCCCTGTGCCGCCCGCCCCAGGATCGTGACGGTCGCCTGCGAAAGCGTGTACTCGCGCAGCATCGCCGTGCCGCTCAGCAACTTGGTACCGGGCCACTCCGAAACCGTGCGCTCTTGCAGAAGGCACGGCTCCAGCTCGGAAAGCACCTTCGTGGCCGACTCGGCCATGGCGCACTCACTTCGCTGCACGAGGCTGAACCGATCGCAGCGCTCGAGAGCGTCCGCAAGGATCGCCCGGTAGAGGTCAGCCCGGGGTTCGTGGGTGAGAGTCAGAGCTCGTCTTGATTCGCTCATCCGATAGGTCCGACATGGATTTCAGTGACCTGGCCCGCGATGGCGGCCAGCGCGCCTGACAAGCTTGCCATGCACGCGCGGGATGACGAAGGAACAGGTCGTATGTGCGACCGCGACCAGCGCGAGATCCAGCCATCGGTTCCCGGTGAAGGGGCCCTTGAGAATCGAGATGAAGGGCAGCACGCCCAACCACCAGCCCAGAATCGGGATACCCGATGCGCCCTTGCCAAGCACATTCTTCCGCAGCGCAAGGACCATGTTGACGACCGTGATGCACGCCCCCGCCGCGGCAACAGCCCAGCCAAATCCGCTGCTCACTATCGCTCCGCCATCGCAGAGATCGCACCGTCCGCCGTCACCGTCATCCCCTCGCGCAACTCGAATCGAGCTCCGACTCCGCATCTCGGCCGGGCCAATTCACGATCGAGGAAGGTCACCAGTACGGCCAGCTCGTCACCCGGCATGGCCGTCTCGCGGCCGATGAAATGGATTCGTGCCTCGAGGTCAGGCAAGCCCTTCTCGTCGGCAATACGGAGCTGGCAACGGTAGTCGGAGAGAAAGGGTCTCGAACGAGGCACCTCCGACATTCGGAACTGTAGGTCAGCGAGAACCCCGAAACGGAACGTTGGCGCGCTGAGATCAGGATTCATCGACGACCGTATTAGATCCCGACCTCTTCCTTCCAGCAAGCACCCGGTCCGACCGCTACGTTGACCTCGGGGGTCCACAGCTCCCAGTTCTCTCCTATCGGCGATCCCGGCTCGACGTTGTCGCAGAAAACCACCAGCCTCAGCCCGTTCGAGAAGGCGATGCGGAGATCCCAGGCGGGTGGAGTGCAATCGACGGACTCCACGGTGGCATCGCACATCCGATTCAACTCCGCAGTGCCGAGTCTCTCCTGGGCGCTGCTGGCCAGGACGGCATCTCGCTGCTCGAGCCTCCAAGAACACCAGACCAGGAGCTCGTGAGAACCTCGGAACTCCCTGAACTCCTGAGGGTGCATGGGGTTGGCCAAGGGCTTCGGGCGCGGAACCTTGTCGCCGCAGATCAAGGTGAACGACGGCGCAGTGGCGCCTCCGCTGCTGACGTACCAGCAGCGCCGAGAGACAAGCGAGTCAAGAACCGACGTGCGGGCTACCATTCGCCACCCCCTCCGCCGCCACGGCCTCTGCCGCCTTGGCTGATCTCCTCAGCGATCTGTCTGATCTCTTCAACGCTCTAGTCAGAGACGCACAAGCAGTCCAGCCACACCTGACACAGGTCAGGAACTGCTTCGATGCTGCGATCCTCCAGGAATTGACTCAACACCTCACGGAGCTCAACAAGCGAGGTTCGTCCCCGACTCACGATTTCCATGCTCGGCGGCCCCAGGATCCCCTGCCCGTCCTTCCACCTGAGCTCGAATACGCGGCCCTCGCGATCATAGGCAGTCCAAGGCTGGCGGCGTACGTTGTGAGGCTCGAGATCGCGCAACATGGACTTGACGCTCGGGTAGATGAGGATCTCGTCGGCTCGCACGGCGAGTGGAGGCCGCGGCTGCACATCCGACATGGTCGGAACCTACTCCAGGGCGATCATTCAGGGACTTGCAACTGTCACCGCTGCGGGCCACGCAACGGTGCACGCGGGGAGGAGCGACGAACGCGGCCTAGCGCAGCCTTAGGCGTGCCTTAGGCCGTGCACAGTGCGCGCCTAGGGCTTGCATCCATTCGCCAGCTGTCTGGCCAGTGTCTCGGCGGCTCCGGATCGCGTGCAGAGCTCCCACGTATCGCTATCGAAAGACGCGGTGAGCGCTACGTCAGCGCCGTCTCGCACGGCACGCTCGGCTGGCTGAACTGTCGATAAGAGCAACGCTGGTTTATCGATCGAGCCATGGATGAGCCAACCTCCAGGCTCCAGGTTGGCAGACAATTCCTCTACGCCGACGTTTCGGGGCAGTTCGCATACGCCCGGCTGAATCGGAACCCAAACGCTCGGATCAAGGCCGAGACCGGGGAGCTCTTCCCAGACGAGCCTGAGCGCAAAGGATGCCAGGAGCGCCCGTAGCAGTGTTCTCCTCGCAGCTTCATGCCGCTTGGCTCGCTCATGCCACCCGAACCACGGCCGCGAGATCACCGCGAGATGACCCAAGTCGAGCTGCCGTTCTCGGACGTAACGATCAAATAGCGTATGCAACGGGCTCATCTCCAGCTCCTCCCGACTGCTACAGGGGCCAAGGGAAGTGGATCTTCGCGATGGCAGGAAAGATATCGAAATGAATATGAGGCAAGACCAGCCAGCGGGGCATCCACGCCCGAATGGGATGGGCTTCGACTCGGATCACGTTCGTCCACTTGAGAAACTCGTAGCTAGCTCCGCCGGCGCCCTGTCTCTTGGTCATCACACGCAGCAGGATCTTTCCAGTTTTGGACTGCCTGAGGACGTAGCCACCCACCTTGCAAAAGCGCATCAGCGCCAGTTCGGACGCCACTATCAGCCAAGCGTCACCCACATACCCGCCCGCTTTGTACAAGGCGGAGCACGGATCGACCATGTCATCGGCGTCGAAGACATTCTTTCGCAGCCACCGGGTGCCACCAAACGTGATCTTGTCGCCAAAGCCTGCCGATAGGTTGCCGACGTCCTCCCAGAATCCGAACCAGTTAGTGCCCTCGGGATCAATGAGATTAACCGGATCGTTCGCCACATACGCATACAGGTTGGCGTCGCCGCCCCCAAAATCGAGCGGATCGCGCGACAACCAACGCCCCAGCGCGGGGTCGTACTCGCGAGCGCCGAAGTGTACCAGTTGTGTCGCCGTATCCCTGAGCCCGCCCGCATATCCGAACGGCTGGAAGCCGGGCTGCGTATCCTCCACGACTCCACCAAACTCATCGAAAGTCAGGCGCTCCGCCACAGCACCGTTCGAAGCATCGACCACGAGTCGAACGCTGCCGAGATGATCCGTGATGAGACGGTAGGTTCTTCCTGCCTTGATCATGTAGTCGGGCACATGTTTGCCCAGTCCATACACGAACTGGGTGGCAACTTGGCCGCTGCCATCGAGCTCGGCTATAGGCCGGACTCCGTCGAGGTAGAGGAATCCCTGGGTGAATGTCGCCGTCGAAGCTCCAGGCGCCTGCACCTTCCTGCCTACTCGACGTCCCGTCGCGTCGAGCACATAGCGAATCCACGTGCCATCGGGAAGATGAACGGCCCTGAGATGGCTTCCAGAGTCGTACACATACTCGATCCGCGACGGGCCTTCAGAGACCGCTTTCACGTTGCCGAGCGGATCGTACTCGAACGACTGCGCACCATAGGTTTTCAAGCGATCCTGATCGTCATACGTAGCATTACGAGTAGCGGCGCCTGTAGTTGCGGTCAGTCGATTGCCGTTGGCGTCGTAGACGTAGTGGGAGGTTACCTGTCCATCTGCGTATACCCACTCGAGTCGGCCCGCGTCATCGTATAGATACTCATGCGTCTGCGTGATGCCACCGTTGGTCTCTGTGAGCATGTCAATACGCCCGAGGTCGTCGCCAGCGTAGTCGACATGGAAGACTGACGCACCCGCCACACGCGCATCGTAGGTGTCAATATCGCCATTCGAATCATAGGCGTAGGCATCTGCGACATTGCCGACGCTCGTCGTGGACAGTCGACCTGTCGCCGGAAACCGGGTTGCTGTCATAGCACCGGCACCCGTAGGCAGACCGTCCCTATCGTGCCGATAGTCGACTGGCGCACCGCTATTTACGGAAACACTCGACAGCGCAAGGTACTGGTCATAGCCACGCTCGACAGAACCACTGATCCCACCGATCCACTCGACTCGCTTCAGCAGGCTCCCGTAGAAAGAATACCCGACGCTCACATCCGAGGTGTGGCCCAGGCCCATCATGAGTCCTGACCCAGGGTCGTAGCTCATCGTCGTCGTACCCTCGGGCATAATCAGATTCTGAGGACGACCGAACGTGTCGTAACGGATCTCGTGTGCGGAGCCGTCCGGGTTGTGAATGGACCGACTCGCGCCATCAGCGTCATTGTCGAAGGTCCAGTCGACCGAAACGCCGTCGACCTCAGGGCTTTTCCTGAGCGTCGGGACGTCGACATTCGAATACTCGAAGCCATGGGCAGGCCGTCCCGGAGGTTGGACAGACGTGAGATTGCCATTTGCGTCGTGGCCCAGCGACAACGTTCCACCATCCGGCGATCTGATTGTCAGCGGCCGGTCCACGGCATCGTAAGCCAGCTCCTTGCGGTGCCCCTGGGCATCGGTAATCGCCGTCGCCTGGCCCCGCCCCTCGGGCCCGTACTCGTAGGTCAACCGACGAGTGCCTTGCGCGATGCTCTTCAGGCGGCCGTCGTCGTCGTAGTTAGGAACGATGTCTGGCTCCCCCGGCACGCGGGTCAGCGCGACTCGACCTTGCGCATCGAGCACGACCCGATTGATTCGTCCTTCGGCGGAGGTAAAGGTCCACGTGCGGATAGCTGGCTCGAACTGGGACGTTGACGTTCCACCATTTACCGTCGTCTTCTCTACCAAGCGGCTGAAAGCGAAGAGCGAGGCACCCGACTGACCCTCGATCGTCTGACGACGGTCGACAATGAACGGCGCCAGTTGCGGGACGGCGATGGTCACTTTCGAGGCATAGGACGCGGACGAGCCGAAGCGCGGGTCGTCCGACAGCTGTTGTGTTGCAACCGTACCATCTGGCGTGTGGACGACGGTTCGCCCTGCGGATCTCTCGATCCTGGTCACCGTGCCGTCGGGTGAGGTGACCTCGCGCAATTGCCCGCCATTGGCGAGCGCGTAGCGCGCAATCTTCGTCACGCGACCGGCGGCGCTCACGAAGCGCGACGTCGACTCGTCGACGCGCGTGAGCACCCGGTCCCCGCCATTCGCGTCGACATCGTGTGTCAACCGACCAGCATCGTCGTACTGGAACGTCGACGTGTGGCTCCGTCCATCGGTGAACGCCTTGAGCAGCATCCCGGGCCAGTAGGTCATCGAGATGCGCGCATTCATCGGATCGACGACGGCGTTCAGCACGCCGTCCGCATCGACCTCGAGCGCCGTCCGATGCCCGTACGGACCGACGATGGCCAGCGGCTTGCCCGTGGCGGCGTCCCGATCGATCGTCGTCACCAGGCCGTCGGCATCGGTGATCGTCGACAGCCAGCCGTGGCTTTCGTACGCCAGCCGCAGCATGACGCGTCCGGTCGTGGCGTCGAGCGTGCGGACGTGGCGCCCGTGCGCGTCGAACTCGTGCACGAACGAGGCATCCGACTCGACCACCGTGCCGCTCGCGCCGGTGAAGAAATGCGAGCGCAGCACGCCATTGTTGAACTGCTGGCCGATGAAGACATCGCCATTTCCGCCCACCGCCAGGTAGAGCGGATTGGTGAGCCGTGTGGTGCGCAGGGTCGTGCCGGTGGCAGGCGCGTTCCACGTGCCCGCGTAGGTCTCCATGATGCCGGACAGCTGGATGTGCCGGACGGTGCTGTGGTTGTGCTCACCCACGAGCACCGATTCGTCGGCCAGGACCGCGACGCTGTCGCAGCCACCCAGGCTGGCCGTCCTGGCATTGGTTCCGTCGCCGTCGATGGCCGGATCACCCGTGCCGGTGTCACCGTTGCCGGCATGGAGGAAGATGAGTCCCGTCGGCCCGATGCGGAAGAGCTTCTTGGCTCCGGCGTCGCAGACGTACAGGTTGCCCGATGGGGCTGCGGCCATGGCGTCGGCGCCGATGCGTCCCTCGGTGGCGGGCGCGCCCTCGTGAGGCGGGGCGTTGTGCAGCCCGGTCACCGACGAGATGATGCCCGCCGTGTCGACCCGCCGGATGCTGGGCGTACCGCCGATGAACACGCTGCCGTCCGCACCCACCGCGAGCGAGGTGATGGAAGCCAGGCCGGCCTGAGTCGCCGGACCGCCGTCGCCCGAGTTGCTCTGGGCTCCCGTGCCGGCGAAGACGGTGATGGCGCCGGTTCTGCCGTCACGACGGTAGACCCGGCGGTTGACGTTGTCGCCGATGTACAGCGCGCCGTCGCGGCCGAACGCGAGCGCCCCCAGCAGCGCGCCCAGACCTGCGTCCCCGTCGGGGACGTCGCTCTTGGTCACCAGTACCGAGGCCACACCGTCGGGGCTGACCTTGATGACGGCCGGCCAGCTGCTGCCGCCTCCGCCCGGAGTCAAGTACACGGAGGTCACGAATACCGTGCCATCAGGGCCGACCGCGAGACCCCTGGGGCTCTCGATGAAGATCTTCGAGGCGTCGTCCGCGGGCAGCGCGAGCTGGCCGCCGCCCACCCAGCGCCGCAGCTCCATGTGCGCGGCGTCGGTGGTCTGACGCGTGCCGTCGCCGTGGTAGAGCCGGTTGCGCACCGGGTCGAGCTCGTGCCGGGCCGAGATCGACCAGCCGCCCAGACCCTGGGCGGGCGTGTTCAGGAGCGTGCCCACGGCACGGAACACGCGATTGAACGTGTAGTACTCGAGGCCGTCACGCTTGAGCGAGCTGTTGGGACCGAAGGACACGGTCATGCCGCCGAAGGTCGACGTCGATCCGTAGGCGGGGAGGAAGTACCAGCGGACCTCGACCACGGCCGTGACGCTGCCCTGGACCAGGCGTCCCAGGCCGTCGCGACCGTCCCACTCGAAGTCGAGCATCTGGTTGGGCGCGGCGGGGAACACGCGCCGGATGCGCCGGCCAGCGACCTGGATCTCGACCTGGATGCGCGACACCGACTGCGGAACCGTCTGCCCCGAGAGCGGGATCTTGATGCGGCGACTGGCCGCGCGTCCCGGCGCCCGCTCGCTCGAATAGCCCAGCGACCACGGCGTGCCCGCGATGGGGATTTCCTCGCGCAGGATCTGGTCGTCACATTCGATGATCGAGCCACTGTGCTCGCACGGATGGTCGCTCTCGTTCTCGCTCGAGGCCTCGCCACCATTCGGGTCAGCCAGATCGCCCGGCACCACCGCGCCCCAGTTCAGATCGACGGGCGTGAAGTGACGCAACGGCGTGCGCCAGAAGCTCTGGTTGGGGGCGTAGATGGCGGCGATCTCGGCCCGCTCGGCGTCGCTGATGCCGAGCGCGGCGACGTTGTCCGCCATGCCGTCGCCGGTGACGTCCAGACGCGCGAGCAGCATCGGGAATGTGCCCTCGATGCTGACCACCTTGATGACGCGCCCGTTCTCCATGGGGATCCAGGTGCCCGTGGTGCGGTCGTAATAGCCCGCGGGTACCGGATCGTCCGAGGTGTTGGGGAAGCCGAGGAAATTATCGACGTAGGTGAAGACTTCCTGGTTGAACTCCACGCCGGTCGCGCCGCGCTGCACGGCCTGGTCGACGTCCCATTCGGCCAGATACGTGTACGCCGACGAGGGAGGCAGGTCGGCGGGCATCGCCTGCGGCCCATCGGGGCCTTCGGTGTACTCGGTGACCCGCACCGACATGGGCGAGGACAGCGGCTCGCTGTGGCCGTCGGCGAAGCGCATCACTGCGGTCGTCCCGGGCGGCACCAGCAGGCGCGCACGCCGCTGCCCGGCCGAGTCGACCACGTTCTTGCCGGCGACCAGCTGGTAGCCGCTGTCGCCGAGGGTCACCGCGGTGGGTGGATTCGCCGGATCTGCATAGGGCGTGATGACCAGGTCTTCGGCCCAGAGCCACGCATTCCAGCGCGTCTCCACCCGTCGCTGTGCGGCCAGAAAGCCGGGCAGCTTGTAGACGACGTTCAGTGCGCCGCCTCCATTCACGACGATGTCGTAGATGCCGGCCGCGCTCGTGGTGGTGGTGCCGTACTGCGGCTTGCCCAGGATCGAGATGGCGACGCCAGCCACCGGATTGCCCGCATGATCGACGACACGGCCACGAATGATGCTGGCGCGCTCGGGGTTGATCCCGGCCACATCCACACCCGTCTGGCGCGCGTCGGGGCCGGTGTAGATGCCCGCAGCCAGATCGGCCATGGTCGTGGGCGTGCTGGTATCGAGCGCGAGCCCGGGCGGCGTCGGCGCAGGAATGCTCGCGGTCGTGAGCAGAATGGACGGCCCGCTCGTCGACGGGTGGCCGAACGACTCGGCCTCGACGCGGAAGAGATAGTCGCGTCCCTGCGCCAGCGACGAGGCGAGGTAGGTCCGCTGCGTGCTGGGGACGACGGCGATCTCGGTGCCGTCGCGTAGAACGTGATACGCGTCGACCCCGACCGGATGGCTCGCCGCCGTCCATTCGAGCCGGACGTGATCGGTCCCCACGTCGGTCGCGATGAGCTTGCTGTCGCTCGCCCACGTGGGCGCCACGGCGCACGCGGGCGCGACCGGCGCGGTGCAGGTTCCGGTGGTCGCCTGACACACGCCCTGCAGATGGCAGGCATCGGGCGGCGGGCAGGTGACGGCGCGACACTCGCACGCGTCTCCCGTGCCGTCAGCGTCGGTGTCTCGCTGATCCAGGTTGGCGTCGATGGGGCAGTTGTCGCGGCCGTCAGGAATCGAATCACCGTCGACGTCCTTCTCGCCGCGATAGACGACCATGCGGCCGGTGGCGACGTTGGCCGCGCTCTTCCAGCTCGGGCTGCCCACGATGACGTCTCGGGCACCGTCACCGTCGACGTCGCCACCGATGGCCAGGGCGGCCGCGAAGCGCGAGTTGCTCTGATCGGTGACGTCGAGCAGCGGCGCCGGGCCCAGCACGCCGCCGACGCTGCGGTAGGCCCGAAGCGATGACCAGCTCGGCCCGCCGACGATCAGATCCGCGCGGCCGTCACCGTCGAGATCCCCGAGCCCCAGCGCAGCGCCGAAGGCGGAGCCGACTCCACCCACGAGGAAGAGATCGCGGCCCCGAAGGATCTGCCCGCTCTGCAGCGTTCCGTTGGCCCTTCCCGAGAACACGACCACACGGCCGACCGACGTCGTGGTCGCGCAGGGAGGAAGCGTCCCGCACACCTGGGCGCTGAAATCGGGCGCGCCGATCACGACGTCGCCGAACGCGTCGCCGTCGATGCTTCCGCCACCCGCGACGGCGGCGCCGAAATGCTCGCCCGCGGCTCCTACCACCGTGGCGCTCGGCGTGGCCCCGACGAATCCGGTGTCTGCGCCGAGAAAGAGGTAGGCCTTGCCGATGCCCGGCGCGCCCACGATGAGGTCGTTCTTGTGATCCGCGTTCACGTCGCCAGCCGATGCCATGGCCGAGCCGAAGCGGGCGTTCGCCACACCGGCAGGACGTCTGGGGATGCCATTCGCCGACGGAAGTGGGTGCTCCGCGGGGAACGCGGGCTTGGTTCCGGGGATGATGTAAACCTGGCCTTCGTTCTGTACCGTGCTGTCCCAGTCGGGCGCGCCCACGGCAAAGTCAGGCACGCCGTCGCCGTTGAAGTCACCCGCCGCCAGGCTGGCCCCGAACGAGGCTCCCGCCTGGTTGGTCAAGGCCCAGCTGCGCACGGGGTCCTTCGACAGTCCGGTGGTCGCGGACCCCGTGTACAGGTACACCCGGCCCTCGCCGGCGTTGCTCGTGGAGCTCCACCCGGGTGCGCCCACGATCACGTCGGCGAGTCCGTCGTGGTTGACGTCGCCCACGCCGAGCACGGTGCGTCCGAACTGCGCATTCGCCAGGTTGGTGGGCTCGGCGCTCCAGGCCGGCTGCCCGAACAGGCCGCCACGCGCGCCGAGATACAGATACGCAGCCCCCTCCCGTGCGAACGTGCTGCCGAAGCCGGGCGCGCCCACGATGAGGTCGTCGACGCCGTCACCGTTCACATCGCCGGCGAACGCCACCGAGGCGCCGACTTCCGCCAGCGCCTGGGCGGTCATCGGCGTGCGCGACCACATCTGCGTCGCAATCAGTGGATCCACCGTCACCGGGAACGTGGCACCCGCCAGCTGTTCGGGTGTGACGCGCAGCCACAGCGTCCCGTCGGTCGCTACCCATTCCATGCTACCGAGGAGCTCGCGGCCCTCGGCGTCGCGCACGTGGAGATCGGTGTAGGTCACCTCTCCCAGTGCATAGCCGCGCGCCACGGCGTGAACGTCGGCAGCGCCGGTCACGTGGATCGGAATGGCGATCTCCGCCACGGGCGTCGCGAAGGTGAAGCCGTGCTCGATGCCGTCCGCGACGGAGCGGAACCACTCCGTCACGCCGTGGCCATGCTCGAAGCTGGCGCCGCCGGGGGATTCCTGTGGCAGCGCGCTGGACAGCATCGCGGTCAGGCGCGTCCCACCCATGCGAAAACCGAGCACGTCGACCTGGGCCAGACCGAGCCGAGTCTCCATCTGGATGGTGCGCGGGGGCGACGATGGCTCGCTACGCTCCTCCTGGCCGCACGCCAGCAACCCGATCAAGGGCAGCAGGTGCAGGGCAACCCGCGATGGTCGCAGGTTGCGAGATGGGCCACCGGAGTACTGAACCGAGCTCGGCATTTTGTCAGAGATCCCTTCCAACGCTTAAGTCCGCGACTAGTACGATCAACGGACCTGCCGGTCAACGCCGACGAGCCTCCTGACATGCAATGTTTCGACGCACCCCGACGCAACGTCAGGGCAACGTGTCTTTTGGGGGGTTACGGAGTGTCACCAGCTGCGGGAGGGATGAGTCAGGAGGCTCGACCTGGCCGTTTTGCGCCGGCCAGGCGAAGGCGGCCTACCGCCGTCTGCGCCGCGCCAGGACGATCAGGAACGCGGCGAGGCCGGCGAGCGCCAGGCGTCCGCCCAGGGGCGCGCGCTGCGACGCGCCGCCGACGCGGCAGCCGCAGCCGCCGTCGCCATCGCCGTTGTTCGGGTTGCCGGCATCCGGGCCGGGCGTCGGAGCGGCGTCGGGCGTGGGCGTCGGAGCGGCGTCGGGCGTGGGCGTCGGAGCGGCGTCGGGCGGCGGGCCCGCGTCGGGCGGCCCGGCCATGTCGGAGACCGCGAGGGTCACGCCCTGCAGCGTCGCGCCCGCGCCCTCGTTGATGATCTGCAGCACGTAGGGCCCGGCCGTGATGTCCCCGCCGATCGAGCCCGTGCACGCCATGGAGGCGTTGCAGACGATGTCCGCGGACGCGCTCGCGTCGTGCGTCGCGGTCGTCTGGTGCGTCGTGGCGTCCTCGGAGTAGGTCCAGTGAATGGCCGCCGCGCCTGGCCTGGCGATGAGCTTCATCGCCGGGGCTGCGCCAGGAGCACCGCCGCCCGACTTGGTGATGTTGACCAGGATCTGCCTGGTGCCCGCCGGCACGTCGAGCTTGAACTGCAGCGGCCCCGGAACCGGCTGAAGCGCGAGCTCCTGAGAGACCCCGGTGATGAAGAGCAGCTCGCGCGCGGGGCCGCCATTCATGTCGACCCCCCGGTCGTCGCAGTCGTCGAGGCCGCGCGCGGCGTACTTGGTGACGGCCAGGTCGCGTGCGCTCGCGCCGAGCAGCGTGTTGACCTCGGCGGCGATGGCCGCGGCGGTCGAGATCTGGTCGTCGTCGGGCACGAGGGTGGCGATGGCGTTGTAGACCGCCTGATCGTAGGTGTGCTGCTGGCCGACCGGCAGGGTGGCGCGCACGTCCCACAGCGCCCCGCCCCACTCCTCGCCGTCCTGGTGGACCTCGTTCCACAGGCTCGACGGGCAGGTCTTGTCGTTGGTCAGGTGGCGCAGCGCGGTCGCGTTGGGGTCGTTGAGCAGCGGCGGGCCGGCGTACTCGCCGACGTCGGGATCGTTGGCCAGCGCCGAGGAGAAGTAGTCGGCGGTGCCCTCGTTCATGCCGCCGGTGGTCGGATCCTCGCCGAACTCGTCGAAGCTGTTGGCGCCGAATGCGGGGGTCAGCGAGCCCATCACCGCGTGGGTGAACTCGTGGTAGACGACGTCACCGTCGTAGGCGAAGTCGATCTTGGTGCCCTGGCCGAACACGATGCCACCGCCGGCGGTACCGGTGAACGGCATCGCGTCAGGAGTGAAGAACGCGTTGTCGAAGCCATAGAGCTGCGCGTTGGCCGCCGGCATGCCGTTCGTGCACAGGGCGGCGGGAATGGTGAGCGGGTTCGACGCGTCGAACGGGGTGCGCAGGTTGGTCACCGCAAGCAGCGGACGATCGACCAGGTTGGTGAAGCCGAAGCTGCGGAAGAACTCGTAGATCTGGTTCACGTGGTAGAACATCTGCACCTCGGCAAAGGCGTCCTCACCGTCGAGGTCGGAGGCCGGGCGCTGGACCGAGAGGAAGTTGCCGCTCGCGTCCCCCTGCTGGTTCTGCACGATGGTGCAGGTGTGCACCGACACCGTGTTGCCACCGAAGTCGAGGTCGGTGCACTGGTGCCGCTCCAGGCAGTTCATGACCTTGACGTCCGCGCCCTGCAGGAAGACCGGATTCTGTCCCGGCGTGAGCCAGGGGCCGAACGGCACCTGCACCAGGTTGGGTGTCTTGGCCGGGTTGTTGGTGAACACGTTGGCCGCATTCGCGGTCTTGACGCGGTTCTCGATCGCCACCACGGCGCCCGTGCGGGCGTCGACACGCACGCGCCAGGCCTCGCGCAGGTAGAGATTACCGGGCGCCAGCACCACGTAGACCAGCCGCGGCGGCGCGCCCGGCAGCGTGACGTCGATCATCAGGCGCGCCTGCGAGGTCGGGATGCTGACGCCACGCAGGTGCAGACGCGCGTCGTTCTGGATCAGCGCCACCGCCGCCGCGGGCGTCACGGCCGCGCTGACGTCGAAGTCGGCGGGGATGGTGCGCGTCGCCGACTTGGCCCAGCGCACGCGTCCCTGGGTGTCGATGCGCACGAACACATCGCCGCCCAGGACGTCGACGCCGCCGAAGGTCTGCGTGTAGCGCACGCTGGCGCCGGTGCCGGCCAGGGCGCGCGTGTCGATCAGGCGCAGCGTCGAGGGCGCGACGCCACCCAGGATCTCCGGCCGTGCGGCCAGGTAGGCCGCGGCCACCTGCGCCGGCGCCGCCGACGACGGAGCGGTCAGCGTGCCGCCCAGGAGCTGCGCGTGCGCAGCGCCCGCACGCTTGAAGCGGATCGACACGCCGCCGGGCGCGGCCGCGTCGATCGCGAGGGGGGCGCCCTGCGCGGGCGACGGAGAGACACCGGCCAGCAGCACGGCGCCTGCGAGGGCGGAACCAAGCCAACCACGGATCATCATGACCTCCCGACGGCGGATGACGGCGACGGGACGGACTGTAAGCATTCGCTTAAGCACACGGCAAGGACTGCCGTCACGGGCGCGCTCGTGTAGACTGCGCCGCATGTCAGGTCGTGAGAGGGATGCCGAGAAGCTACAGGCGGTGAAGGGGATGAACGACATCCTGCCGCCCGACTCGGCCAAGTGGAACTACGTCGAGCGGCGCGCGCGGGTCACGTTCGAGAACCACGGCTACCGCGAGGTACGCACGCCCGTGGTCGAGTATACGCCGCTCTTCGTGCGCTCGATCGGCGAGGCCACCGACGTGGTCGAGAAGGAGATGTACACCTTCCCCGACCGCGGCGACGAGAAGCGCCTGCTCAGCCTGCGCCCCGAGGGCACCGCGGGCGCGGCGCGCTCGTACCTCGAGTGGTCGGTGCACCAGAAGGAGCCGGTGACCCGCTGGTACTACTCGGGGCCCATGTTCCGCGCCGAGCGGCCGCAGAAGGGCCGCTACCGCCAGTTCTACCAGATGGGCGTCGAGGCCTACGGCGTGGCCGAGCCGACCGTCGACGCCGAGCAGATCTCCATGCTGGTCGGGCTGTTCACCGACATCGGCATCACCGGCCTCGAGACCGCCATCAACAACGTGGGCGGCCCCGACGACCGGCCGCGCTACCGCCAGGCGCTGCTCGCCTACTTCACGCCGCAGAAGGACAAGCTCTGTCCCGACTGCCAGCGGCGCCTGCAGACCAACCCGCTGCGCATCCTCGACTGCAAGGTCGAGAGCGACAAGGCCATCGTCGCGGGCGCGCCCACCGTGCTCGAGCACCTCTCCGACGCTTCCAAGGCGCACTTCGACGGCCTGCGCCGCGCGCTCGACACCTTGAACGTGGCCTACGTGGTCGAGCCGCGCCTGGTGCGCGGGCTCGACTACTACACCGGCACGGTCTACGAGGTGCGCGCGCTGGGCAGCGACCTGGGCGCGCAGAACACCCTCGGCGGCGGCGGCCGCTACGACCGCATGATCGCCGAGATGGGCGGTCCGGTCACGCCCGCGGTCGGCTTCGCCTTCGGCATGGAACGCGTGATCATGACCCTGGCCGGCGACGCCGAGTCGTTCGAGATCCCGGTCGACGTGTTCTTCGCCGCGCACGGCGAGGCGGCGCGCTTCTATTGCCTCAAGGAGGCCGAGAACCTGCGCGCGCGCGGCTTCCGCACCGAGATCGAGCACCGCGCCGCGTCGATGAAGGCGCAGCTCAAGCGCGCCGACAAGCTGAAGGCGCGTGTGGTCGTCATCGTGGGCGACCAGGAGCTGGCGCAGCAGCAGGTCGTGCTGCGCGACATGAAGTCGAGCGAGCAGCGCAGCATCCCGGCCGACGACCTGGTGCCCGAGCTGAAGCGCCTGGTGCGCTAGGACTTCAATCGTCGCCCGCGCGGCCTACTGCTCGAACCACATCGACAGCAAGATCGTCCTTCCCGGCTGCGGCAGGAGCGAGTTGAAGTAGCCGTCCGAATGCCCGGGCGTGGTGCCCGCACTGGCCTCGTTCACGCCGGGATGGAAGTAGTGCGCGTCGCCCAGGTTCTGCAGCGCCAGGCTCACGCCCAGGCCGCTGCCGGCCACGTCGCGGTACTCCACGTTGGCGTCGAAGGTCGCGAAGCCATCGACCTCGCCCACCGGGTTGGTCGCCACGGTCGGGCGCGCGCCGATGTAGCGCCCGCGCAGGGACAACGCCAGGTGCGGATCGACCTGCGCGGTCACGCCCAAGTGCAGCTTGTCGTCGGCGAGATCGCCGATACGCGCCGTGCCGCTCACCACCGCGCCGTCGAAGACCTCCTCGTCGGCCTGCAGGATGCGCGTGTAGTAGCCCCAGGCCTCGAAGCGTTCCAGCCCCGGCACGGGCAGCTGCAGGCGCAGGGCGTAGTCGAGGCCCAGCACCGTCCGGTCGCCCAGGTTGGCCGCCGTGGCGGCGGTCGCGATGGTATCGCGGTCGAAGATCCAGTAGCCGCTCAGCGACTGCGTGATCCACGGCAGCGCGTGGCTCACGCTGGCCTCGAAGGTCTGCGAGCGCTCCGGGCGCAGATCGGGATCCGAGCCGGCGCCGGTCCAGCCACCGTAGAGCGTGCGCGCCGTCGGCTCCTCGTAGGCCTGGCCATAGAGCGTCTTGACGCCGAAGCGTCCGAACGCGCCCACGTAGCCCACGCGCAGCGTGGGCGTGACGTGGTAGCCGGAGTTACGGTCCAGGCGCGCGCCCACGAACAGGTGGTGGCCCTGGCTGAGCTGCAGGCGCATCTGCGCGTAGATGCCCGCGTCCTCGGTGGTGATGCGGTTCTGCGGCCGGTCGCGCGCGGCGGGCGGGTCGGGGAAGTCGTAGCGGTCGGCCTTGATGTCACCGACCGGCTCGTAGCCGCCCGGCGTGCCCGCGGCGCCCTCTCCGGTGATCTCGTAGGCCTTCTGCAGATCCTTGCGCTCGTACTTGAGGCCCATGGTCAGCACCAGCCACGGCGCGGGCGTGGCGGTCACATCCTCGAAGGCCGACCAGCTCGAGTTGCGCGCCTGCCAGTACGAGAAGGCGGCCACCCGGCCCAGCACCGGGTCGTCCTTGCCGTCGATGTAGTAGGTGTCGTTGGGGATGCCATTCTCGCGGTAGCGCAAGGTGGTGCGCGAGTCCAGCCAGGTGGTCAGGCGCGCCGTGTGGCGCGCGTAGATGCTGAGCTCGCGCCGCGTCCAGCGCGCGTCGTTCTGCACCCGGTCGCCGGCGTACTGCACGCCGTAGCCGCTGGTGAAGCGCAGGTAGCGCAGGCCCACCTCGCTGCCTCCGTGGAAGACGTGCGCGTCGACGGCCACCGCCTCGTGCGCCGAGCGGAAGTGCCCGCCCAGGTTGGGGTTGTCGACGAAGCCGCCCCACAGCGCCGGGTCGGCGTAGTACGACGAGCGGGTGAACTCGTAGTCGTCGTGGGTCGAGTCGTCGAGCAGGCCGGTCTCGAGCCGCGTGGTCAGGCTGAAGCGAAAGCTGCCTCGCTTGACGAACAGCGATGCGTCGACGAGCCGCTCGACGTCGGAGCCGCCGCCCACGCGCGCGCGCTGCGACACGCCGTCCCGAGGCGCGTCGGAACGGGTGATCACGTTGATGACGCCCATGAAGGCGTGCGCGCCCCACACCGACGAGGCCGGGCCGTACAGCACCTCGACCCGCTCGACGTTGGACAGCGGCAGCGCCGCGATGTGGCCCTCGACGTCGGAGGTGTACAGCGAGTTGACCACCATGCCGTCGACCATGAGCAAGAACGGCGACGTCTGGTCGGTGCGAAAGCCGCGCCAGTAGCTCAGCACCCAGCTGTCGCCGTACGGCCGCACCACGTCGATGCCGGGCAAGTCGTCGAGCAGGTCGCCCAGCTCGCGGTAGCCGCGCTGCTCGATCTCGCGGCGCGTGATCAGGATGACCGTGGCGGGCGCCTCCGACAGCGCTTCCGGCGCGTTGGATGCGGTGGTCACGCGCACGTCGAGCAGCTCTTCGATCGAGAGCTCGCTCAGGTCGCTCTCCTCGGCGGGCGCAGGATCACCGGCCGCGGCGCGCGCCCGAGCGGGCGCCCCCACCCTGCCCGGGAG
>OBEQ012983634.1_pt1 | contig 23394 bp, 27 predicted proteins | sample 1670901 | NCBI WGS metagenome assembly OBEQ01 (sample SAMEA104232315, study PRJEB22302) | groundwater metagenome | biome: forest; feature: aquifer; material: groundwater | place: USA | collected 2011-08-07 | depth 5.4 m
GCCGCGCCTGATGCGAAGGAGGGCCAGCCCGACCGAGCTGTCCGCGATACCTTTAGAGACGGCGGAAACTCTTAAGTGAAGGCGGGAACCGGAGCGGAAAGCATGTCCCGTAGTCAACCAGAGGTTGTACTACTGGGGGACGATTTTCCGCCGTCGCCCTCCGGGCTATGGCGGACAAGCAAGTTTTTCTTTGGCGGCAAATTCTTTTTACTTATCGCTATTTCACTCCTATCGCCACCCAGCTACTCCAGTCAAAAACAATCTTACCTTGGCTTTCATATTTTTTAGCTGCCTCAAATACCGCCTGTTGAATTTCACGACGCTTCGCATCATCCGCTTCTTTTAGCGCCTGAACAAGTGGTGGCGCAACAGCAGTCATTACATCCCAGTAATGTTCCGGTGAATCAAAGGCAACTTGCCCTTTAATTTCTATCTCCTGCGCATCCTTCAAGCCAGCATCCTTAAAAAGCTGACTTAGCGTCCCAAATTTAGCACAACGAAAAGGTGTGGGCGCATCGGGTGGGGGCGGAGGTACAGATAGCATGGTATTGATGACGCTACTAATCGTAGTAGCCCACGAGTTTTTGGCGGGTTCCGTCCAAGCCGAGAGAGCAACTTTATGATCAAGTTTAAGCACTCGAACCATTTCGGCAACTCCTTCGCTCATGCTGGGAAAGTACATGATACCAAAACGACACATAACCGCATCAAAAAAGTCATTGGGGAACGGCTGCTGTTCAGTTTCAAGGGCCAAAGCCTCATAATTTTTGATACCGCGACGCTTAGCGTGCTCGTTTGCAATCTCAATCATATCTTGGGCGATGTCAGTACCAATGACTTTACCGTGCGGAATTTGGCTAGCAGCAGTTAATCCTGGTTCACCAGTACCCGTAGAGACATCGAGGACTTGATATCCATCTCGTAGATCAACAACTTCAATTAGCTTTTCACCAATGGGCCGAAAGAATCCCATAAAGAACTCATCCCACTTTTTCCACCCAGGCGAAAATGTATTCCAAGCATGGCGCTGTTGTTCACGGAGTTGATGAGAATCAATCATAATGGTAATGTAGCTTATTTTCAGCATCAAAGCAAACCGCTGCTTGTCTCAAAAGTATTCACTCTATGATTAAAAAACGTCCTTCTCCACTTCGAATAAACTCAGTGCAAGCAAAATCAAAATACGGTTTCCGCCAAGGGCCGACGATTTTCCGCCGTCGCCCTTCTGGCTATGGCGGACAAGCAAGTTTTTCTTTGCTTTGCCCTACGAAGCCTTGGCGAAGTATGGGGCGGCAAATTCTTTAGTCCGTTAGGCTAAATCTTTTTCCCCGATTTTATCTAAATTTTAATTTAGCTATAAAATCGAGGATCCACGAGAAATATAAAAGTCAAAGATTTTTTATTTCTCGGGACTTGTCCTCAAATTCTTTCCTGTCAACTTCACCTTTTGCGTACCGTTCTTTCAAAATCTCAAGTGGTGATTTTTCATGATCGTGGGTGCTACGAGATTGACTTGAAAGCCATTTGATAAGCGCAACAATACCCGCGATAATCAGAACCCACCAAAGAATCATAAAAATCCAGCCGAAACCGCCAAAGGGTGAAAATCCAAAATTCATCATAGAATTATTTCCTTGATTAAGTCCTGTGGGAGACGACCACCCTCCCATCATCATTTGCATCATGGGCATAAAGCCGACGCCTTGCGACGGAAACGCAACGGAAGTGTCGCAACCACTGCCTCGTTTGCCCCAAGCGATATGCATTTGTTCTTCCCCCTGTTCTCCCATCATCGATTTCATCATTTCGTTCATAGCAATATGCCTCGAAGTATCTCCAATGGATTGACCCATAAAATATTCGCCAATTTTCTCAAAGTCCGTATCTTTGAGTTGCGAACAAGTAACTGTTTTGTTGTTTAAGTTGTCCAAAAACTGCTTACCTCCCTGTTCTTCCTGTTGCTGGCTTTGTATGGCAGCACTATCGGAAGATGAACTTTGGAAACCCATCATTCCTTGAGCAAAAACAGTACCACTGATAACAAGGGTGAGTCCTACTATGCCAATTGTGCTGAAAATATATTTTTTCATATATCGTTTATCGTTCTGCAGAAGATCGCTGAAAAGCGAAATAATAGTAAATAATAAATGATAGAACTCCAATATGCCCAATAAATTCTATTACACCCTCACTTATAGTTACGTAAATAACAGCAATCATCCAAAGTGCCGCCCAGATAGCAATAGTCCTACGCCAACGGCCAGAAAGAATGAGCAAGAAAAGAATGGCATCATTAATGCCAATGATATAAATCCAAAATTGGGGATTGGCAATCGCAGAAGCAAACGGATTATTTTTCAATAATTCTAAAAATTCACTTGGCAAGAACCAAGCAGTCAATGAATTCAGAAGAAAAACAATTGAGAGCCCAAAGCGGAAAAGAAAATCCAACGAGGATGGTTTAAGAGATAAGCTTTTCATATATCGTTAGCCAAAAACTAAAACTTTATCCGAACTCTCGACCATTTTGAGCAAATCGGACATCGTGGAAATTGGACAGACTTTGCTTTCTTCTTTGCCGCGCACCTTGAGGCATGTGCCACAAGCGTAAATTTCACCCTTCAATTCTTTGAACTCCGCCACTTTTATAGATATATCAAAATCTTTACTGTCGGGGATTGCATCAAGCTCCGATCCTTCGTTCATTAAAAAAATTTCCACTTGATGACCCGCTTTGAGCGCAGTAATTCCTAAGCGGAAAGTATTCCACGCATGTTCCGGTTTGTTGGATTATAAAATGATGCCGAGTTTCATAAAATTATTTTACCAATTCTTCCATTGGAACCCCCAACGCTTTGGCAACCTTGGCTACGGCGAAATGTCCTACTCTGCGGAGGCGAGAGTGACTCGCTTCTATTTCGCTTTCTCCCGCGCATTGCGGAAAGGGAGGGATTGAACATCGCGAGTCGCTATACAGCAACTCGCTCTTTGAGAACCCTCGGTTCTCAACATCCCCGCCTTCGGCGGGCTCTCCTATACGGGGAACCGATCGCGGTTCCCCGACCCCCTCCGCTGTTCGAATCCCATACACTCTCTCTAAATACAAATTGAGCATACCACAAGGGTATGCCAATTTGTATTTGCGGAAAGGGAGGGATTCGAACCCTCGGTGCTATTTCTGGCACACAGTCTTTCCAGGACTGCCGTTTAAACCACTCACGCACCTTTCCGTTCTGCCTGGATCCGCCGGGGCTTGTCCCTCACATCTTCGAAAGGCGCAGCCTCGAGTTAGATGTGAGTGGATCCCGTTTGTCCACGATACCATCTTATGCCTTATGCGTATCGAAGATGAACGGGATCGCCCAGCTGTAACCCACTCGCCTTGCGGCTCGTGGACAGCTGCGGGACACCCGGTTCTCCGCTTGTCAAAGGCGGTATTCTACTGCATAAACTACAGACCCGAAATCCAGGCGAGGTAATTGTAGTGTAACAAAGGTAGAGAAAATATAAAATGCAAACGGCCACGGAAGTGGCCATTTGCACGACAAGCGGAGATTTTTAAATCTGCAATTATGCAGACTCCCACCTTATAAATAAGGATAGTTGATGCAAAGAAAAAGTCAAATAGCGCTTCATAATTATTTTATCCAACGATTGTGCCTCGAAATTCCTTTCCTTTCAAGAGGTTTCCGAAATTTTTGAGATCCTTGCCATTTATGATGACCGCCCGAAGTTTCACGCGATCTCCAAGTTTAGCAGCCACGGGATCAACCGGCGCATGGGAACCAGGGACCCACTTTGCGGGGATGAGTTTCCGATACTCCTTCCAACCTATCTTTTCGATTGATTTCGCGTGTTTGTAGAAATTCGGGTCCCTCGTGTACACAAACGCCGGTTTCCCCGCGACGATGAATTCGGGAACTTTAAAATCGTGCGCAATCGCCGCCGCCACGAAATCTGTCGACCATCCGGGCTTCCAACCCGACGCGATCGTTATGGGATATTTCAATTTTTTCGTCTTCCCCCGCGTATCGAAAACCACGGGATCCGCGACCTCCCGAAAAATCGTGCGTAAGAGATGCGCGTTCAAGCGCGTAGAATGGATGCCGATCCAATCCTTGTCCTCATTGGCGAGAGGCGAAACTTCGTGTGCCGCTTTTTGGAACAAGCGCGCGAGTCTTCCACCGCCCACCACAAGCACGAAGCGGATCCCCCGCCGAAGAAACGGCGAAAGAAATTTCTTGAAATTATTCAAAAAACGCGTGTCTATCCCGTCGGGATGCACGATGGAGCCCCCTAGGGCGACTACGATTGCTTTTCCGAATTTATGGTTCATTTTTGTTCTAGATACCTGGATCCCCGCTTTCGCGGGGATGACAATATATATTTAAACCGAAATTTGTTGCAATGCTTTGATGCGCTCTTCGATCGGCGGATGCGTCATGAGCAGCTTGTGCCACCAGGAAACCTGGCTGCCTTTGAACGGATTGTCGAGCCACATATGCGCCGTCGAATCTTTTGCCGAGATCATCGGCGTTTTATCGGCTCCGATCTTTTTCAAGGCCGAGATGAGGCCTTCAGGATAACGCGTGAGGAGTACGCCCGAAGCGTCCGCAAGCGCTTCGCGCCTGCGCGATATCGCGAGCTGGATGAGCATCGTGCCGATGGGAGCAAGAATGGAAAGAATGATCGCCGCTACAAAAAATATCTCCCCGGCCTCGCTGTTGTTGCTACTGCGCCGGCCACCGCCCCAGAAGAGCGAGCGGAGGAAAATATCCGCGAGAAGCGAGATCACGCCCGCAAGAATTGCCGCAACGGTTGAAACCAAAATATCACGGTTGCCGACATGCGAAAGTTCGTGAGCCAAGACCCCCTCAAGCTCGGGTTTATTAAGTCTCTCGAGCGCGCCTTGCGTTACCGCTACCGCCGCGTGTTTCTGGTCGCGGCCCGTCGCGAAGGCGTTGATCTGTTTCTCGGGCGTTATATATATCTTGGGCGTGGGCAGTCCGGCCGCGATGCAAAGATTTTCGACGACGTTATAGAGCGTCGGATTGTCTTTTCTCTCGATGGGAACCGCGCGCGCCAAAGCAAGCGCGATACCCGCCGACCACCAATAACTTATCAATGAATAAAAGAGGCTGAAAAGGACCGCGAAAACCAAAATACTATTGTCCTGATAAGCCTTTGAGAATACCCAACCCAAGCCGACGATAACGACAAAGAACACGACGAATAGAAACCACGTGCGCCGGACGTTTTGAGATTGATATTGATAAAGGTTTGCCATATTCGCTAATCAATCTCTGATATTGTCTCGAATTATCTCGAATTACTCAAGCCCCTTAGGATGCGCTTGATTTTTAGCTTATTCCTCCCGAAACTCGCAAGAATACCCAATGGGATTTCGGTGGATTTGAGATAAGATAAAATTTGCTGAATGTCGCGGGCATAGAATCGTTCAGACACTTTGATTTCAAGTATAACTCTATTCTCTATCAAAAAATCTAGAAAATACCTACCAATAGAATTTCCTTTATAAGAAAGTGGTATCTTAACTTGCTCGATAAAACTTAGTTTTCGTTTCCGCAATTCCTGTGCTATCGCTCTTTGGTAATACCGTTCTTGATACCCACCTCCAAGGTCGTTATATACTTCAAAAAGCGCTCCCACTATCTGATAACTCAATTCTTCTTCCACAAGACCATACATGGCGTAACCATATAGTCTTGAGATCAACTAAATATCAACTCTTATTATTCGGGATGATCAGAGACTAGATATTCGCGATTGATTCGAGATTAAAACTTCACCCGCACTGCCTGCTTTTCGGCATCCGTGAGATCACCGAAGAATTCCATGGCAGTGAATCCGAATGTATTCGCGATCAAATTCGTGGGGAATGTCTGGATCTTCGTGTTCAGGTCGCGCACCATGCCATTGTAGAATCTGCGCGCGGCCTGGATTTTATCTTCGGTATCGGTCAACTCATCCTGTAGCTTCGAGAAATTTTCGTTCGCTTTTAGCTGAGGATAATTTTCCGCAACAGCGAAGAGGGACTTCAATGCTCCCGAAAGCATGTCCTCCGCGCCGGCTTTGGCCTTCCCCGTCGCCTGCATGGCCTGCGAGCGCGCCTTTGTGACATCCTCAAACACCCGGCTTTCATGCGCGGCATAGCCTTTCACAGCTTCAACCAAATTCGGGATAAGATCGTACCGGCGTTTCAACTGCACGTCGATGTCGGACCATGCCTCCTTCGTACGATTCCGCGCCATCACGAGACCGTTGTAGACGAAAACGAGCCAAAGCACGAGCACTATTAAGATAATCCAGATCCACATCATGAGCTTATATATTAATCATATAATGATACGAACTGATTCGCAATTAAGTTGCGAGAAGGTATGGATCCTGGATCAAGTCCAGGATGACAATGGCTAATAATCCTCTCCCATTCCAGACGGCATGCCTCCGCCTGGCATTGGACTCTTCTTTTCGGGGATGTTTGTGATCGCGGCACCGACAGTCAAATAGTTCGCGGCGACCGAAAGCGCATTCATGAAAGCGGTCTTCGTGACCTTCAGAGGATCGATGATGCCTGCTTCCTTCAAATCGCCTATCTTATTATTCATCGCATTGAATCCTTTCCATGGTTCGTTACTCCGCTTGCGAAGTTCGTCAACAACCCTATCCGCCGACTCGCCGCTGTTCGCGACAATCGCCCGGATTGGAGCTTCAAGCGCCCTCGTAAGAATTCTTACAACTTCGTCGGTCATCCTCTTTTGACTTCCCGCCTTGGGCATAAGCGCTACGCTCACATTAAAAAGTGCGATGCCGCCGCCGGGCACGATTCCCTCCTCCATCGCGGCGCGAGTCGCCGCAACCGCATCCTCAACGCGCTGCTTCAATTCCTTCTGCGCGGATTCGGTGGGAGCCCCGACTTTAATCACGGCCACGCCTCCCGAAAGTTTTCCGAGGCGCTCCTGGAGCTTCTCTTTATCGAAATCGGAATCGGTCTTTTTGATCTGCGCCTTGAGCTGTAGCACGCGTTCATCAATGTCTTTCTTGTTTCCTTTACCGCCAACGATCGTCGTATTGTCTTTATTCGCAACCACGCGATGCGCGGCGCCGAGATCCTCGATGGTCACGCTATCGAGCTTCTTCCCCAGATCTTCGGAGATAAACTGCGCGCCGGTCACGATCGCGATGTCCTGAAGCATCTCTTTCCGCCTATCGCCGAAACCCGGGGCCTTGACCGCGAGCACGTTGAACACGCCGCGGAGCTTGTTCACGACAAGAGTCGCCAAGGCTTCACCTTCGACTTCGTCGGCGATGATCACAAGCTCTTTTTTCCCGCTCGTCACGATCTTCTCGAGAAGCTGAAGTATTTCCTGGATGGAAGATATCTTTTTGTCGGTCACGAGCACGTAGGGATTGTCGAGCGTGGCCTCCATCCGCTCCTGATTCGTGGTCATGTAAGGCGATACATATCCGCGGTCGAACTGCATCCCCTCGACCATTTCAAACGTATTCCCCACCGTGTTCGAGTCTTCAACCGTGACCACTCCTTCCTTTCCGATCTTCCCCATCACTGTCGCGATGAGTTCCCCGATATCACCATCCTTAGCCGAAAGCGTAGCAACCTCTCTTATTTTCTTATTGTCATTGATAAGCTCGCGCTGGCTTTCAAGCTCTTTTACGATCGACTGGCCTGCCTTCCTAAGGTCCTCCGCGAGCCGGATCACGTTGAATCCTTTTTCGCGGATCACTTTTTCGCCTTCGTCAATCATAGCGTGCGCAAGCACGGTCGCTGTCGTCGTCCCGTCGCCCACGCCTTCGTTCGTCTTGTCGGCAGCCTGCTTGATGAATTCCGCGCCAAGATTTTCCCACTTGTCTTCGAGCTCGATTTCCTTCGCGACTGCCACGCCGTCGAACGTGACTTGCGGCGCGCCGTATCCTTTTTCGATCACGACCGCGCGGCCACGGGGTCCAAGCGTCATCGTAACCGCCTCAGAGAGTTTATCAACTCCTTTTTTTATCGCCGCCCGCGCGTCTTCGTTAAATTTAAGTTGTTTTGCCATGATTTTAGAGCTTTTAGCTTCGAGCTTTTAGCTTTTAGTGAAAACGATACTTTTCTAAAAGCTAACAGCTATAAGCTCAAAGCTAGTCTATGATTGCTAAAATATCGTCTTCGTCCCCGACCAAATATTTCTTTCCGTCGATCTCAATCTCGTCGGGACCGTATTTTTTGAAGAGGACCATGTCACCGACCTTGACCGACATTCGCACCCGCTCGCCTTTATCGTTCAGCTTGCCGGGACCTACGGCAAGCACTTTTCCTTTTATTGGTTTTTCCTTCTCCGCCGTGTCCGGAAGCACTATACCTGACTTTGTCGTCTTCTCTTCGGCAAGCGCTTCGATGAAAACGTGGTTGGATAATGGTTTGAAAATCATAGCTTTTAGGTTTTAGCTTTGAGCTTTTAGATCTTAGCCCTAAAAGCTAACACCTAACAGCTAAAAGCCATTAATCAGGTTGATTATAGCAGCATTGGCAGTCATGTCAAGAGAGTGCTAATCCCTCGTTTTTCAATAAAAACCGGCCCTACCCGATGGCGGTGCCGGATTAAAAATGAAACTCCAGTTCCCCTCGACTGTCGCGGTCCAAGTAAAAAGGCATGTCGACGCTGAGCTCGGGCGGAAGTTTGCTGTTCGTTTCAAATACCATGATCTTTGTGCCGTTTCCGCTCAGGACAAAAATCAGATATCCACCGAGGGGGTTGGGGCATGAATTACAGAAAACATAGACTCGACCTAGCTTTATTTCACGCTCTTTAGCGGGAATCCCGCTCGTCGAGCAGTATGCGAAAAATACTCCGAAAGCAAGCAGAGCGAAGCCATTGCTTAGGAAACCGGCTCCGGTGGATACATCGCCTTTCCCGTATATCCAGCCCCCGAATCCCATCAAAATTCCACCTATGAGCACGAACGGCAAAGCAGCCAGCCTAAACCACCATGTTGATCTCACGGCTAACCCCCTAAACTGCTCGGATGTTATTCCAGAAAACGCTTCGCGTCAAGCAATCAGTGTTTTCTTATATGCTCGTAAATGCTCAGCACCGCCTTCACGGCGTCGCCCGCTGAAATATTGTTTTGCTTATAGAGCACATCGGAAACGTCGCCCACGGCCCAGATGCCGGGAAGCGAAGTTGCCTGGGTCTTGTGGTCAACGAGGACTTCGCCGCGCTCATTCAGTGATACTAAGTCTTTAACAAATTCGGAATTCGGCACAATGCCGACCTCGACGAAGACTCCGTCCAGTTTCAATTCTTTTATTCCGCCGCTCTGTGTATCTTTATATTTCAGCCCGGTTACGAAAACTTTTCCCGTAATCTCCTGCGTCAAAGCGTTCGTGATGATCTCTACTTTAGGGCTCGCTTTGACTTTCTCGAGCGTCACGGCATCCCCCTTGGGAGCCCCCGATCGGACAATAAGATAAATCTTCGAAGCATAGGATAAAATATCTATGACCGCTTCGAGTCCGGCATTACCACCTCCCACAACGGCAACCGTTTTGTCTCCGAAAATCGGCGCATCACAAATTGAACAATAATGCACGCCTTTGCCATCAAACTCTTTTTCCCCGGGAACGCCAATCTTTTTCCTCCGGCTTCCCGAAGCGAGCAGGACGTATTTCGTTTCAAAAGCCTTTCCTTTTTGCGTGACAACTCTAAAGCCGCTTTCCGTTTTTTCAACTTTTGAAACCAAATCGTTGTCAATGATCTCGATGCCTGCTTGAGCCCGAAGGTGCTCTTCGAGCATAGCCCCCAGGTCGAATCCGGAAACAGATCTCGTACCGATCCAGTTCTGCACATCCGCGGAAACCAAAGACTGTCCGCCGAAACTATCGGTGATAAAGAGCGTTTTTATTTTTTTCCGGGCCGCGTAAACGCCTGCGGCTACTCCGCCGGGCCCACCCCCGACGATAATCAAATCGTACATAATAAAACAGCTTTTAGGTGATAGCTGTTAGGTGTTAGTGAATCCCATTAAAAGCTAAAACCCAGAAGCTAAAAGCTAGTTTTTAATTCCCAACAATGAGGCGAGAGTATCCCTGTCAAAACCAACGATCACCTGGCCGTCGACGTCAATCACGGGGACGCCGAGCTGATGGGATTTCTGCACCATTTCCTCGCGTGCCTTCATATCCGAGGCGACGTTATATTCTTCGTACTGAACGCTGTTCTTCTTGAAGAACTCTCTCGCCATCCGGCAATAGACGCATGTAGGGGTGGAATATATTTTTACGCTTGCCATATGTTTGAGGTTTTAGGTGCTAGGTTGTAGGTTTTAGATGTCGGCACATAAAGTTTTTCTATAACCTAACACCTAGAACCTAGAACCTTAATTTATTACATGTTTCTCTCCAAAGATAATCCAGGCGTTCAGAAGTACTAGCACGAGGCCTACAAGAAGATTGCTCCACTTCATGATCGAGATGCTCGCGAAGCCAAGGAGCCAGGGGGATACCAAGACCCACAACCCCAACCCAAGTTCTATCCAGTTCGCCATCACTTTTGTATTTTACCATACCTGTCAAGACGAACAAGAACCAGCGCACCGAGTCTGGCTCCGCGCGCGCGGGCCGCGCCGGGCTGAGCTCGGCGCGCGGGTTTTACCATCTAGAATCTGGATCCCCGCTGGAGTTTATCCTGACGAAGGAAGGGCGGGGACGACCATGCTTCAGCATGGTCGTCTATCTATTGAACGACTGCGTGCGTTCGCGGTGACAGTCACGGCACAAGAGTTGCCCGATCCGCGCCGGATCCGGCTTGAACGGAAGTTTTTCGATAGCCTTTCCGCACTTGGAACAGGTCCATCCTCCCGTACAACCATCCGAATCGCCGGCTTGGTGCATGACTCGTTCGCCTTGAGGTTGATCGTTATACGCCATATAAATTAATTTTTCTTTTTCGCCCTTTATTTGAACTAATGAATTATAACCTAAACGCAAAAGCGTTTGCTGTGGAAAAGATAAAAAGTGGATAAATCTTACTTTGAATTGAGGGCGGCTTCAATCGCAGTTTGGAACTGGGCGAATGGCAACGCTCCCGGAGGTTGGACGAGTTTCCCGTTTATGAAAACCGTCGGCGTGGAATTCACTCCGGCCGCCTGAGCGTCGGACGTGTCTTTGTCGATCTGCGCTTTATGCTTGCCGGAATCAATACAGCTTGTGAGCGCGTTCATGTCGAGAGCAAGGCCCTCGGCCAATTTCAAGAAAAGCGCGCGATTAAAAAATCCGTCATTTTCGGTTCCGCCTTTTCCGGTATCGCCTATCTTCGCTTGGAATAGCGCATCGTGATAAGCCCAGAATTTTCCCTGATCCCCCGCGCAGTCCGCCGCAGCCGCCGAATCGTGCGATTCATTCGCGCCGGCGGGAAGCCCCGGAAATCTGTCGATGAACGCGAAGTTCTTGAACACCATTTTCACTTTATTCGTTTTTACGTATTGGTCCTTGATCCCGAATTCGGCATCCGAGAAAAACCTTGCGCAGAACGGACACTGATAATCACCATACTCGATGAGTGTCACGGGGGCGTTGGGGTTCCCGAGTACTACATCGCGGCCCGACAACTGAGGTGAAGGGGCCGCGGCTCCCGGCGGAGTCGGGTTGTTCACTGCGACATTACCTCCGCTCGGATTCGGCTGATTCTTAGCTCCAACGAGATAGATGATCGATCCCGAGATCATAATGCCGGCGGCCAAGATGCTTATCGGCAAAAAATAATCCCGGCCACCGATATCTTTTATTTTTATTTCCTCCACTACTCCTTTATTTTCCGTGATATCAACCTCCGTTCCTTCTTCCATATTGAAAGTATAGCAAAGTAATTCGCAATTAGCAATTAGTAATTGGTAATTGCTAATTGCCGCTAATGAGCGCGTAATCGCGAGGGAACAGCTTTTCCGCGATCCTGAAGATACTGTATGTGATAAAGGGAGCCGCAAAGACATCGATCGAATAATGCACGTGGGCCAAAAGCACGCTTGCGCCAAAAACGATTGAAACGCCAAGGAAAAAATATCGCCAGAACTTCTCACGCCAAAAGATGAGCGCTAAGAGAAACGGCATGCCGGTGTGCCCAGAGAAGAAAAAGTTGCCGTTGAAATTAACCGCATTGTAAAGGCCCGCACCAATGCCCTCGACGTCAAACCCATTCCCGGGATAGATGCCTATGTGCGTAAGGTCAACGAAAAACGACCGCACGATTACAAAGAGCGAGACCGCTTTGATTCCGAAAAGCAGATAGCGGGGCTGGACCGCGAAGAGGACGATGCCCGCGATAGTGGCGGCGAGCGCGCCTTGGACGATCACGAAATTCAGATCCACGAAGGGGAGATTATCTAAAAAAATATCACCCGCGAAATTGGCACTCACGGCCCTCCGCGCGGAATAGTGCCCCGCCTCCACTTGAATGATAAGCGCCAAGGCGAGCAGCAATAGCCCTAAGTAGAGCGATCGTCTCTTCTCTTCGTTCCAAAATCCGCTGTGCGCCGGAAATAACTTCCTCATGCCACTCATTATAGCCGACCGCCTGGATTTTCCCATAAGTCGAATCCGGTTGAGAAATTGAGTGTCTGCGTTAGAATAATGAAATGCCTTCTTCAACGCTCTCCGCCACGGCCCAATGGATCATCCCCTACGGCTATTCGCTGATGTTCCTTGCGATGCTCCTTGAGGGTCCGGTCGTGACCGCCGCCGGGGCGTTCATCGCGGTCCTCGGCTATTTCGACATCTGGGCGGTGCTCGGACTTTCGATTCTGGCGAATCTGATCCCTGACGCGGTCTATTATGCTCTCGGATTCTGGGGACGGCGAAAGCTCATCGATAAATACAGCCATTATTTTGGCCTCAAAAAAGATGATCTAGCGAAAGCGGAACGGATCATCGAGAAGCATTCCGGGAAATCCCTCGTCGCCATAAAGCTCATTCCCTTTCTCGCGACGCCCGGACTCATCCTCGCGGGCGCGACGAAAATTAAACTCAAAAAATATATTTTCTGGAGCGTTGCCGTCACGGTTCCAAGCTCGGTTCTTTATCTCGTTATCGGCTATTACTTCGGAGCGGCATACGATCGCATCACGCACTATCTCGACATCGGCGGCTACCTCATTTTCGCAGCCATCGTCATCTTCATCATCATCGGATATCTCCAAAAAAAATTCTCGAAGCGGATCGCGGAAAAGCTGGAGCAGGATTAACTCTCGGAAGAATCTTCCTTTTCCGCCTTTCTCATCGGCGCGCGGAGATAGCGCATGATCTTGCCTAATTGAGAAAGCTGTCCGGACATCTCTTCTCCTCGTTCTCGCGCATGCGGACTTCCGCCTAAGATCATCTTTTTTTCTCCTCCCCCGCGGCGCATTCCCATATCATGTTCCGGAAATGGGGTGAGCCGCCGCAATACTTTGCCCTTAAGGCTTTCCGGCGGCTCATCCATCGCTTCGTAGAATCCGACGCTCGAAGGAAGCGCGATGCCCCGCTCGCGAAAATCGAGCAGCAACTGTTTATATGCCCTGAAAAACGAATCATAAAAATACCGTTGTCTCTTTTCGTCGCTCCAAGGGCTGTTCGTGGGCAGTCCGATCTCTCCGAGTTCGTACTCCTTGCCCCAAGTAGCAATTTCTTCGAACGCTTCTTTAAGAAGCTGGATTTGTTTGAAGATATCTTTCAGTTTCCAGTTCGCTTCCGCGAGCGGCAGGTGCCATAGCCCCGGATAATAATCGACAGCGATTACGTCAAAATCGTCTTTCATTTTTTCCAACTTCCCCAAGTATTCTTTAATGCCGGTTCCGAAGCCAGCTTTTGAGGCAAACTCACCAACGTTCCCGGCATGGACCGTCGCCATAAGCTTGATGTCGGGATTGTAATTATGGAAAACCTCCCGCGTGATCTCGCACAATCGCGGCAAATCCTCGGCTGCGACGGGCGTGTACATTGCATTGTTCAATTCATTGAGGACCTGGACGCGCTTAACTTTCTCCCCTTTCGCGGCTTGAAGGGAATCCTTAACGTGCTGGACGTAGTTTCGCCAAGCATCGAAAAATTTTTCCTTGTCTTCTTTATAAAGTTTCACCGCCCATTCTGGAGGATTTGAGAGGATGATGGTCGGCGATTCGAGACCGACCTCCCTCATCACTTCTCCTGCCTTTCCGTACCGAGCGAGATGCTCTCCGCTCCACTCTCCCGGTTCCGGTTCCACGTTACGCCAATGCCAATCGTAACGAATCGATTGGATGCCGTCCTTTTTAACGTCCGCGTATAATGCTCTCAGTTTCTCGGGGCTCCCCGTATCGGGATTATCCGCACTGTGATCGGTAACATAAAACTTCAAATTAAATCCTGGCTCCCGTTCCCTGGAATTACCTTCTTCGCGGATATCAGCCTCTTCTCCGTGAGCCCCATTCCCGTTTCTAAATTCAGGCGCAGCTTCAATATTCATTGTTTTTAACATATCATGAAGCCATGCGCATCGCAATATTTTCCGATAACTTCTACCCCGAGATAGACGGAATATCCGACTCCGTGATCACCCTCACAAAAAACCTGACGAAGCTGGGACACTTCGTAAATTTTTACGTTCCCTACTACTCGCAGGCCGACTTCAAAAAAACGGGGATGCCCCGGAAAGAGCTGGACTTGGGCAAAAACGTTAGTGTGGTACGCTTCTTTTCGCTCCCTTATCCCACTGGGACGGGCCAGGGGCGCCTCGTCATTCCAACCTGCTTGCGTTGGCTTAAGGTAAAAGAATTCGCGCCGGATGTTATCCATTCCCAACTTTTTTTTGGTGTAGGATTCGAAGCGCTAATTGCCGCTCACATATTAAAAAAACCCCTTGTGGGGACAAATCACACCGCTCTCAAGGAATTCTTAAGATACAGCCCTATCCGCGCGCCATGGTTTACAAATCTTATTTTGCGATATATCAATTGGTATTACGAACATTGTGATCTTGTAACCGCTCCCTCACAATCTGTGTTTGATGAAATGGTCTCTCTGGGATTTGAAAATAAAAACACGAAAGTCATCTCGAATCCAATTGACACAAATACGTTCAGGCCCCTTGCGGATAAAATCGGGCTGAAGAAAAAATTTGGATTCAACGATACGACCATAATCCACGCCGGCCGCCTTGCAGACGAAAGAAATCCAGATATCCTCATAAGAGCGCTCCCGCTAATCAAAAAGAAGGTGCCCAACGCAATTCTTGCTTTCGCCGGAATAGGAATCTCCGAAGGAAAGTTGAAAAAACTTGCGGACTCGCTCGGTGTCGGCGGGTCCGTGAGGTTCCTCGGATTTCTCGACAAACCGACGCTCGCGGAGGCCTATAATGCCTCCGAAATATTCGCCATCGCGAGCACAGCGGACACGCAGAGCCTTGTCATGATGCAGGCGATGGCAGCGGGGCTCCCCGTGATCGGGGTCCGCGCGCGGGCGCTTCCGGAGTACGTCAATGAGAAGAACGGATTCATTGTGGAACCGAACGATGAAAAAGCAATGGCGGAAAAAATAGTATATCTCCTCGAGCACAAAGACGTTGCCAAAAAATTAGGAAAAGGCGGGAGGATTTATTCCGAGCAATTCTCCGAAAGCGCGATCGCTACAGAATGGGAAAAAATTTACAGAAACGTCATAAAAAGCTACAATGAGAAATAGGTTTTAGGTTCTAGGTTTTAGGTTTTAGTAATCCACTAACACCTAACACCTATAACCTATAACCTAATCCTCAATGAAACTAAGCTTCGTCATCCCGGCTCACAATGAAGAGCTGTATATCGGGAAGTGCCTCGACTCGATTGTCCGCGAGCTTAAGAGATCTCCCCACGACGTGGAAGTCATTGTTGTCGATAACGCCTCGACCGACCGCACCAAGGACATCGCGGCGCGCTACTCCGGGGTAAGGCTGGTATATGAACCGCAGAAGGGGCTCGTGCGCGCAAGGCGCGCTGGATTTCTAGCGGCGACCGGCGACCTTATTGCAAACGTTGACGCGGATACAATGCTCACGCCGGGATGGATCGAGAACGCTTTCCGGGCATTTCATGAAAGCCCGAAACTCGTCTGCCTCTCGGGCCCTTTTATTTATTACGACCTGCCAAAGGGAATACGGGTCCTCGTAAAAATGTTTTACGGCCTTGGATTCCTTGTGTACCTCATGAACAGATTTATTTTACGGAGAGCCTCGGTCGTGCAAGGAGGGAATTTCGTCCTGAGGGCTTCGGCGCTTCGCGAGATCGGCGGCTACAACACCGACATCGATTTTTACGGAGAAGACTCCGATATCGCGCGGCGGCTCAATAAAGCCGGCAAAGTGAGATTCACCTTCGGTTTTCCGATCTTCTCGTCGGGCAGGCGCCTCGCAAAGGAGGGGATGTTCACGATGGGGTTCCGCTACGGAATAAATTATCTCTGGATCGTTCTTTTCAATAAACCGTTTACGAAAGAGTCGATCGAAGTGCGACCTGCCGAGGAGAAAGGGGCAGTGACGTATCGACCAGAAAGCAAAGCCCGCGAGTGGGCGATCGCCGCAGGCCTCCTCTCCGCCCTGTTTGCGTTCCTTGCGGGCCTCGCCTATGTGGGGTACATCCTTATCCAATCCGGTATCATAAGCGCGACGACGATCAATAAGATCAAAGCGGAGACACAGAAGACGCGCGACACCATTACTACGTTCTCGACAAAGGTACAACAAAAAATCAAGAATGCTTTAGAACCAAATGGATTTTAAGAATAGGGTAAAAGTCATGGCTCTTTTCGCGGGAGATATCGTCGCGCTCTACCTCGGGCTTTTCGCGACGCTCATCCTCCGCTACGGCGCGAATTTTTACGCTCTTTTCGTGGCCCTGCATGTCCTCCCGTTCAGCATCATCTTCCTCTTTTGGATCATCATTTTCTACGTCGCTGGACTCTACGACATACGGCACTTGCGCAATAATCTGGATTTCCTGAAAATCTTCGGACTCACGCTCACTGTAAACGCGATCGTCGCCGTCTTTTTCTTCTACCTCATTCCAGCGTTCGGAATCACTCCAAAAACAAACCTGTTCGTATTCATAGTGATTTTCGCAATCATAGAGTTCTATTGGCGGCGCGCGTTCAATCGCGTAATTTCCCACGGCGAAGCTCCGAACAAAGTTCTTCTCATAGGTTCGGGACGCGCTGCTCACGCGACGCAGCGGTCCGTGATAGAAAATCCCCAGCTCGGATACGAGATAAAAGCACATCTCATGGAAGAGGAAGTGTACGCGGAGCCGAAGCGCCTCTATGACCTCTCGATGCAGCATCACGTGAACCTCGTCGTCGTGCCGCGCGAGCTCAAGCACGACGAGAAGCTCAATAAAGCGCTTTATGACCTCCTGGGACAAGGGATCGAGATACGGGACGTGATCAATTTCCACGAACTCATTATGAGGAAAGTGCCGGTTTCGGACCTTGAAGAAAGCTGGTTTCTTGAGAACTTGATCAACCAGCAAAAATTTTACGACCAGCTGAAACGAGCCTGGGAATTTCTCGCAGCGCTCGCAATCGGAATCGTCCTTCTGCCCGTCGAACTTTTGATCGCCCTCATCGTGAAGCTCACCTCCCCGGGCCCCGTGTTCATCCGGCAAAAAAGAGTGGGCCGCCTCGGTGCCACGTTCACGCTCTATAAATTCAGGAGTATGGTCGCCCTCTCGCCCGAGGGCCTTGCGGAAACAAATGGGGCGCAGTGGGCGGCCCGAGGCGACGCCCGCGTAACCCCCTTCGGGAGGTTCATCCGGGCGGCACATCTCGATGAACTGCCTCAACTCATGAACATAGTCCGCGGCGATCTTTCCTTCGTGGGACCCCGGCCCGAACGGCCGGAATTCATCCAGATTTTAAAGGAAAAAATCCCTTATTACGAGATCCGGCAACTCTTAAAGCCAGGAGTGACGGGCTGGGCGCAGATCAATTACCGCTATGGCGCGTCGATAGAAGACTCGCAGAAAAAATTGGAGTATGATATTTATTACATCAAGAACCGTTCGATCATGCTTGACATCGCGATCATCTTGAAAACCATTAAATCACTATTCGTGAATCAAAAGTGACAGGAAAAGCAAAACATTGCAATGTTTTGCTTTTCCTGTCATCCCGGCGAAGCCAAGTCAAACTTGGCGAAGCCAAGTCAGACTTGGCGAAGGCCGGGATCCATACTTTCAAAAAGGTTATAATAAATCTATGAAAATCATCGTAACGGGCGGAGCCGGTTTTATCGGCAGTCATGTGGTTGACGCCTATGTCAAAGCCGGGCACAAAGTCGCGGTCATCGATAACCTCGCGACGGGTTTCCGCAAAAACGTCCATCCGAAGGCAACATTTTATAAAGCGGACATCCGGAACCTTTCCTTGATGGAAAAGATATTCAGGCGCGAGCGGCCGGAAATTGTTAACCACCATGCCGCGATCGCCGAGGTCGTGAAGTCCCTCCGGAACCCCATTCCCACGCTCGAAGTGAACGTTTTGGGCACCGTGAACATTCTCCTTTCTTTCGGTAAATACGGCCCCGCCTCCGCTAAAGCTTCCACCTCCGGCAAGCCTTCGGCGGACAAGCCGGCGGGCAAGCGCGGCAATAAAGGGAAATTCATTTTCTCCTCGACCGGCGGCGCGATCTACGGCGAGCCGAAAAAAATCCCGGCGAACGAATCAACTCCCGCCACTCCCCTTTCTCCCTACGGTCTTTCAAAGCTTTTGGGTGAAGAGGTCATCGCGTTCTACGCCCGACAATGCGGCTTCGATTATTTTATTTTCCGCTATCCGAATGTCTACGGCCCGCGGCAGAATCCCAAAGGCGAGGCGGGCGTAATTGCGATCTTCGGCAGAATTTTGAAGAGTGGAAAACGCCCCACGATCTTCGGCGACGGCACCAAGGCTCGCGACTATACCTTTGTGGGAGATATCGCGCGCGCGAACATAATTACCCTGCGTCGAGGGAAAAACCAAACCGTAAACCTCGGCTGGGGCAAAAAAGTGACCGATCAGATGATCTTCGACGCCATTGCCCGTGAGACAGACTTCAAAGAAAAACCGATCTACGCCCCCTACAGGAAAGGCGAAGTATATCAGATCGCGCTTGATGCCTCGCGCGCGAAAAAAATCCTCGGCTGGGCGCCTAAGATAAAACTAGAGGAAGGAATCAGAAAAGAATTAGAAGGTTTATAAATAGTAATTGGCAATTACCATTTACTAATTACTATTTACTAATTATTACTAATTACTTTCCTTTGAACAACTTCTTGAAATTCTCCAAAAGCCACGAGCTCGATTGTACTTTGCCGCCCCGCCCAACACTAAAAACCATTTTAATACCCAGCTTGCCGCAAATTATCTGATCGGCATTTAATGAAGAACTCTTTTTGCGCGCATCTTGCGTGTCGCGGTCTCCTCCGTTCGCGAAGATGTGTGGTTTCAAGGCAAGAAGCTCGGCGCTGACGCTCATATCCGTGGGATTTTCGGGATGGCCCGTGATTACCACTCGGTCAATCGCGTCAATCGCTTCAAGCAGTTCTTTCCGTTCCTCTTGTGGCATGAACGTGAACCCTTTCTTCTTCTTCAGCCAATTGTCGTTGTTCAAGATCACCACCAACTCATCGCCCAACGCCTTGGCCCGCCTGAACAAGCGTACGTGGCCCACGTGGATTGGATCGAAACCGCCGCTCACAGCGACGATCGTTTTTCTCCTTGATTTCCCTGCCGGTTTTTTCTTCATAGTTTTATTTGAACCCATCTCAAAGATATATTCAAGCCGCGTTGCAGGATATCTTCCCGCCCCGCAAGGCTTGCCATTAGTGAGTCGCTTACGAGCTTAACCGCTTACGAGCTTACGAGCTATCAGACCCCCTCTTAGCGACCGAGGCGTAACGCAGCGGGGCGGAAAGAGGTCCGCAACCCTTTGGGACACAGCCACTTTCGCCTGACCACTGCGTCGCTCTGGACTTGGAGTATCGAGGATATGCCGGAGCCTGTCCCCGCGGAGGCGGGGATTCTCGCTCCTCGTGCCAGGCGAAAGTGGCTCGTATCGCGGCTGAAGATATCTTTGAGATGGGTTCTAAACGTGATAAAATTTTACGTATCGCAACGCGTTATCTTCATCTTATTAAGCCACCATCGCGCCGGAAAATCAACCCCATGATCAAGAAGCTTAAAGATCTTCTTTTCCATAATCAGACCGCGCGGCAGACAGTCGCCAAAAACACGTTTTGGCTCGTAGTCTCAAACTTCGGCGGCAGAATCATCCGGGCAGTCCTCATCATCTACGCTGCGCGCGTACTCGGCGCAGCGGGCTGGGGCGTCTTCGCCTATGCCATATCGGTTGTCGCGTTCATCACGACGTTCAGCGACATCGGCATTAATTCGATCCTTCTCCGCGACGCATCGAGGGCGGGCGACGAAAATTTGAGGCGGAAAATCATCTCGACATCGTTCATCACGAAAATGGCGGCGCTCGTACTCGGGGTTCTCGCGGTCATCTTCATTGCGCCGCGCGCGACGAGCGTTGCGGAGGTCACGACAATACTTCCCATCATCGTCTTCATCCTAATCTTTGACACCCTCCGCGACTTCGGCTCATCGGTGATCCGGTCCCTCGAAAAAATGGAATGGGAGGCGGTGTTCTATCTCTTGACGAACGTGGCAATCCTAGCCTTCGGGATCACGTTCCTCCATTTCTCAAGGACGGTTCAGTCGTTGGCGTACGCGTACGCGATCGGAGACGCCGTGGGCGTTATCGCAACGCTCACCTTCTTGAGCGGCAAATTGAAGGGGATCCTCACGAGTTTCTCCTTCTCGTCCCTCAAATCGATCCTCATTTCCGCATGGCCGTTCGCGGTGAGCAACCTCTTGGGGGTCCTCATGATAAACACCGACATCTTGATCATCGGCTGGATCCTTTCGGCGAAGGATGTCGGGCTCTACTCGGCCGCCCAGCGGATTATCCAACTCATGTACCTTATCCCCGCAACCATAAACGTGAGCATACTTCCCATTCTTTCGCGGCTCGCCGCACACAAGGACAGTGTGAAGATCCGCCGCATCATCGAAAACGGTATCAGCTTGGTGTTCGCGATAGGGATACCGATCACGGTGGGCGGTTTCATTTTGGCCAAAGAGCTCATGGTATTCTTCTTCGGGCCGGCGTATCTCGCGTCGACGCTTCCTTTCCAGGTCCTCATCCTCACGATTCTCGTCGACTTCCCCGCAAATCTCTTGAGCGGGCTTCTTTTTTCGTACAACCGCCAGCGCGCACTTATCTGGAACGGCGTGATTGGCGGCGGACTGAACGTCGTTTTTGACCTGCTTTTTATCCCCCGCTTCGGCATCGCAGGGTCATCCCTCGCGACGCTTCTCGCCCAGCTCGTGAGCATGCAGTATCTCTGGTGGATCGCGCGCAAAGCGAATTACTTCGAGGTGCTGTCACACTTGAAACGCGTGATCCTCGCAAGTGGCGTAATGGCGATCGTCGCCTTAGGCCTCAGCCTTCTTTCCGTACATGTGCTCGTAAACATCGCCGTTTCAGGCGTGGTCTACGCGGGAGTCCTCTTCTTTTTCCGCGAACCATTGATCAAAGAACTGAAACTCATCTTGCGCCCCGAGGGATCGGTTGATCCCTTGGCCGCCGAACCGACGTCGCTTTAGCCCCCACTCAGATTCAGTTGACGAATCGCCGATTGCCTGGTATATTATCGCCAGCAACCCACAGCCTATTTTCGGAAAGGACTAACAGATGGAAGCTATTCCGCAACCAGCTTTCCTTGAGACAGCGCTACGTATAAAAGGATTTTTCCACCTTCACCACCAAGAACTTCTCGGCTCCGGCCTGGAGCCATTCGAGGAGAGAACGTGGCACAAGGACGATGCAACGCAAACCCTCGTTGGCGAACGGGACGATTCGATGCAGCAACACTTTCTCGAATTTCTGCCGACGATCTTCCCTCACGACATCCTTCTTGGCGAAGAAGGGCAAAAGGCGTTTCTATGGCCCCCATGCCTCGATCAATCACTCACTACTTTTGATCCCCTTGATGGAAGTTCCAACCGCAAGGGCGGCACGCCTATGTTCGGCTCAACACTCACCCGCATAGTGAATGGTGATCCGGAACGCGCGGCGCTTTACCTCCCCTACGCAGAATGCGTCTTCGGCAATGGCTTCATTTACGGCCAGAGAAACTGCGGTGTCTGGCACTCGAATCGCGAAAACATCTTCCGGCGAGTCACGGGGGTAAGGATCCCGAATAAACGGATCGAGATTCTCCTTGAGGGAGGGTCTCGCAAGGGATTCAAAAATCAGAAGTACGTGAGCCTAGGGAGGGAAATCACCGCACGCCTCGGATTTTCTAGTTGCTGGTCGGCGGCAACCGTAGCCCTCGGACGCTATGATGGCGTCGTCGCGATCGACAACAATCCGTGGGACAATCTGCCCATAATCACCTTCGCGGCAGAGCTTGGATTCGCCGCGACCGATTGGGACGGCAATCCGGTCACTCTCGGGAACTGCAGAAACATCGTCGTTGCCCAACCCGCAGCTCACCCAAGAATCATCGAAGCGATCCAGAAAGGGGGAACACTTGGCTAAGACGCTCATCGAACGGAGGGAAATCCCTTTTGCTCCGCCACAGGAAAATGTCTACGGCCTTCGGATCATTATGGAAAAGTGGGACGTCGATGGCACGCCGAAAACCTACTGGAAGTACGGTTTGCCGAACGTCGTCCAGGTGATCGCTTTCACGACTGACCGGAAAATCATCGCCATCAAGGAATTCCAGCCGGGCGTAGGCACGGACTACATACACCTCATCGGCGAAACCCTGGATGAGGGAGAAAACCCTCTCGAAGCCGCAAAGCGCGGACTCCTCGAGGAAACAGGGTATATACCCGACGGGGAGGGGACGATCCTTTCGAGCATTCTTGAGAACAGCGGCCGGAGCGAGCGGATCATTTACCTCGCGCTCCTGGACGGATGCTCTAAGACTCGGGAGGGTGAGAAAGATATCAAGGTAAAGCTCTTCAAACCGGTCGATTTCTGGAACACCATGATGAGGTACTTCTCGGCTAATCCCATGGCGGCGCATGGTGGCGGGAACACGCTGAAGCTCATGACTCTCGCCTTCGACCGCCTTGGCCTCCTCTCTCCGAAGAACACGTGAACTAAACCTGCCGCGCGTCGCCCTTGGGCACGCGGCTTTTGGGTAATGCTAGTCAAATGGTACAAGCGATAGCGATTTCTCTAAGTAGTATCTGGGATTTTTGAACATTTCCGGTGAGGAAAAACGGGCTTGGAATTCACTCACGTAATCGGGCAGCTTTTCGGGCGTCACGTGGTGGTA
>OBEQ012463923.1_pt1 | contig 23390 bp, 19 predicted proteins | sample 1670901 | NCBI WGS metagenome assembly OBEQ01 (sample SAMEA104232315, study PRJEB22302) | groundwater metagenome | biome: forest; feature: aquifer; material: groundwater | place: USA | collected 2011-08-07 | depth 5.4 m
CCCCCGCCCCCCCGCAGCGACCCGCCGCCCCCCCCCCGACAGCGAGATCGGCCCGATGCGATCCAACGAAGAACTCTACGCCTTTATCCGCGCCCACGCACCACCGTATCCTTCGGCGTTTACGTTCGTCGGCGGCCGCAAATTGGTCATCCCGAAGGCGCGGCTGCGCCATGGCACGCTCTGGATCCAAGGATATTTCGCGTGAACGTCCTGGTGATCGCGCCGCACATGGATGATGAAGTGCTGGGTGCCGGGGGCACGATCGTCAAACATGTGGCGCAGGGCGACCGCGTCTGCGTGTGCATCGCGGCCAATCGAGCCTACGGCCATCGCTACAGCCGCGCGGCCATCGAGAAGGAGCGGCAGGCGGCGCGGCGGGCGCAGAAGATTCTCGGCTACCACGAGGCGCGGTTTCTGGACCTGCCCGACGAGCAGCTCGACCGCGCGGTCATCGAGGTGATCGTGCCGCTGGAGCGCGTCTACGACGCGACGCGGCCGGACATCGTCTACACCTGCCATCGGGGCGACGTGCACCAAGATCATCGGGCGGTGTTCGAAGCCAGCATGGTCGTCTGCCGCCCGATGCAGCGGCACCGTCCGCGTCGGCTCTTATCCTATGAAGTGCCCTCGTCAAGCGATCAGGCGCCGCCGTTTGCTGATCGTCGCTTTCTGCCCAACTGCTATGAGGTGCTCACGTCAACCCAGCTGGCGACGAAGATCGACGCGCTGCGTTGCTACGAGCGGGAATCGCGCGATTTTCCGCATCCGCGATCGGCCGAGGGAATTGCCACGTACGCCAAGACGCGGGGAATGGAAGCCGGCAGCAAGGCGGCGGAAGCGTTCATGATCATTCGGGAGCTTCGCGGTTAGCCATCGCCGATGGACATCAGCGTTGTCGTCTGCTGCCATAACGACGGGAGATTCCTGCCCGACGCGTTGGACAGCCTGTATCAGCAAACGCTAGCGCCTGAGCGGTACGAGGTCATTCTGATCGATGATGGATCAACGGACCAAACGCAGGACGTCGCGGCGCGCTACAGGCACCACGGGAACTTTCGCTCCATCACGCAGTCCAATCAGGGCCTGCCCGCTGCGTGCAATCGAGGGCTGCGCGAGGCGCGAGGCGCGTACGTGATTCGGCTGGATGCGGACGATCGCTTTGAGCCGGACATCCTGGCGACGATGCAGCCGCTTCTCGACGACGGGTCGACCGATTTCGTCTACTCGGACCGATATGAGCAGGTGCTCGGCGGGCCGCGACAGTACGTCAGCACCGCGCCGTTTAGCCTCTTCAAGCTCATCGCCATCGGCACGATGATGCGGCGCACATTGCTGCTGCGCGTCGGCGGGTATCGCGAGCTGTTTTGGGAGGAGTTCGATCTCTATGCGCGCTATTTGTCGGCGACGCCCAAGCCGGCGCGCCACGTCGCCAGGCCGCTCCTGACGTACTCGGTCAAACGGCCGGGCAGCCTGATGTCCGATGCGGACGCGCGACAGAAGGGATGCGAGGAGCTGAAACGCCTGTGGCCGGCGCACCTGTGGGAGCGGTTCGGTCCGATGCCGCACGAGCTGGTGGCGGTTTCCTGCGAGCTCCCTCGATGAACCGGCGCACCACGGTCATCGCGGAAATCGGCGAGAACCACATCGGCGATTGGGATCGCGCGCGCGCCATGATCGTCGCCGCGGCGCGGGCGGGCGCTGACATCGTCAAATTCCAATCGTATCGCGGATGCGACGTGGCAGACGACGATCCGGAGAAGGCGTGGTTTGCGCGCGTGGAGCTGCCGGATGCGCTGCATCTCGAATTGCGGGAATTGTCCAGCCGATGCGGGGTGCAGTTCCTCAGCACGCCGTTCACGGCGGAGCGCGCACAACTGCTCTGCGAACGCCTTGGGCTGCGGGCCATTAAGATCGCCTCCTCTGAGCTACTCAATTGGCCGCTGCTCGATTACGTCAACGCGCACGCCGAGACGGTGTACCTGTCCACAGGCATGGCGACGCTGGAGGAGATCCGCGAAGCGTTGAGCCATTTGGATCGCGTGGCGCGCGTCATGATCCTGCACTGTGTGACGCAGTATCCGACTCGTGACGAGGACGCGAATCTGCTGGCGATCGAGACCTTGCGCGAGGCGTTCCCAGGCTATTCGATCGGCTACTCGGATCACACGATGGGGTTGCTGGCATCGGTCGCGGCCGTCGCGCTCGGCGCTTCGGTGATCGAAAAACATTTCACGATGGACAAGACGCTCCCCGGGACGGATCACATCCTCTCGGTCGATCCCGCGGAGTTGGCCACATTGGTGCGATGGATCCGCCAGACCGAGCGGCTGCTTGGCCGGGCGAGCAAAGCGCCCACGCCCGCGGAACTGGCAATCCGCGATGTGGTGCGCCGCCGATTTGCGAAGATTCCCGCGTCACACGAGCTCGCAGAACGGAGGATCCAAGCGTGACCGATCCAGCGCGCATCCTACCAAGCGGGCAGACGGCGCGGGAACCAGTCCTCATCTACCTCGCTGATCTGACGCATGACGGCACCGGAAAATTGGCCGTCGACATGATGCCCTACAACATCGGGCTGATCGCCTCGTACGCGAAGAAGTGCCTGGGCAGCGCGGTTGAGATCTCGCTCTTCAAATACGTACAGCCGTTGATGGCCGCGATGAAGCGTCGGCCTCCGCACATCCTCGGATGCAGCAATTACGTGTGGAACAGTCATCTCTCTGAATTTGCGTGCGAGACCGCCAAGCGGATCGACCCGGGGATCGTGACCGTGCAAGGCGGGACGAACTACCCGTTTGATCCCGAAGGTCAGCTCGCGTTTTTGCACACGCGCCCATCGACCGACTTCCACATCTACTACGAAGGCGAAACGGCGTTCGTCAATCTCGTGAGCGCCTACGTGGAGCTGCCCGATGTGATCGAGCTGCGCGAGCGCCCGATCGGCGGGTGTCAATCGATCTCGCGCGTCACCGGACAATTGATCTCGGGACCGGCCGTGTCTCGGATCAAGGACCTCAGCGAGATTCCCTCGCCGTACGCCACCGGATTGCTCGACGAGTTCTTTGACGGCCGCTTGACGCCGATCATCGAGACGAACCGCGGCTGCCCCTTCACCTGCAATTTCTGCAACGCCGGCAATGTGTACTTCTCCAAGATCAACATGTTTTCGCTGGAACATCTGGAAGCTGAATTCCGCTATATCGCGCCGCGCATCGCGCGGGCGGGAGTCAGCATCCTCGTCCTGGCGGACAACAATTTCGGCATGTATCCCCGTGACGCGGACATCTGCCGGATCCTCAAACGTCTCCAGGACGCGCACGGATGGCCCATGCGGATCATCTCGACGACGGGGAAGAACAACAAGGACCGCATCATCAAGGCCACCGAGATTCTCGGCACGAGCATGAGCATTAACATGTCCGTGCAGTCGATGAATCAGACGGTCTTGGAAAATATCAAGCGCCAAAACGTCAGTCTCGACGCGTACAAGCAGATCAACGAAGTCCTCGTGAAACAAGGACGCGTGCAGAAAGCCGAAATGATCGTGCCGCTGCCGGGCGAGACGCTGCACACGTTCCTACAGGGATTGCGGGAGCTGATGGATGCGCGGGCGCAACTGATCTATTCCTACACCCTCCAATTGCTCTACGGCACCGATTACAAGGACGCGGCGTATCGAACGCAATGGGACTACCAGGGCAAGTGGCGGCTGGTGCCGCTCAACTTCGGCGTGTATGAGGGACGGTACGTGTTCGACGTGGAAGAAGTCGCCGTCTCCAGCAGCACGCTGTCCTTTGAGGATTACCTCAAGATCCGCGTCTTCGCGCTGCTGACCGAGATCATGTACAACGATTATCAGTGCTGGGAACTCGTGAAGTACTTGAGCGAGTTCAACCTTTCGCCGTTCGAGTGGATCACGCGCACGGCGGACAACCTGCACCGGGCGCCGGCGTCCATCCAGGGTGTGGTGGAAAGTTTCGTGCGCGATACCAAAGAGGAATTATGGGACACCGAAGAAGCGCTCTTCGCGCATTATCGCAGGCCGGAGAACTACCAGCGATTGCTCAAGGGTGAGGCCGGGCACAACGTCGTCTTCACGCATAAAGGGATGGTGATCAGCCGGCACATCGAAGATTGGGTGCCGTTTGTCGCGCAGATGGCCGTCGAGCTGATTCGAGAGAAGGGAGCCGTCGACGACATCGAGCGGATCGAGCGAGAAGTCCGCGCGCTGCAGACATTCCTCTTGGCAAAACTCGAAGGCGTGCTGCAGGAACACGGCGACATCGGAGAGATCGCGCTCGAGATGGAGTACGACATGCTGCGCTGGCTCAAGGACGACGCCGGCGAACCGCTGCGTCGTTATCGAGTGGATGCGCCCGTGCTCTATCGCCTGTACTTCAGCGAGAAGCAGCTCAAGGATCGGGCCGAGAGCTTGCGACTCTACGGCTTCGACCGGATCGGGTTGGCGCGGATCTTTGCGCGAAACCCTTCACTGAACACGCTCTATCGGGTCGTGGAGCCTGTTGGGGAATCCATCGGACTCCTGCAGCACGCCGCCTGGCGGCCGCCGTGGAATAACTAATCGATCGGAGATCCAGCCAGATGCGCGTCCTTGTCGCGGCGCAGGAAGCCGGTTCGGCCAACGCACTTGTGCCCGTGATTGACCAGCTCGCGGCACGCGAGGGCGTCGCGCTGGAGTTCTGCGCGTGCGATGAGGCGGCCGTCATCTTCTCGCGGCATCGCGTACCGTATCGAGCCGTTGAGTCATTCCGCGATGGCCGACAGGAGCCCGTTGCGATGATCGCGCGGGTGTTGCGGGAATGCGCGCCGGACGTGCTGCTGTTGGGCGCGTCGTGGGGACCGGCGATCGAGAAGGTACTGTTGGCCCTGATCGAGGGCGGGGCGATCCCGTCGCTGGCCGTGTTCGATAATTGGTCGCACTACCGCGAGCGGTTCACGGACCCGCGCTCCGGCGCGACGCGCTTCCCGACCACGATCGTCGTGCCGGATGCGCGTGCCTTCGCCTTCGCGATCGCCGATGGCGTACCGAAGAGCGCGCTGACGGTCACCGGCCAACCGTATCTTGATGCGTTGGCCAGCGAGCTGCATCAACCGGGCCTCTACGCCCATGGACAGCGTCTTCGCGGCGAATGGCTGGCAACGGCCCGGCGTGACGGCCCGGGGGCCCGGGCAGTCGTGCTGTTTGCATCGGAGGCGTTCTCGCAGTTCAACGCGCCGACGAGCGCGCATTACTATGGATTCACGGAACTCGACGCGCTCGACGGTTTGATCGACGCGGTCGACTCCATCGAGCGGTCCGGTGGGCCGAGGATCGAACTGGTCGTGAAGTTGCATCCCAAACAACGGGGCCTGGCAGCATCACTCGATGAACTCGCGGCAAGGCGCCCGATGCGCATCGTCAGCGAGACATCGCCGTGGGCTTGCCTCTTGGCGTCGGATGCCGTGGTGGGCATGTCATCGATGTTGCTGCTCGAATCCGCGTTGGCCGGCAAGCCGGCGATCAGCTTCCGTCCTGGTGCGCAACGAGTCGCTCCGTTTGTCGGTTGTGAACTGGGTGTCGTGTCATCAGCCGGCTCGGTTGAGGAGCTGGCCGGACTGCTGGCCTCGGAGCTGAGCCAGGCGTCCGCGATCGGGATGTCCCGACGAACGGCGGCGGTGGCCTCATTGATTCGTGGTGATGCCGCTTGGCGGATTGCGGAAACGGTCGTGAGTTTGGGGTGCGCGGCGATGAGCGTAACTGCGCCGCTTGCGAGCGGATGATCGATCCCATGAAGTCCCCGCGTGTGCCATGAGAATCGTGGCCACGGTTCAAGCGCGCACCGGCTCTTCGCGGCTGCCTGGCAAGGTGCTCTTGCCGATCGTCGGCAAGCCGATGCTCGAACTCCAAGTCGAGCGGATCCGGCAGAGCCGGCTCATCGATGAGGTGGTTATCGCGACGACCACCGCCTCGCGCGATGACGCCATCGAGCAGCTCGCGCGGCGCATCGGGGTCGGCTGCTTCCGGGGCAGCGAGGATGACGTCTTGTCTCGAATCATCGGCGCGCTCAAGACGTTTCACGCGGATCTGCACGCCGAGTTCATGGGCGACAGCCCGATGCCGGATGCGTCGATCATCGACACCGTCATCGGCTACTATTTGAAATACGCCGACCGCTACGACTACGTTTCCAACGCGCTGCGTATCACGTATCCGCCCGGCATGGATCTGTATGTCTATCCGGCGCGCGTGCTGTTTGATGCCGAGCAGTACGTGACCGATCCCGCGATGCGCGAGCACGTCGACGTGCACATCGCGCATCATCCGGAGCGCTATCGCCTGTGCAACCTTGAAGCGCCAGCGTGGTTGTGCCGACCGGATCTGCACCTGGAGGTCGACACCCAGGAAGATTTCGAGGTGATCGCCGCGATCTTCGGACACTTTTATCCGACGAATCCGGGCTTCACGCTCGCGCAGGTGCTCGATTTTGTGACCGCGCATCCGGAGCTGGCGGAGCGCAACCGCCACGTCGAGCGCCGGTGGAAGGCGGTGCGCAAATGCGGCTGACACCGGTGTGGACGGTGGGCATCGTGGGGTGCGGCCGAATCGCGGGGATCAGACATCGCCCGTCAAGGACGGGACCGATCCTCTCGCATGCTCAGGCGTATGCCCGCGATAGCCGCTTTCGGCTGCGCGCCGCGGTGGATCCGTCGAAGGACGCGTTGGCCGCGTTTCAGCAGACCTGGGACGTGGCGGCGGGTTACGCGTCGTTGCCGGAGATGCTCGACCACGAAACGCTCGACGTTGTCAGTCTCTGCAGTCCGACAGCCTGGCACGCGACGCAGGCGTTGGAGATCCTCAGCATGCCGCAGCCCCCGCGTGTCTTGTTGCTGGAGAAGCCGGTGTGCCGAACGTCGCAAGAACTGTCGATGCTGCGCGAGATGGTTCCGCACACCAGCACGACGATCGTTGTGAACCACACGCGCCGGTTCGATCCGGCCCATCAACAGATGGCGGACCTGATCCGATCGGGCGCGCTCGGCCGGCTGCGCGCCGGCCGCTACACGTATTATGGCGGCTGGCTCAACAACGGCACGCACCTGATCGACACGCTGCGCATGCTCTTGCCCGGGCGGCTCGAGATCGTCGCTGCCGAAGCCGCGCCCGGCGGGCGACCGGGAGATGACAACCTCGTTGTCCGATGCTGTTCCGGTGACGCGACCATCGTCTTCGAACCGGTTGAGGAGACGGATTACGTCGTCTTCGAGTGCGATCTTCGCTTCGAGAACGGCCGCGTGCAGTTGCTCGAGGCTGGGGCCTCGATCCTCGTGCACCGCGTGATGGTCAACGAACTCGATGAACGCGTCCTCGCACGAGACGAGCAGTATTCCCAGCCGGGTCTGCGCGATCCGCTGGCCCGCACCATCGATGTGGTCTCGGCATGCCTGGATGGCGATGATCCGTCGGCGTCAATCGGCGTGGACTTCTCGACGGCTGCCGAAACGATGGCGCTGGTCTGGCGCGCCCAAGCGTTGGTGCGCCGACCGCGGCGCCCACATGCGATGCGTGCCCATGCCAGCCGCGCGTAACGACCTCGCCGTCAACGGCGGAGCGCCGGTTCGCTCGGCGCCATGGCTCGATAACCTCACCATCGGCGAGGAAGAGAAGCGGGCTGTGTGTCGCGTGCTCGACGACGGTCATCTGTCGCTCTTCGAAGGATCGCACGCTCCGGACGCACCGTTCAGTTTCTGGGGCGGGCCCATGGTGCAGGAGCTTGAGCGCGCGTGGTCCGAGGCGCATGGCGCGCGGTTTGCCGTCAGCATGAACAGCGCGACCTCCGGGCTGTCCGCCGCGATCGGCGCGCTGGGCATCGGCTACGGCGATGAGGTGATCGTCTCGCCCTATACGATGACGGCTGCGGCGAGCTGTGCGCTGGTCTACGGCGCGATCCCGATCTTCGCCGATGTCGCGCTTGAGACGGGCTCGCTCGATCCGCGGTCGATTGAAGCGCACGTCACACCGCGCACACGAGCCGTCGTCGTGGTCCACCAGTTTGGCATTCCCGCCGACATGGACGGGATCCTGAGCGTGGCTCGCCGCCACGGGCTGCGCGTGATTGAGGACTGCGCGCAAGCACACGGGGCGCGCTACGCGAATCGCCCCGTCGGCACCTTGGGCGACATCGGCGTGTTCAGCCTCAATGTCAACAAGACGATTCAGACCGGCGAAGGCGCCGTGTGCGTCACGAATGATGCCGACCTGCGCTATCGGTTGGCCCTCATCCGCAATCACGGCGAGGCGGTCGTGGCCGATGCGAGCTATACGGATCTGACCAACATGATCGGCTTCAATTTTCGGATGACGGAAATCACCGCGGCCATGGCGATCGAGCAACTCAAGAAGCTTGAGCGACTCAACGCGATCCGCCTCGAGTACGTGCACGCGCTCAGCGCCGCGCTCACCTCGCACGCGTTTCTTGCGCCGCCGCCATCGTGCGCGCATGCAGCCTTCGACCACGTCCAGACGTGCGGGTGCCGCAGCACCTATTATCTCTATCCGCTGCGATTCTTATCGGATCGCTGCTCCGTTGATCGCGCGACGTTCGCGCGGATGCTGCGGGCTGAAGGCATCGTCATCTATGAAGGCTACACCCGGCCGCTGTATCTCCAACCGCTCTATCAGACGAAGCACGCGTTCAAACACGGCTATCCGTTCAGCGCGCCGGCGAACGCGCAGAGCTCGCCGAACTATCATCGCGGCGCGTGCCCGAACGCGGAGCGACTGTCTTTCGAGCAGATGCTCATCAATGAGCACGTGCGCCCACCGCATACGCGCGACGACGTGCTGGACATCGCGCGCGCCGTCGACAAAATCGCCGCCGCCCTTCAGCGGCGGCCGGCGCTGGAAGTGGCCCGATGAAGCGCGCGGCCAAGGCGATGCTCGGTTCTGTCGGCCTGCTCGACCCCGCGCGGCGTATGAAGCGATTGGGCGAACGCGGCCTGCAGGCCGTCTGCCGTTCGCTCGGGGTCACCCCACACAAGGCGATGGAGCAGCGGTCGTATTGGGAAGAGCGCGGCAAGGCCTATTTTGATGAAGTGCAACCGATCCTCAGCGACGATGATCCGTACCACCAGGCGCAACAGGAATTCCTCGCCGAGCTGGCCGCCCTCCCGTGGGAGTCGTTGCTTGAAGTCGGCTGCGGGTTCGGGTGGCATCTCCATGCCATCCGGTCGCAGCATCCGGACAGGCGATTGCTCGGCACCGACTTCAGTTGGTCGCAGTTGGCCCGCGCGCGATCGTATCTCGCGGCCGACCGTATCCTGCTCGGACAAGCGGATCTGCATCACCTGCCGTTCGTCGATGGCGCGGTGGACCTGGTCATCACCTCGGGGGTGCTGGTCTGCGTCCACGAGCGCCACTTGGTCGGGGCTTTGCATGAGTTGCGCCGCGTCAGTCGCCGTGGCGCGATCATGATGGAGTACGCGCGCGAGCATATGGATTCGCCGACGAGAGCCGCGCTGATGCGCGAGGCGGGCTGGCACGGGCACACCTACAGCGCGTGGTTGCCCCGGGCCGGATTTCGACTCCGCAAGGCGTTCACGTTCCGCGCGTTTCAGTCACTCCCGCAGCGGATGCCGTTGTCTTTCTTCTACGCGGAGAAGGTCTGATGCGGCATCTCATCCTGGTTGAGTACGCGGACGACGTGGCGCCGGCCGTGGCACTGGCAACGCATCCGGAGACGCCGGAGGAACGCGCCTGCCTGATCGCGCTGACCCCCGACGTCATGGATCGCCTCGAGCAGCAGGGCGTCTCGTACGAACTGGCGACGACCATCGAGCAACAAGCAGCCCTCGATGAGGTCGCCGAGGAGAATCTCGCGCGCGCGACTCAATTCATCGAGCGCGTCGATCACCTGCTCGCGGCCCGGTTGCCGACTGTCTCGAACGCGGGCTATTCGCCGCTGCGCTGTCACACCCAGGAACTGCTGGTGTTGCTCGATACGCTCGCATTCCGATGCGTCCAATTGGAAGCGCTGGTGCATCGCGGACCGACGCGTCGCGTCTCGTTTTTTTCAACCGCCGATGAGGCCGCGTCGTCGCTGGTGTTTCGTCCATGGGAATCGGCCTGGGCCCCGGTATGTCGAGCGGCGCGCGACCAGGCGCCGGCGTGGGCACAACGCATCGCGTGGCACGAGCAGCGCAGCATCGCACGAGCGGATAAGGTCCGCGCACGGATCGCACGACAAGACCGACTGTCTGCGTCCGAAGCAATCCGACGCGTCCGCAACGGAGTGCGCGCGCACCTTCAGCATGTCCGCCGGTTTGCGCGGATGGGGGCTTCGCCGCAACCCGACCCGCCCCTGAGCGCTCAGCGTGGCGCTCGTATCCTGCTGCTTGGTTGGCTAAGCCCCGACCTCAAAGCCATTGAGCAAGCGTTGCGGCGTGGTCGCGTCGATCTGTGGAGCTGGCCCACCTCGCTCGCGGCATCCAAGGGTTCCACGCGGCCGACGGATCGAGAGGAAGGCGACAACCCGCCGACGCTCGACGGCGACACTGTATGGGACGACGTTCAACACGATCCGGAGATCGCACGATGGCTCATATGGTGCGGGATCTCCGGATTGAAGGCGGGATACGAACAGTGGGCGTGGTTCTTCCGCCTCCGCGTCCCGGAAAACTGGGATCAGTACTGCCGCGCTCGCGGCCAGCTTGACGCGTTGCGTCCCACATGCGTGCTGCACGGCGAGATCGGCCGACACAGCTGGGCGCGAACCGTCACAGAGGCGGCTCGGGCCGTGCACATCCCGACGGTGTGCTACCAGTGGGGCGGGAACTACGGATATGTGCAGCAGCCATACCTGGAGCTGACCGAACTGCAATCGGACCACTTCCTCGCGTACACGCAAGGGGTGCAACGCGTGCTGGCTCATCAGACGGCGGCGAAGGCCGGCCCGCTCGTGCACGATATCGGCTCGACATATTTCGCTCGCCTTGATCGCGCGATCGCGCACGTTCGTCAGGCGCCACATCGGCCTTCGGCGCGTCGATGCATCTACGTCTCCACGATGTTGCTTGGCGCCGTCCGCCATGGGCCCTCCCATGGACTCGACGACACACTCTCCTCTCAATTGCAGCGGCGCGTACTCGCGATCATGGACGACGAGTGTCCGCGACGCTGCGCGCTGAAGCTTCCTCCGATTCAAGAGCACACGGTCGACCCGATCCGTCACTGGATCGCCCAAAGCGGCCGATCGATCGGGGTGATGAAACGCCCGTTGGAGCAGGTCCTCGACCAAGCCGACGTGTGGGTGATCGATGGTCCGTCGACGGCGTTACAGCAAGTCCTGCTGACCGGCAAGCCGGTGATCTACGTGGAGACTCGCGGCGTCCGATTGTACCCGAAGGCGCTTGAGCTGTTGCGTCAGGAGATTTGCGTGCTCGACGGATGGGACCCGGAGTTCGATGAACAGTTCCGCGCAGCACTTCGTCGCGCGCGCACGGGCGACTTCGTCCCAACCGGCCGTTTCACCCGCCGCTTCACACTCGAGCACACGGACAGCCCGGAGCAGGCCGCCCGGCGAGCGATCGCGATGTTGCTCAACACCGTCACTGCACAGACAACCAACCCGCAGCAAGATGCCGCCTGGGAACTCGCAGAAAATCATCGTTGACGCGCTGGGTCTGACCAGCCGACGACTGTGGAGCATCGCGCTGTCGGTCGTCACCGGCCTGGTCGTCGCGCGATTTCTCGGGCCGGCGAACTACGGCTTATTGGCTGCGTTGAGCATGATCCCATCGCTGGCACTCTATGGAAGCCTCGGGTGGGACCAAGCCGCCCGGCGTGAGATCTTGCACCTGAAAGGCGCCGGGTCGCCGGACACAGCCGCATCCGTGCGAACGACAGCCTACACCGCGGAGCTGGTCCTCGCCGTCGGCTGGATGGGTGTCGCGATGGTGCTGGCATGCACCCGGCCGGAGTGGCCCGTGCGTGCCGGGATCCTGATCGGTGCGCTGTGGCTGATCGTCGCCAAGCTCACGGCCTTGATGAATCTCGATCTCTTCCTCGCGAAAGATTTCCGCACCCAAGCAGCCGTGGGGGCCGCGGTGGCCACCATCGGCGCGTGCTTGCAGATGCTGACGGCCTGGCGCTTCGGCGCGCTCGCGACGTTTGCCAGCTTGTTTGCGGCGGATCTGGCGGGCCTCTGGCTCTATTGGCGCGCACATCCGCTGCGGTTGGCCGGACGGTTCGATCGACGGGAGTTGTGGCGGCTCACGCGCATCGGGGTGCCGATCGCGATCCTGACGCTGCTCTCCGGCGCGAACGGCTTGATGGTCTACCTCGATCGCGCGATCCTCGGCACGCAGGCTGGGTTGAGCGTGTTGGGCTTGTACGTCTTCGCCTACAACCTGACGAAGTATCTGGTCGCCTTCCTCGGCGATTGCATCCTGGTCTATCAACCGCACCTGCTGGAAAGACTCGCGACGGCGGCTGATCGGGAGGCGGTGTATGCGTGGATGGCCAAACCGTCGCTGGCGATGAGTTACGTGGCGGCCATCGCCGGGTCGTGCATGTTGACGATTCTCCCGTTGCTGATCACGATGGTCGTGCCGAACTATCGCGCGGTGATCCCGCTGCTGCCGATCTTCTTCACGTCGGCGCTGATCACCTGCTTCTATTATTTGCCAGCGTCGCTGCTCTATTCCGCGTTCGCCGACCAGCAGCTCTATTACACGAAGGTCTGGGCCGCGGCCGTCGCGGCGTTCGCGGCAACACTCTGGGTGTTCGTGCGCGCGGGGTGGGGGGTCGCCGGAGCGGCGTGGGCATCGGTGATCGCGTCGACATGCGTGGCGGTTCCCACCGTGCTGCGCGCGTATCGGTTCTATTTCTCCGATTGGCGACGCGCGAGCCGGCACGCGATGGATCAGCTCCTGCCGTTGGGCTATGTGATCGCGGTCCATACCATTGCGATGATGGTCAGGCGATCGTTCGGCCATGGATCAACGACCGGCTGGATCGAAGAATTGCTCTTCGCCGGTATGACGGGTGTGGTGTCGTGCGTTCCGTTGATCATGGCCGCGGATTCCATCTTCGGACTTCGACACGGAATACTGGCGAACGGCCTGCTCGCTGCCTTGCGGCTGCGCCCGATCCCGGCGGCGGATTGTCCGTCGAGTGCGGCATGAACCTCGATTCCTCGACGGTCTATCGGAAGCATCACAGCTTCGCGCAGATGCGCCATCGCGCACCGGTCGATGACGTCATGGCGCGGATTCGAGCGGTGCAGGCCCGCCTGCCGGAGATCGATCTGGCCGATGACGCCAGGAGCGTCGTGGAGCAAGCGTGCCGCGAGCTCATTGAACAGCGCGGGCCGTCGGCCACTGATGCGCCCTTTACGCTGCACAGTTACGTCATCGAAGAGATCAGCCGCCTGTCCGACGAGCAATTGCCGCGGTATCTGTGGTATCGCTTTCGTTACGAGGTCTATCCGCAGCGCAAGCGGCTGGATCAGTTTCCGCCGTGCCTCCAGGTTGAACCGACATCGGTCTGCAATTACCGCTGCGTGTTTTGCTACCAGACGGACCGATCGTTCACCCAGCGTGCGAACGGCCACATGGGCATGATGTCGCTTGAGACGTTTCAGCGCGTGGTCGACGAGGCACAGGGTCGCTGCGAAGCGCTGACGCTGGCCTCGCGCGGCGAGCCACTCATTTGCCCGGATCTCGAGGCGATGCTCCGATACGCCAGCGGAAAATTTCTCGCGCTGAAAATGAACACCAACGCGTGGTATCTCGATGAACCACGCTGTCACGCGATCCTGCAAGCGGACTTCAACACCTTGGTGTTCTCCGCCGATGCGGCGTCAGAGCCATCGTACAGTCAGCTGCGGCGGGGCGGAACGCTTGAGCGCGTGCGCGCCAACATCGCGCGCTTCCGCGATATCCGTCAGAAGCACTACCCGCACGCCCGGCTGATCACGCGCGTCAGCGGGGTGCAAGTCCCCGGGACGCCGGATGTCGAAGACATGGAGCGCTTTTGGGGAGCGCTCGTCGACCAAGTCGCGTTCGTGACCTACAACCCATGGGAAAACACCTACGAACGCCCGATCAATGACGTGCAGACCGCGTGCTCGGACCTCTGGAGACGGATGTTCGTGTGGTGGGACGGCACGGTCAATCCCTGCGATGTCGATTATCAATCGACGCTGGCCGTGGGCAAGGTGCACGCCACGACATTGCGCGCGCTCTGGCGATCCGATGCCTATGAGCGACTCCGCGCCGCGCATCTGGCGAAGCAGCGCGCCCGCTGCTCGCCATGCAACCGCTGCACAGTGGTGTAGAAGCGCATGATTGCCGCGTTGCTCTTGGGCCGTGATGGCAGCGTTGGGTTCCCCGGCAAGAATACGTATCCGGTCTTAGGCCGGCCGTTGATGGTCTATCCGTTATTGGCGGCACAACACGCGCGGTACGTCGACGAGTGCTACGTCTCGACCGACTCGCCGGCGATCAAAGCCATTGCGCTCGAGCACGGCGCCTTGATCATCGAGCGACCGCCCGAGCTGGCCACGAAACACGCGCTCGGCGAAGACGCCTACGCGCATGGATTTCGGCACATTCGCGACGCGCTCGGCAAATCGATCGAACTGGTGGTGCTCTTGTTCTGCAACGCGCCGACCATCCTCTCGACCATGATCGATGCGGGCGTCGAGGCGTTGCGCGCCGATCCCACGCTCGATTCCGCCGTGAGCGTGTCGTCATACAACATGTGGAGCCCGTTGCGGGCGCGGAAGCTCGGCGCGGACGGGCTGCTGCATCCGTTCGTGCCGTTTGAGACCTTCGGCGATCCTGCGACGCTGAACTGCGATCGCGACTCGCAAGGCGATGTGTACTTCGCGGACATGTCCGTCTCGATCGTGCGCCCTCGTTGCTTGGAGAACTTGCGCGACGGGCTGCTCCCGCAACGATGGATGGGCCGGCGGATCTATCCGCTCAAGCAGTGGGGCGGCTGTGACGTGGATTTCGCCTGGCAGATCCCCGGCGTCGAATACTGGTTGCGCGGGCACGGGTTTTCCGAATCCCGCACACCGTATCTCGCTCCCCACCCCTCGGCCCCGCGATGAAGCTCGCCGTCTCGAACATCGCGTGGGAGCATGCGCAATTCACCGAACACCTGGCGTTGATCCGGGCGTTGGGCTGCGACGGGGTCGAACTGGCTCCGAGCTGCATCTGGCCGGAGCCAGTTGATGTCGAAGCCGGCGAGCGATCCCGCATTGCTCGACTGATCCGCTCGCACGATTTGGAGCTAACTGGATTCCACGCGCTGCTCTATACCAGGCCCGACTTACAGCTCTTCAAGGATCGCGCCGGGCTGCGCGCCACGACCGCCTATCTCCGCGGACTCGTTCGACTCTGCGCCGATATGGGCGGCTCGTTGCTGGTGTTCGGATCGCCGAAGAATCGCGTCATGTACGGGCGTTCGGAGTCCGAGTGTTTCGCGTGGGCGGCTGACGCGTTTGCGCGCGCGGCTCATGAGGGCGAACGCGCCGGGGTGACGATCTGCATCGAGCCGCTCGGCCCGACGGAAACGCAATTTATCCGCTCGAGCGAGGAAGGGATGCGGCTCGTCCGGCTGGTCAACCATCCCCGCTTCGCGTTGCACCTGGACGCCAAGGCGATGGTGGGAGCGGGCGAAGCCATCGACGCCGTGTGCGCGTTATATGGCGATCACATCCGGCATTTCCACGTCGGCGATCCGGGGCTAGCCCCCCCGGGCTCCACGGGTGTGGACCACCGGCCCTTCGGCGCGGCGTTGCGGCGCATCGGGTATCGGCGATACATTTCGATCGAAATGCGCCGAGGATTCGGGCCGTCACGCGAGGTCATTCGCACGAGCATTGAGTACGTCCGCCGGTGTTACCTCGCGAGTTCCGATGTCGAGCACGCGACGCCGTAACGCCGCCATCCCGCGCGGCGTCGATCCGGATGGCGCCGCCCTGACGCCGGGGATGCGGATCTTGGTCGTCGGAGCCAGCGGCGCGATCGGCTCCGAGGTCGTGCGGCTCTTGGCTGCACGTGGGGCGACGATCGGCGCGCAGTATCATACTCGCGCGGATACGCTGAGGAATCTCTTCGCCGAGTGCCGCCTGAGTTCCCGACGCGCGCGGTCCTATGCGGCGGATCTGCGCGGTCAACGCGCGTGCCATGAACTCGTGGACCGCTTCGTCCAATGGGCCGGAGGGCTCGATGGGCTGGTCCAACTGAACGGCGATATCCACCGCCCCTGTCGCTGGGAAGACATGGCCGAAGAGGACTGGCTCGCCGACCTCAACGTCAATCTCAGCGGACCGTTCTTCCTGGTGCAGCGCGCGATGATGCACATGAAAACCGGCGGCGGGCGCGTGGTCTTGACGAGTACCGCCTCCGCGCGGCACGGCGGGGGAACGATGTCGATGGCGTACGGGGTGGCGAAGGCGGGCATTGAGTGTCTTGCGAAGGGGTGCGCTCGGGATGGCGCGAGCCATCGCATCCTCGTCAACGCGGTCGCGCCCGGCTTCATCGATACGAGTTTTCATCGCGCGCGGATGCGGCGAACGGACGAAGAGCTCAAGCGCCGGGCCGCGTTGGTTCCACTCAAGCGAGCCGGGCGACCGGACGAAGTGGCTCGGCTGATCGTCTATCTGCTTTCTCCGGCCGCGGGCTACATCACGGGCGAGTGCATCGCCGTCAGCGGCGGCGACTGGTTGTAGATTCTCGTGGCATCGCCGTAGCACGCTGATACAATGGTCTTTCATCGTCAGCAACCAATGACTCGCACGACGGAAGGGTGATGAAGGCAGTCGTCTTCGGAGGATCCGGGTTTTTGGGCAGCCACCTCGCCGATGCGCTCACCGATCGGGGGATCGACGTGACGATCTTCGATCGCGTTCCATCGCGCCACGCGCGAGACGGCCAGCGGATGGTCGTTGGCGATATCCTCGACGCCTCCGCCGTCACGAACGTGCTGGCGGACTGCGATTATGCCTACCACTTCGCCGGCCTGGCAGACCTCGACGATGCGACGACGCAAGCCCTCGAAACGGTGCGCTTAAACATCGAGGGGACCGTCAAAATTTTGGACGCAGCGGTGCGGGCGCGCGTCAAGCGGGTCATCTACGCCAGCACGATCTACGTCTATAGTGCCCTCGGCGGATTCTATCGCTGCAGCAAACAGGCCGGAGAGCTGTACGTCGAGGAGTACCAGAAGCGTTACGGTCTGGACTACACGATTCTTCGTCACGGCACGCTCTACGGTCCGCGCGCCGACATGCGCAACAGCCTGCATCGCTACCTGCGCCAAGGCTTGACCGACGGGATCATTCGCTGTACCGGATCGGCCGAGGACGTGCGCGAATATATTCACGTGCGTGACGCCGCCAAACTCAGCGTCGACATCCTCAACAACCGGTTCCGCAACCAGCATGTCATTATCACCGGCCACGATCCGATGAAAGTCACCGACCTGATGAACATGCTCCAGGAAATCCTCAACCGAAAAGTCACCGTGGAATTCACGCAAGCCCCCAACAGCGCGCACTATGTTGTGACGCCGTACTCGTTTCTCCCAAAGATCGGCAGCAAGCTGGTCAACACCTGCTATATCGACATGGGCCAAGGACTGCTGGAATGCGTGTATGAAATCTTCAACGATCTGAAGATGCACGAGCGGACGATCTTGCCCGGCGATCCGACGGCCGCGGGGCATTCCGATGCGCGCCACGATCGCCCGCGGGCGCGGGCGGGACATCCTGCCGCGACGCCGGCCCAGCGACCGAAGCCGTCGCCAGCCCAAGGGGGACGATGAAGGTCTTGTTCCTCTATCCGAATCTGCGGGGCATGAACATGCTGCCGCCGGCCGTGGCGATTCTGTCGGCCTTGCTCAAGCAGCGCGGGGTTGAGGTGGAACTGTTCGACACGACCTACTGGCGAATTCCCGGCGAAGAGGACTTTGACAGCGACAAGGTGAAAGAAAAAAACCTGCAGGTGCGGCCGTTTGATTTCGCCGAGAAGGTGACGCTCCACGAGACGGACGTGTTCGAGGACTTCAAAAAGAACGTGCACGCCTTCGCGCCGGATTTGATCGCGGTGTCCGCCACCGAGGATATTTTTCCCGTCGCCATCCGCCTGCTCGAGCACGTGCGCCACACCGATATCCCGGTGTTGATGGGCGGCGTGTTCGCGACGTTCGCGCCCGACTTGGCGCTGAGCTATGAAGACATCGATATGGTCTGCGTCGGTGAAGGCGAGCGCTGCATCGTGGAGCTGTGCGAGCGCATGCGACGGGGGCGCTCCTTCGACGATGTCACGAACCTGTGGATCAAAAAGCGCGATGGCACCATCGTGCGCAACGCGATCCTCGAGCCCGTCGACCTCTCCGACACCGTGCTGCCGGACATCGGGGTGTTCGAGGAGTCGCGATTGTATCGACCGATGGCGGGGAAGATCTACCGGATGCTGCCGGTCGAAACGCATCGCGGCTGTCCGTTTACCTGCGCCTTCTGCAATTCACCGGCGCAGGAGCGCTTCTATGAGCGCGCGACCGGACAACGCTTCCTGCGCGTGAAACCCTTCAACAAGGTGCGCGAGGAACTACTGCACTATCGTGACGTGTGGAAGGCGGAATACTTTTATTTTTGGGCGGATACGTTTCTGGCGTGGTCGGAGAAGCAGTTTGATGAATTTTGCGAGATGTACGCCGACGTCAGCATCCCGTTCTGGATCCAAACACGCCCGGAGACGCTGACCCCGTATCGCATCCGCAAGCTCAAAGCGGTCGGGCTGCACCGCGTGGCGTGCGGCATCGAGCACGGCAACGAGAAATTTCGGCGCGAGGTCGTCGACCGGCGCATGACCAACGAGAGCCTTGTGACTTCGCTCAATATTTTGAACGACGCCGGCGTGCCCTACAGCGTCAACAACATCATCGGGTTTCCCACGGAAACCTACGAGCTGGCTTGGGATACGATCCGGCTCAACCGGCTGATCGCTCCGGACAATCACAACTGCTACTCGTTTTCGCCTTTCCATGGCACGCCCCTGCGCGCGATGGCTGAGCATCTGGGCTACATCACGCCGGAGGCGATCACGCGATCCATCACGAAGGATTCGGTGCTCGATATGCCGCAGTTTTCGCGCGCGCAGGTGGAGGGTTTGCGCCGGTGTTTTGTGATGTACGTGAAATTCCCCGAGTCGCGTTGGCCGGAGATCAAGCAGGCCGAAGCCTTGACGCCCGAAGGCGATGCGGCGTGGGAGCGTCTGCGGCAGGAATTTGCCGAAACGTTTTTCGCCCCTGAGGAAGACAGCGAGTTCGACGCCAGCGTAGCCCAAAGCTAGCCCGCCGTCACGTCGGGACCCGCTCAACCAATGACCATGCCGCTCCACGAGACCGCGATGACATCCAGCCCGGCGAGACCGCAGGCCGAACGTCGCCGCTCGACGTGGTTGCGGCTGATGAGGCCGCGTCAAGCCATCCTCGCGGGCGACAAGTTGGCCGAGTCGATTGGGCAGCGGTTCGAGTGGTGCTATTTCGGGACCGACCTCGGCTGTCGAGAGCGCGTCGCGCAGTCGCTGGGCTCGACCCGTCGCCGGCGGATCGGCGATGAGCTCAACCACATCGCGTACCGTATCAGGCAGGCGTTTTCCGATTGGATCGCTGAAATCGGCGAAGACCAGCCGGATCCGATTTGCTGGTGGAGTTCGCGCTTCGCGTCGAAGAGTCCGGCGCAGACCGATTTCTTTCTGCTGGTGTGCTACGCGCAGCTCTTCCACTCATGGCGAGAACAGGGCGGCGATCAATCGGTTCGCATCGTCGTGGTTGAAGACGCGTGGCTCTTGCGGCTGCTCGAACAGCAAGCCAGGCATGATCCGACTGTTCAGCGGGCAGGGTCGACGTCACGCGGTCTGCTCATCGATACCCTTCGTTGGCTCGTCCGCATTCCGCTGTCCGTCGGCTACACGTGGCAATGGGCCGTCTCCTCGATGCTGTTGGCCCGCCTGTATGTCGCGCGGCGACCCGCCTCACCGTGCGCCACGGCGCAGCCCGCCACCTTCTTGTACACGTGGATCGAGCCGCGCTGCTTTGCCTCGGACCGATTCCACGACCCGTACACCGGCCGGCTCGGAGCACTGCTCGCGGGCCACGGCGAAACGGTCAAGCGGATGATCCCGCCAAAAGTCCCGCGTCGATTGCTGCTCAAGCTCAAGCCCTTGTCGTCGGATTTTGTGGTCACGCCGCGCGAGATCCGGCTTCGCGACATCGTGCGCGCATGCGCGAGCTTCTTCCGGATCCGACACCTCGACCGCCACGCGCGATTTCAGGGACGCGACTACCGGCTGTTGTTCCGGCGCGAGCTGCTGCGCGAGTGGGGCGATCCGTCCTTTTCATTTTATTATCTGTCGTACCTGACGATGCGGCGGGTCGCGGCGCGATGGCGCGACCGGGTGAAGCTGCTCATCTATACCTACGAGAACCAGCCGTGGGAGAAGCTGCTCTGCTTGGCGTTTCGGCGCGAGGCGCCCGCCACCACGCTCGTGGCCTACCAACACACCTGCGTCAATCCGCTCTGGCTCAACTATTTTCCAGGCAAGCGAGAATTCGTCTTCGCGCCCATGCCCGACCGCATCGTCGCCAATGGACGGCTGAGCTTGAAGCTACTCCGCGACGGAGGCTATCCGGCGGGGCTGCTCAGCGACGGCGGCGCGTTTCGCTACGAGTATCTCTTTGAGCTCGCCCCGCGGACATCGATGGCACACGGCGCGGGGCGCGTTCGACGCGTCCTCGTGGTGCTGCCGATCTCTTCGCTGCATGGCTCAACGCTGCTTCGTGATCTCCTGGACGCGTTTCCCTCAGCGAGCTTGGATGACGCGCGCGGTCTGTCCATCGAGTTCATTCTCAAATGTCACCCGCGCACGCCGATCGATGCCCTGCGACCGTCATCGCGTCCGATGCCGTCTTGGTTTCGCGTCTCCGACGCCCCGCTGCAGCAGCTCCTTCGCGAGGCGGATCTCTATCTGTATATCCCCCCCACCACCACACGCTGGGAGGCCTACGTCAACGGGCTGCCACTGGTCAAGTATTGCGACGATTTTCTCGACATCGACGCCGTCGATGCGCCGGGAGAGGAGTTGGCGACCCCGTGCTCACGCGACACGCTGCGATCCACGCTCCAGAACATCCTCGCTCAGCCCCGGCAAAACGACGGCCCGATGGGCCGGCAACACGTCTTGGAGCGAGTCTTTTCGCCGGTCGACGAGCGACTCTGGACTTCGCTCGCTCAACCCCATGATGGACGTTCGGCCGATCCACCGGCCGAACGCGTCAATCCAAACCCGCGTTAGCCAATGCCCCGCGTCAGCATCAATCTCTGTTGCTACAATTCCGAACGATACTTGGACGAGACGTTGCGCAGCCTCGTCAACCAAACCTACCGCGACTGGGAGCTGGTGATCATCGACGATGGTTCCACGGATCGGACCGATGCGATTGTCCGCCGGTACATCGCCGAAGGCTGGCCCATCGTGTACCACCGACAGACCAATGCCGGGTTGGCCGCCGCGCGCAACGAGGCCCTGCGGCGTTCATCGGGAGAGTTGATCGCCTTCATCGATCACGATGATCTCTGGGAGCCGCGGAAGCTGGAATGCCAGGTGCCGTTGTTCGATCGCAATCAGCGGATCGGCTTGGTCTACAGCGATTGCCTGAACGTCCGCGACGACGGGTTCGCGTTTCGCCAATATCAAAAGCTGCGCCCCCACGCCGGCGCCGCATTCGGTGCTTTATTCTCGCACTACTTCCTGAGCGTGCAGACCGTGGTGGTCCACCGCCGCGCGCTGGCCGATGCCGGCTGGTTCGATCCGCAATTCCAGGTGCTGGTGGACGCGGATTTCTTCCTTCGGATCGCGCATCACTGGGAGTTGGCGTGGGTCAGTGAGCCGCTTGCCCGGATTCGGATGCATCGCCACAACACGACGCACGCGCGTCGCGATCGGTTTCCAATCGAGATGCGATGGCTGCTTGAGAAGCAGCGGGCGTTGCATCCGGATTTTGATCGTCGCTACGCGAGGGAGGTCGAGGAATTTCTCCTGCAGGCCGCGCGCACGGAGGCGCGGATCGCCTGGGAACAGGATCAGCGGCAGCGGGCATTGGAGATCATCCGACCCTATCGCCATCGCGATCGCGCGATGGCCCGGGATTTCTGGTTGGTGCGTTACGTACCCTACTCGTTCTACGAGCGGTTGCGCTTGCTGCTGTCGCAGCCTCACCGGTTGTCTCGCTATCTCGGAATCGGATCATGACACTGTCGATCCTTGCCGTCACCGGAGCATACGACCCGGAATCAAGCGGCGGCGCGCGGCAGTGCCGCGACTTGATCCGAGCGACACGGCAACGCGTGAGGTGGGCCGTGCTGACCACCTCGACGAATCACGCGCTGCCGTGGTATTCGAAGGTCGATGGCGTCCCCGTCTATCGACTGGCGGTCGATATCGGGCAGCCCGCGTCGGAGGCCTTGGCCGGAGCACGCCTGATGTGGAATCTGTTGCGCACGCATCGAGGAGTCGATCTGATCCACGTGCACGGGTTTTCTCGAAAGCTGATCGCGCTGGCGGCCGCGGCGAAGGTGTTGCGGAAGCCGATCGTCCTGTCACTGCACACCGCCGGCGTGGACGAGCCGATGGCGGTGCGCGCTCAGGGCGCTCTCGCATCGTGGGCATACCAACGCGCGTCCAGCGTCATCGGAGTCAGCCCGCTGCTCGTGCAGAGCTACAAGGAGTCCGGGTTGCCGTGCGAGCGGTTGCGGTTCATTCCAAACGGCCTGGACCTCGAGCGGTTCCACCCGACGGGTGAGGGTGAACGGCGCGCGCTCAAGCAACAACTCGGCGTGCCGGCAGATCGACCGTTGCTGCTATTCGTCGGCTATTTTTCCCGGGACAAAGGACCGCAGCGCGCCGCCGAGGCCTGGATGCAGGGGCAGCGCAGCGGCACGGTTACGTCGGATCTCTTGTTCGTCGGCGCGACGAAGCGTGGCTATCACGAGATCGACCCGTCGCTCGCCTCGGACATTCGCGCGCGCGCGCAGCGCGCAGGGCTGGATGACCGCGTGCACTTTCTCGAATCGACCCAAGAGATTGAGCGATGCTACCGAGCGGCCGACCTGTTTGTGCTGCCCTCAAGCCGCGAGGCCATGCCCATGGCCTTGCTCGAAGCGATGGCCTGCGGCCTCGCCTGCATCGCCTCGCGACTGCCGGGATCGACGGACGTCGTGATCGAACACGGCGTGCACGGCCTGCTCGTGCCGTGGGACCGGACGGACGACTGGCAGGGGGGGGGCCCACACCCCCTCTCCGCGCCCGGCCCCCCC
>OBEQ012847497.1_pt1 | contig 23389 bp, 18 predicted proteins | sample 1670901 | NCBI WGS metagenome assembly OBEQ01 (sample SAMEA104232315, study PRJEB22302) | groundwater metagenome | biome: forest; feature: aquifer; material: groundwater | place: USA | collected 2011-08-07 | depth 5.4 m
CAATTTAGATAAGGTTGAGAAGCTTAATCTGCCTGTCGTGAACATTGGACCATATGGTTTTGGGGCCCATAAAACCGGTGAGATGGTAGAGCGTTATTATAGTTTTAATATACTGCCAGAGTTGATCATAGAAACTGTTAACGATCTCTTGACAACTCACGCCAATATCAAGTAAACCCTACATTACCGTGTAATCACCTTTTTGATAAATATGCACAAAGAAACATTTATTAAAGAAATTGAGCCCATAGAAAAAGATGTTCATGTCTATGATGAGTTGGACTCTCTGCAAGAAGTAGCGGTCTGGGGAAAACCAGGGGTAGAAACAGTACTGGGTCAATTGTACCCCGAATACATTAGTTTGTTCTTCCACGATTTTGACGTAGTAAAAGCTAGAAAAGAATTTCAATATATGGAAAAACTGATGCAAAATGAGGGAGTTAAGACTCTGCGTGTTAAAGATGCTTTTGTAGAAGTCCTTCGAAAGGAAAAACACCCACATGGCGTTATCTCACTTAAAAAGCTATCCCAGCTTCTCAAAAGAAAAGCCCATCAAATCCATGGCGAGTTTAGAGACAAACGGGACCCCCTAAAATATGGGTTCGAGAACCTTCTTGACTGGATTGATGAAATATTAACTCAAGATGCACAAGAGTACGGGGAAGAAGAAGCAGTGAAACTAAACTACGAATTGTGTCTTAAACATCCACTTCCTTTAGCTAACATCCTATATGGCCGCGATCAATCAAACGTATTTGGTAATTCATTAGTTCTCTCTAAGATGCGTTGGGGAATCCGCACTCCAGAAGTAGGCGTCTATCACAGATCATATTCACAAATGGGCTTCAGACAAGTTAGGCCAATAACTGCAGGTTACATAGAGGGAGGCGACGGAATGATGCTCAACAATATTTGTTATATCGGAGTAGGAGTTAGAACCAGTCGCCAAGCAGTATTTGATCTCTATGCCCAAATAGGAGATCTTCTAGAAGAACAAGGAATTCAAATGGTCGCAGTCACCGACGAAAAGCTAGCCAGAATGAGCTTAAGGGAAGCCGGGCCAGAGATGGAAGCTATGCATTGGGATACGTGGGTCGGGCCTCTTACAAGAGATACCCTTATCGGCTGCGGGGACGAAATCGTCAAAAGAAAAGCAGAAAGAATCACCCGGAAGAATGGGCACATATATGCTGAAAAACTTGGGGGGTTCGGAGACTTCCTTGGTAAAAGGGGCTATAATGTGATAAATATTTCGAAAGAAGAGCAAAGAAATTATGCTACTAACTATCTACACCTTGGGGGAAATAAAATTATTGTGCCTTTATCCAAAAACAAAAATTCAATTGAAGAAATGGCACGTCTTGGAATTAAGGTAATACCAGCAGAAATAGAACAACTAGTAGGAGGCTATGGTGCAGTTCACTGCATGACAGCATCTCTAACAAGAAATCCATGAAAGAAAGAAAGATTTTATCTAAAGAGAAAGCTGGATTCAAAGAATTCCCTCAAACCCGTGACTTTGAAAGTGAATTACTTACCGAGATTAAAAGCCAAATTTACGAAAGAATAGGAATAGACGACAACATCACCATTGCCAAAGCCCCTGACCAAACAGGCATGGACTATGGTATCCAACTTTCTTCAATAGCAAAACGCCTAAACACAAATCCTGTCGAACTTTCAAGAGATATCGCCAATCATCTGGCTGCCAACGTTGCAGGACTTCCTGTGGAAGCTGCAATTTCACAAGGACCATACCTGAATTTACGTATCGAAATGTCAATGTTTGCTCCATTGGTAATCGAACAAATTCTTCGGATGGGTAAAGACTACGGAAGAGAAAATTTAGGCAAGGGACAAAAAGTGGTTTTTGATATGTCTTCACCCAACATTGCCAAGAGAATGAGTTACGGTCACCTACGCTCAACCATTATTGGAGAAGCACTTTCAAATCTTTATCAATTTGAAGGATACGAAACGGTCAGAGACAACCATATTGGTGACTGGGGTACTCAATTTGGAAAATTAATAGTAGCGATCAAAAACTGGGGCAACGAACCAAAACTCCTTGCGGCTGATGACCCGATCGGAGAATTGCAAACACTCTATGTTAAGTTTCACGAACAAGCTGAAAAAGAAAAAGAGCATCTACGTGATGGTTTAATTCTCAAAGCCCAGCAACAGGGCAAAGAATCGGTTCCCGGATTAATAGAAACTATAAACGACATTACCCGAAATATAATCCAAAAAAAAGGAATATCTCTTGCCGAAGTAGATCAAGTGAAGGTTTTTCAAGATGCCATAGATCGGCTGGCAGAGCCTAATCTTGAAAAGGAAGGTCGTGAGTGGTTCTTGCGACTCGAGAAAGGGGATCCGGAAGCCAGAAGACTTTGGCAAATTTGCGTAGAGCTTTCCCTTAAAGAATTTGATCAGATATATCAAATTCTAAGAGTAAAATTTGATGTGTCACTGGGCGAAAGCTTCTATGAAGACAAAATGGCTCCTGTCATAAAAGAAGCCAAGAAAAAGAAAATTGGTCAAATCAGTAATGGGGCACTGGTTGTCAAGATGAACGACAAAAACCTGGGAGTCGCTATCATCCAAAAATCGGACGGGGCCAGTGTTTACATGACTCGTGATTTGGCTTGTGCAATCTACCGCGAAAAGAAAATGCGATCTCACAAAGCCATTTACGTGGTCGGAGAAGATCAAAAATTATACTTCCAACAACTTTTCGAAATATTAAGACGCTTAGGTTACCAAATTGGCAATGAAAGCGAACACATTTATTTCGGCATGGTACGACTTCCAGAAGGAAAAATGTCTACTCGTAAAGGTCGAACAATTCTTCTCAAAGACGTGATATCAGAAGGGTTAAAAAGGGCAACTGAGATAATTTCTGTTAAAAATCCTGTACTTTCTACTGACGAGAGAAAAAGACTGGAAATTACAAGACAGATTGCCGTTGGCGCGCTGAAATGGAATGATCTCTCCCAAGATCCCAGGCACTCCATCGTTTTTGATTGGGATAAAGCTCTTAATTTTGAGGGTTTTGCGGCACCATATGTCCAATATGCGGCAGTTAGGGCTAAGAGTATATTAAAATCAGCTATCGCAAATCCTCCAGAATTATCAACTACCGACAATTCGCTTCAAACTTTCCGTGAGCCTAGTGAAAGAAATTTGGTCAAAACACTGGCCCAATTTCCGGGAAAGGTAAAAGAAGCAACGCAGCAGAATAGCCCTTTCAAATTGGCCACATATATCTATGAATTGGCAAGAGCATTTAACACTTTCTACGTATCAGTTCCCGTTCTCAAGTCACCCAATGCTGAAATCGTAGCTTCTCGCCTTCAGCTTACAGCGGCCAGTCTACAAGTTATCGAGAATGGGTTAAGTCTTCTTGGTATCGAGATCCCCGAAGAAATGTAATTAGTGAAAGGTCCTATTGACAACAATTATTTATTCTGTTTAAATCCTTCACCATGCTGGGACCAGCCACCTGCGGTTTAGCTTTTCTAAGCAAACTATATTGAAAAGGGGGCTGGTTTTGGCGTATTTAAAAGTCCCCCTCACAGGGGATTTTTTTATTGGCGATTTCTTTAGTACAATTTAAACAAAGAAATAAAATGACAAAACTTCTCTACCTTTCTGATTCTTATATTCAAAAGTATCAAGCGAAGGTCTTGGATATCTCAATTAAAGGGAGCTCAACTGCAGTTATTCTGGACCAAACTATTTTCTATCCCGAGGGAGGAGGACAACCATCCGACCAAGGCATAATTAAAAATGAAGCCGGCGGTCTGACTGTAAACCAAGTAATCTTCAACAACGGAAAACCTCTCCATCTGGGAGAGTTAAGTGGGAATCTAAATAAAGGCGATGTTATAGAATGCGAAATCAATTGGGATAGACGGTTCCACAATATGCAAGTTCACTCAGCCGGTCACATACTTCATGAAGCGATAAAAAACATTATTCCTGAGATCGCTCCCATCTCTGGCGAACACGGCAAAAATGCTCATCTTGTATACAAAGGCACCATAGACCGAACTTTAAAAGCAAGCATAGAACTTGAGGCCAATCGTATTATAAAAAACAATTTACCTATATTGACCAAATTCGTCACACTAGAAGAACTAACCAAATTAGCAACCTGGATACCGGAAAATCTTCCTACCGGCAAACCACTGCGCATAATTCAGATAGGAAACTTCCCTCCGATTCCTGACGGTGGAACCCAAGTTAAACAAACTGGAGAAGTTAACCAAATCAAAGTTTCCTCAATCGACTATGATTCACAAGGAAATAGTGTCGTCCATTACGCACAAGAAAACATCCAGAAAAATATCAATAAATCAAAAGACAGGTCTAATGACGTACTAATACCCGTGACAAACCCATTTAGCTCCCTTATCGAATCGGCCAAAGATGAGCTTCATTCACCCCTCTCTTCCAAAGACAAGCAAGATCTACATACAATCTACCTGGGCAAAAATGGCAAACTAAACCAACGCTTCAAAGATTTGTTCAAGGCCTCTCCCGACAAAAAACAATTAGGTTTAGCATTCAACCTAGCCAAATCCTTGATTCAAGATATCTTTGAAACCGGACAAGACATGTCCTCTGATTCAAGCTCGATAGATTTGACTCTTCCAGGAATCAAGCCTCCCATCGGCCATCTTCATCCTGTCTCTCAGGCAATAGAAGAAATCAGCTCTATTTTTGAGAAAATTGGCTTTATCCGTAATCGCTATCCCGAGATTGATTGGGACTGGTATCCATTTGAATCCCTTAACATGGGAAAGAATCATCCAGCCCGTGACGAATGGGAGACATTCTTCGTAGACGCCAAAGAGCACCCAACTCTCGGAAAAATGGTGCTAACGCCCCATACTAGCAATGGACAGGTGCGCGAGATGGAACGATTAAAAACCCCGCCGATTCGCATGATCAATATTGCCAAATGTTACAGACGCCAGTCCGACGTTTCCCACACTGTGATGTTCCATCAGTTCGAAGGACTAGTTGTAGACACTGGCATCAACATCACTCATCTCAAAGGAACCATCGATTACTTCGTGAGGCAGTTCTTTGGGGAAAATCGCAAATCACGTCTGCGTCCATATCATTTCCAATTTACCGAGCCCTCATTTGAAGTTGATATCACCTGTGACATTTGTGATGGTCACGGTTGCAAACTCTGCAAAGAAGGATGGCTTGAATTGGGTGGTGCTGGTATGGTGCATCCGAACGTTCTCAAATCAGGAAAGATTGACACTAAAAAATACACAGGTTTCGCTTTTGGTTGGGGAGTAGAACGCACTTACATGATGAAGTCGGGAATCAAGATAGATGATCTGCGTCTTCTTTATTCCAACGACATTCGTTTCTTAAATCAATTCTAATTTGAGCTAATATTCATTATGCAAATTCTTATCCCTGATTCTTGGCTTCGCGAATATCTTAAAACCGACGCCACACCTAAAAAGATTCAAGAAACTCTATCGCTATGTGCGGCATCGGTTGAGAGACTTCACAAAACCAAACATGACTATGTATACGATATTGAAATTACCACCAACAGAGTGGACCTTATGTCTGTCTTGGGAATAGCACGAGAGGCCGCAGCAGTCCTACCACAATTTGGATATACAGCAACTCTTAAAAATTCTACTAAGTCTCGATCTTCAATAAAATTTGCCAAGTCAGTCAACTATCTAAACGTCTCGATAGATAACAATCTCTGTCCTCGTTTTACAGCCCTTCTTGTCAGAAACGTCACTGTCAAACCATCACCAGATTGGTTAACTAAAAGGCTTGAACTCGTAGGTATGCGCGGTCTTAACAATGTGGTTGACATCAGCAATTACCTCATGCACCTTACGGGGCAACCCATACACACCTTTGATTACGACAAGATATCAAAATCCACAATGATTTTGCGTGAAAGCAAGAAAGGGGAAAAACTCACAACTCTGGATAATAAAACTCACATACTTTCCGGTGGAGACATTGTCATCTGCGATGGAGCTAACAAATTAATTGATCTATGTGGAATTATGGGGGGGCTTAATTCTGCAGTTGATAGTAATACCAAAAACGTCCTTCTCTTCGTACAGACATACGAACCTAACCATATCCGCAGGACCTCCATGACTCTAGCTCATCGCACCTCAGCCGCTGTGCTCTTTGAAAAGGGTTTGCCAGTAGAAAATATTCCACCGACTCTTGAGATGGCCATCGAATTGTTTAAACAACTGACTCATGGTACTCCGTCAACTACAGCCCTGGATTTAATTAAACATCAATTACCTGCCAAGACTATAAAAATCTCGCCTGAATTTGTAAATCAACGTTTAGGAATTAATCTCTCAATCAAGGAAATTAACCACATCCTCTCGCGCCTAGGCTTTAAAGTTTCTCCCAAACTGGAGGTCTTACCACCGCCCAACAGAAGACTGGATATTACGATACCAGAAGATTTAGTTGAAGAAATTGCGCGCATCTATGGATACCATAATTTACCCTCAACTCTTATGGAAGGCGCTCTGCCGTTAAATCGCCATGACAAAGTATTTTACTGGGAAAGCCGGATCAAATCGGCCGTTAGTCATTGGGGATTCACAGAAGCTTATACTTACTCTCTTGTCGCCCAAGACTTCTATTCCCCAGAAGCGATTAAAAATAGCCAAATGCTCAAATTAAAAAACCCGTTAAGCTCCGAGTGGGAATATTTACGTATCGACCTAATCACATCTCACAGAAAAATAGTTGCCGAGAATCTAGGTAGGGTAAACCAAATCGATCTCTTTGAAATCGCCAATGTCTATCTACCGCAGAAAAACAATCTGCCTCTTGAGGAACTCCACCTGGTTATCTCCTCTTCAAATCCCGACCAAGAGCGTATGAAAGGAATAATAGAAGCCCTTGAAAATGAGTTGAACACAAAACTTTCTTATACGACAATGTCGCAGGGGTCTGATAATTTCGCTGCAGTAGAAATTAACTTAGATAAAGCGATCAAAGAAGCGTCTACTACCAAAACGTACACCCCCATCTCAAAATACTCACCAATTATCGAGGATGTTAACGTCACTCTAGAGCCTAACCAAAAATATATCGATCTTATAACCCATATTAAAAGAACCAGCTCTTTAATAAAAGAGATTGATCTGATTGATAAATATCAAGGCAAACTGACACTACGCATCACTTATCACTCCAATTCCAAACAGCTAACCACAGAAGATATCAAACCAATAAGAGAAATTTTGTCCAAGTTAAACTAAGCTCGCAATTTCCCTGTTACCGGATCAATCACCTTGTTTCTAATAGATGCCAATCTTGAAACTTTAGATCCCTCTATTGAACCTCCCACTAAAACATCCTCATCTAAATAATCCAGTGTCTCTGTATTTGCACTAGTTAAAATCTGTTGGATTTCCTCCAGCCTCTCCTCTTTGGTTATCTCGCCCAGGGCATATTTTATCCATGCGCGCTCAATCACCAGTTCTGCTTTGGATTTTTCATTCAGACCGTCGTGGGAAAGTCTGCTATCTATATCCGCAATACGTGAACACGCTCTGACCTTTACCTTTTCTGAACCAGAAACCGACCAAACACTCTCAGCTCTTATATGAGCCTTCTCTTCACGAATATGTTTCCTTAATCCCTGGGACAACCTCTTGTCACTTGTCTCTTTATTACTCATAAAACACAGGCAAGTAGTTACAGATTATCATTAATTATGGAGTAGGGGAAGGAGTTAAAAGAGGAGTTATGGTCGCTGTCAAAACAGTTGTGGGATGCGGAGTCGGAGTTGCATTGTAGGGTACCTTAACTCCAATCTTAATCTCTCGCTCAGTTTTCTTGCCCTGACTATCCTCAAATGTGGCCTTTATAGTGTGCACCCCATTATCCATATATATGGTCACCTCATAAGGGCCGCTGTTTCCAAAATTTGCTCTACTTGTCCCGTCTACAAAAATCTCGATTTTAGAAACACCATTACTAGTAATTGGCTCAATCCTTATCTTTACGTCGTTGGTATTAACGGTTGAACTATCACTCGGCTCTCTTATCTCAACACTCACACTATCGGAAGTTGAGCAGTATTCGGTAGGTGGGTGATATTTGCCATCTGGCTGGGTTGCGACCCACGCGTCAATGCCCTCTTGCCAAAGATTTTTCCCATCTTTACCTCCCGTCGGATCATTCTCTTTAAGGAGGAGATACTCCTTCTCGTCATAATCACCTCTTGCAATGTCAACAGGAGACGCAAGTTTTCCCGAGGATTTACATACCTTAACTTTTTGGTGTATGGGATCATCTGTGGCAGGCTCCGTTCCTGCAATGAAATACTCACTACGAGACGCAAATCCATCATGTGCGCGGTAACCTGAGGTGATATCCACATCCAAAGTTACCATTCCAGGTGGCACATCAAACTGCCTATCTGAACTTCCTTCCAGAGACGCCAGTAAAATTCTCCTCCAGATCGGTGCTGCACCAGTCACTCCCGATGAAACCTCTTTCATGGGTGAGTTGTCATTGTTCCCAACCCAAACTCCCACAATTCTTGACTTGTAACCCCAGCCAATTGTCCAGTTATCTCTTCTATCGTTAGTTGTACCTGTCTTAACAGCAATAGTTCTTCCCGAGACGTTTAGCAGGCTTCTGGGGCCAAACACCATCTCCCTAGCCTTACTGTCAGAGAGAATTGTATCTATAAGATATGCATTTTTTTCATCAAGAACCCTCTTGCCTTCAACAGGCTTATATTCTTCTAGCACCTTTCCTTGTCTATCTGTAACTTTGAGAATTGCTACAGGGTCGACCCTAATGCCTCCATTGGAAAAAGCACTATATGCCCCCACCAAATCCAAAAGTTTTACCTCCCCGCCTCCCAAGGTCATAGATAGTCCCAACCGAGACATATTAGCAGCTGTAGGCGCCAGTGTCGTAAGTCCCATATCATATGCTGTATCCAAGACATCCTTGATTCCGGTTAAAGCCAACAACTTAACAGATGGAATATTAAGCGAGTTAGCCAAGGCATAGCGCAATTGTACTGGTCCTCTAAATTTCCCATCATAATTGACAGGTTTATATTCCGGTAAATTTTCGCCGCCCGGGAATGTAGTTGCGACATCCATAAGCATTGTGGCCGGTGTATACCCTTTCTTAAAGGCAGTCACATAGGTGACGGGTTTAATTGCTGAGCCAGGTTGCCTGGGGGATGTGACCACATTTACCTTTCCGTCATAATTAGGATCGTCATAGTTTTTGGATCCCACCATCGACAAAATTTCACCTGTGTTCGGATCCATAACCACAGCAGCACCGTTGGTTATATGCAAGGTCTCCACCTTTGCAATCTCTTCGGCAACTGCTTTCTGAGATTTCTCCTGAAGATCCAGATCCAAAGTCGTTGTGACATTCAGACCCCCTTGTTGTACTAACTCTTCTCCATATCGATCTGCCAAAATTTTCTTTACATAAAACACAAAATGGGGAGCCTTGATCTGGCCACTTTCCGTCGCAAATTTAACTTGGTCTAAATCTTTAAGTGCCCTCTGTTCTGTCTCTCGGGATATATAGCCATCTTCACGCATACGTCGCAGGACATCCTCGGTCCTTCCTTTAAATGCATCTTTGACTCCGGAAAAAGGAGAATAATAAGATGGTCGTTGTGGAAGGCCAGCTAAAACTGCTGATTCGATCAAGTTAAGTTCTGATACTTTCTTGCCAAAATAAGTCTCGGCGGCAGATTCCACCCCCCACGCCGTGCCTCCATACGGTGCTTCGTTAAGATACATCTGTAAAATCTGGTCCTTCGTAAACTTCTTCTCTATCTGAACAGCTAAAATAAACTCCTTGAGCTTCCTCCATACAGACCTTTGTGAGTTGAGTAAAACATTTTTAACTAACTGTTGTGTGAGAGTCGATCCTCCAGTTAACCTTTGTTTCAAAAACAAATTGTAAACAACGCGCAAATACCCAATTGGATCAAACCCAGAATGCTTATAGAAATTCTTATCTTCAATTGCAACAGTCGCTTTCTTAAGATAATCGGGTATCTGAGATATGTCCACAGTCGTTCTCTTCTGATTGGCAAAAATGTCATAAATTAACTTCCCGTTCCGGTCGAGTATCTTGGTCGAAAAACCCTCGCGCCTAACTATCTTGTCAGGTGAAGGCAACTCACGAGACACAACTGCAAACATCACAACCGATAAGACGGCAAGAACTACCACACCCACAAGGCCCGCAATTGACAATCTAACTAGCCACCTCCCTCGATCAGCTCTCATGCCACGAAACACCGCCCTTGTACGACCCAACTTTTTTTTCCACACCCGTTTCCACTGCACATTCAGTATCGTACCAAACAGCCACACAAAGCTCAATCACAATATACCTGATAAACTAATTAAGATGTTAAAATAAACCCAATGGACAAAATCGAAGAAATACTAAATCGAGGAGTAGTAAATATCATTCCCGACAAGAAAAAACTAGAATATCTACTCACTTCGGGTAAAAAGCTAAATATATTCCTTGGTATTGATCCGACAGCCACTAAAATTCATTTGGGTCACGCTTTTCCACTGCGAAAGCTCCAGACTTTTTGTGAACTCGGTCACAATGTCACCTTTCTTATTGGTGACTTTACGACCCTTATAGGAGACACCTCAGATAAAGACTCGGAAAGACCCGTGCTAACAACTGCGCAAATAGAGGAAAACTTTAAAACCTATAAAAAGCAGGCTGAAAAAATATTAGATTTTACCAAGGTTAATGTCGTTTACAACAGTAAGTGGCTGAAAAACTTGAGCTTCGCCGAAATAGTCAAACTTTGTGAGCACTTCTCAGCGGGTGATTTTGTAGGCCGAGAACTCATCAAAAAACGCCTCAGTGAGGGTAAAAAAGTGGGATTACATGAACTACTGTATCCTGTAATGCAGGGGTATGATTCTTGGTTTTTGGATACAGACATTCAACTAGGAGGCACCGACCAAACATTTAATATGCAAGCTGGTAGGGTCCTGCAAAAAGACTTGCGAGGTAAAGAATCATATATCATCGCCAATTCGTTTCTGACAGGTACGGATGGCCGCAAGATGAGCAAAAGCTGGGGAAATGCCGTGTGGCTAGAGGATACCCCTAACGACATGTATGGCAAAATCATGTCTGTTAAAGACGATTTAATTATTGAGTATTACACCCTTGGCACCAATGTAAGCCTTGATGAGGTTGACGAGATCGAGAAAGAACTAAAAGATGGAGCAAATCCCATGCTCCTCAAAAAACGACTAGCTTTTGAAGTGGTCAGCGAGCTATACGATCAAAACCAAGCAACTGAGGCACAATCTTTTTTCGAAAAAACTATTCAAAAAAGCGAAACCCCCGACGACCTGCCTTTTATTACTCTCCCTCCAGGAACCACTATCACTCAAGCTCTGGTCGAAAGTAAGCTCGCTGATTCAAATTCCCAAGCCAGAAGATTAATTGAACAAAAAGGAGTCAGGATAAATGATCAAACAGTTACAGATGCTCAGAAGGTCTTAATGCCAGATTCCATAATCAATGTAGGATCTCGAAACTATGTAAAAATAATTATATCTGGATAAACCAAAATGCTTTTGACTAACAAACAACGCGTGTTTATCAAAGTTCTAGTTTGTATCTCAACCGTAGCTCTTATCATCTCATCGATGGCGAGCTATTTTCTTTACCGATAGTGTTAAAATGGCCCTATGACTTTAGGGGAGAAACTTAAACAACAACTGCAGGCTAAGGCAGAAGAAAGTCTTAGTCAATCTTCACTCGACATCCTCGAAAAAACGCTACAAGAAATTCAACACCAAAGAGACGTCACCACTGGAAAAGTAGTCGATGAGATTCTCCAATATGGTACCTCCATAGAATGTGGTTGGCTTATCGAGCAATTCGTCACTCTGCTAGACAAACGGGCACCCAGTGACGCAGAGAGGGGAGAATTGGCTGTCAAGTACGCAGCCCTCTATCCTACATTTGGCCACGAGGGAATTAGTCTTTTAGTTGACACTTGGCACGCCACAACTTACCTTCGTCGCACGGAACTAGATACCCCCCAGTAATTCTCCTATATGGAAATAGATTCACCCGTCCTAACCTTACCCCTAGTTGGTCCCAGCTTTGCCCAAAGATTGGTAAAACTTAAAATTTCCACAATCTGTGATCTTCTCTTTCATCTTCCGGTACGTTACGAAGACTACTCGCGGACCGTCTCTATCAAAGGAGTCAGAATAGGAGAATCCGTAACCGTAACTGGAAAAATCCTCTCATCCAAAAATGTACCCACTAAAAACGGTAAACTTGTTCAGGAAATTGTATTAGACGACGAGACTGGCTCTATGCCACTTATATGGTTTAACCAAGTTTTTCTTATAAAATCTCTCGTTCCAGGGGAAACCATATCAGCCTGTGGCAAGATAAGTTGGTGGAATAAAAAACCTGCTCTAATCTCTCCTGAATATGAACTTGTCAAATCCAACAATTTCAAAAATCTACATACCGGACGCTTAGTCCCAATATATCCTGAAACCTATGGGATCTCCTCAAAATGGCTTAGATCTCGCTTAAGAACCGCCCTTGATTCATTAAAACTGTCAGAAATTCTTCCATCCGAGATTCTGGAACGAGAAAACTTTCTTGATCTCAAAACCGCGTTTGAGGAGATTCATTTCCCTCGCTCAGACGCCCTAGCCAAGTCAGCTCGACTCAGACTGGCTTTTGACGAGCTTTTTCTCCTACAGCTCTCTTCCCAAGTACGCAAACGAAATTGGAATCAACTACGGTCTGCCCATGAGCTAAAAATGAGACCTCAAGATTTGTCTCATTTTTTAGATCTTCTGCCTTTCACCCTTACACAGGACCAAATGCAGGTTATTCAAGAAATTCTAACGGATCTTAAGAAAAGGGAACCCATGAATCGATTACTCGAAGGAGATGTTGGTTCAGGTAAAACTGTTGTCGCGGCAGCAGCCATATATATAACTCATTTAAATCAAAAAAAGAGTGTTTTGCTCTCTCCCACTCAAATACTTGCAAGTCAGCACTATCACACCCTAGAACAAATATTCTCTCCACTAGGAGTCAAGATTTCATTGTTAACTTCGCAAAATTCAAAGAAGGCCGATTCCCAAGCTTCGATTGCCAACTGCGATCTTGTAATAGGAACCCACGCCCTGTTGTACGAAAAACAGCTTTCCGAGAATCCAGACATAGGACTTGTAGTTATCGATGAACAACACCGCTTCGGGGTAGAACAGAGGGCTCATTTTCTCAAAGGAAAAGTCACAGCGCCACACCTTCTAACCATGACCGCCACCCCAATCCCTCGCTCGATTACCCTCACTCTTTACGGTGAACTTTCCCTTTCTCAAATCAAAACCGTCCCACCAGGGAGACAAAAAATTGTCACTTGGATCGTGCCGCCTGCAAAAAGAGAGAGTGCATATCGTTGGATTGAGGCAACTATCACCCAGAATAAATCTCAGTGTTTCATTGTCTGCCCCTTTATTGAGCCATCTGAATCCCAAACAACCGTTAAATCGGCAAAAACCGAGTTTCAAAAACTCACCTCAATTTTCCCCAAACTACGTCTTCAGCTTTTACATGGCAAAATGAAAGCCAAAGAGAAAGATTCAATCATGAATGAGCTAAAAACAGGTAAATTCGATATTCTTGTCGCCACCCCCGTTGTGGAAGTGGGTATAGATATACCCAATGCAAATATCATAGTCATTGAAGACGCTGAAAAATTTGGTCTTGCCCAACTGCATCAATTAAGGGGTAGGGTAGGCAGAGGAAACCTCAAATCTTATTGTCTCTTGTTTACGGCGAACTCAGATTCACAAAGACTTAAGGCCATGGAAACAACCAACTCAGGCATCGAGCTCGCAGAGCTTGATTTAAAACTTCGGGGACCGGGAGACATCTACGGTACTTCCCAACACGGCTACGCTGACCTTAAGGCCGCATCCTTCACGGATTTGGCCCTGATTGAAAAAACAAAACTGTATGCGCAAAAAATTGTACCTGCTCTTGGCAAATACCCATCCTTGCAAGCAAGGCTCAAATCCCTTAAAATACCCACGGTTGAACCAAATTAATCAACATGACTCCACTTCCAAAAAGAAAACATTCATCCAGAAGACAAGGCAAGAGACGAGCGGCAATTAAGCTAGTGCTCCCCGGACTTGTTATATGTGGAAACTGCCAAAAACCCAAGAGACCTCATCAAGCGTGTTCATCCTGTGGCTTCTATAAAGGTGCTAATCGACTTGCAAAGACTTCTTAATTCTCCCGTGGATCTGGAAAAAACATTAAACTATAATATCAAGGCATGAAAACGTCCTCAGACCCACGCCATCAACACAGAAGAGATCTCGTCCAAAAGCTCTTCTCCCATATTTTCGACTCGGACCAAACTCCCGCCGAGATTGCCGAAATCTTAGCTCATCAAGTTAACATAGACACCCTTATCAGTGAGGCTGCACCGGAATGGCCTTTGGATAAAATAAACCGAGTAGATCTGGCCATCTTGCGCCTTGCCACATACGAGCTTACAATCACCAAAAAGGAGCCTTTCAAAGTTGTCATCGACGAAGCCGTGGAGCTTGCCAAAGAATTTGGAGCAGAAGGAAGTCCCGCTTTTGTTAATGGTGCGCTTGGTGCAATAATCAAAAAACTAGAACCAGAACTAATTGATTCGCAACCCGCAGAATCCACACCCGAGATAGCACAACAAGATAATCTGTCTAATGCATCAGCATTATAAGTTTCCAGATAAGCACAAGCCAAGCTGAGCATTATTTGACATATATTTTTCTTTTGCCGAATCTTTTCTTTTCTAAAAAGAAAAGTTCGGAATCTTTATGAACCTAGAAAAAAACATCATCGACGTCATCTCATCTGTAACCGGAATTCCGGTTACTGAAATCTCCCAGGAAAAATTCCTAGAGAAAGACCTGGGCGTCTCAGGCCTAGAACTTGAAGACATACTTACCGAAGCGGGTAACAAACTACATCTTAAACTTCCCATGGAACACAAAGAACTCAAGACAGTACAGGATGTAATTTTATTCGTTCACGAAAACCAGCCGATATCTTGAGCCTGTCCGCTACATGAACCTTCCTAAATTCAAAAACGATCAACTGCTCCGCCAAGCTTTCATCCACCGTTCTTTTATCAATGAACATCGCGACCAAAAGGAGTCAAACGAAAGACTGGAGTTCTTGGGGGATGCCGTGCTTTCTTTTGTGGTAAGTAGTTGGTTGTATACCACTATGCCAGAACGACCCGAAGGAGAGCTCACGAACCTGCGTTCCAAGCTAGTTAACACCAAATCACTGGGGAAAATTGCCACCGAGCTAGGGCTGGGCCAGAAACTACTTTTATCCAAGGGGGAAGAAGAAGGTGGAGGCAGAACTAATATCTCACTCCTCGCTGACACTTATGAGGCGACAATCGGCGCAATCTACTTAGATCAGGGACTCGATGCCGCCAAGGATTATATCCATTCAACTCTGCTTACAAAGACAGACAACCTAGAAGAAAACCTTAAAGATCCCAAAAGTCTTCTCCAAGAAATCGTCCAGGCCAAAAAGTCACCTTCTCCAATCTATAAAGTAGTTTCTGAGACCGGACCGGACCACAGCAAATCATTTGAGGTAGAAGTTGAGATAGAAAACAAACCAGTGGGCAAGGGAACGGGTAAGAGCAAAAGGGAAGCCGAAAGCGCCGCTGCCGCTGCCGCCCTAGCAAAACTAGGGGAGGTCTGATAAAATATGCCTATTATATGCTCAAAATTAAACTAGCAAGAACTGGCACCAAGAACCATCCGTCTTACAGAATCGTTGTAGCAAGAGATAGATCTAAGCTCACCGGGAGTCCAGTCGAAACTCTGGGATATTACAAACCTGAAGAAAAACGTCTTCAATTTGAAAAAGCCTTGGTTGATAAATGGCTCTCCAAAGGTGTCACACCCACTGATTCGGTTAAGAAACTTCTCAAGTTATAAACTTCTATGCAAGAGGTAATTGAATATCTATTTAAATCAATTTTGCCAGAAGGCGCCTCACTTAAGGTTACTCAGATGCCAAGCGAAGAATCGATGAATACAGATGTTTTTGAAATAGAGGTCCCCAAAGAGGAAATCGCTAAAGTTATTGGTAAAGGAGGGGCAGTAATCAGATCTATCAGAATACTGGCTTCAATTGCCTCCAAAAAACAAGGCAGGCAGCTGCGTCTTAATCTCGTCGAATCAAAATAGTTGTTACTGAGTGAATGGGTTTTCTTTTCCTACAGCACCCCCAATATTCCCAGAAGACTCGCCTTCCTCTGTCGTATTAAAAAGCCCTGCCCTTGAAAGATTTCTTAGCCTCCTGAGTAATTGATCTTCCTCAGCGGACAACTCTTGTATCGGAGAATCAATAGACCCCAACTGTACTACTCCTGGCACATAGAAACTTGTCACTGCCACTGTCGCTTCAGCCAAGCCGTTTTTCTCGGCATAAGACAACCGTTCCAATTCCATAAGCGGAGCAACAGCTCTTACCCTCTCGAAAAATGCTTGGATTTGATCTTTTGATCCCTGTATTACTATGGAATAGGAGATCTGATTCTCTTTCTCTCCTTCAACCACCTTGGCTGACTTGCTAGCTTCGTCAACTACCTCGCCAGGACTTACACGTAGAGATTCAAGTAGCACACCTGAGTCAGCTGCCGCAATCCTCAAGCCCACCAGACCTCCCACGAGGTCTTTTCCTTCCGGCATTGTTATATTAACCACCCTCAAATCCTGATCTAAAGTTAACTCGTTGGCTCCAGAGAGAGCAGATAGCTTGGTAGTGAGGATGGATACTTTCATCTCGTTTTCTTTAGCCTTCGCCCGCAAGGAGCCAACAGAGGTCAGCCATGGCCATACCAATATCCTTCCGGACAAAGCGACCACCACCAGAACGATCATGGGGGTTATAAATATTCTCACCTGAGCAGGTAAACGAAACGAGATTTTCATTGCTTAACCACACCCCCCTTATCCTTTCTTATAAAAGATATGCTAAAGGTATAGCCATTGGATACCTTGGCAAAGGAAGTTAAGGTCGCTTTGATAAATTTGCCCTTCTCGTCAATCTTATTCTCAAGAGTGACCAGATGATCCGTATCAACCACCTGTCCCGAGATAACAGTATTGCCATCAGTGCTTATGGAAAGAGATGATATCGCAACCCCATCAACAACTATATCCTGCACGTCATTCCATACTTCTTTCAAATCAGCTCGCTGTTTAAGCAGGCGGTTAACTTTCTCAAGCTTATATTTAATCAGAGCTAATTTGCCCTCATTCTGTCGTAAATCTTTCACGGATGCCTGAAGGGTCGACAAGCTATCCGCGGCCGAGGCAGCCTTCCTATTCCAGAATAACCAGTAACCAAATACCCCCAGCACAGCAACCATATACACCACCAACATCAAAAAACTTCCCTCCCGCAATTTTCTCTGCAAACTATATTGCTGGGGAGTCAACCTCTCGCTCTGTGGTAAGAGATTAATAGCCATAACTTTCCTTACATTTCTCGCAAAGATAACCCCACAGCCACCGCATACAAGGTAGAGAATCCAGTTAAAGCCGCAGCCATCTTCTCGTCTTTAACCAGCGGAGCAATCGGATCACCCACCGCTACTTCAATTCCCAATTTCCCAGCTAGCTCTGACACTATCTCAGACATTCCTGCGCTACCCCCCGAGACGATGACTGATTTAACGGGGTCTCCTGTAGCCTGAGACCTGTAAAACTCCAATGCCTTTCTAACTTCGGTCGCAATCATGTCAAAAATTGGCAATATCACCCCCCGTACTTTGCCCTCAAGGGCCGAGGTAGAAAGACCATAAGCCTTTTTGTACTCCTCAGCCTGGACAGGTTCCATAGAAAGACCTGCAGCAACTGCTCGACTCATCGCCTCACCAGCCGTAGCTATAGACCTTGAAAAAACTACTCTACCTCCCGAGACCACTGCAATATCTGTACCCCGAGCCCCCATATCCACAACCATCTGTGTCCCGGAATTCTCAGGAACTAGCGCCCGAGCCACAGCAATTAGTTCAGTTTCCACAGCCATAATTTTAAGGCCGGCCATATCAAATACCTTCACATATTTCTCAACCAGTTTCTTGGGGGCCGCCACCAACGATACCTTCATTTGTCCAGCATCCTCCTTGGGCCTAAACAATACATCGTAAGATACGTTAACCTCAGTTATAGGCATGGGAATATATTGCTCTGCCTCCCACTCAATTGCTGAAGCCAGTTCCTGGTCTGACATCTTAGGCAAGGAAATTACCTTGGTAACTACCTCCGATTCAGGGAGTCCCACTATCACATCACGCCCCACCACTTTCGTATCCGAAACCAGCTTCTTTATTGTAGCTGCTAGTGCTGCTAAGTCTTGATCTGCCTCCGACGACATACCTCGAGGAGGGGATTTAACAGCTCCGGCAGCTAGAAGTCTCGCTTGTCCCTTCTGTTTTACGGTTGAGATGATTTTTATAGATGAAGTTCCTACGTCAATACCAATAGCCATGGGCAGGGTGATTTTATTAAATTAACCAGTCAATTAAGTTAACCAAGATTCAACCAAAGATGCAAGCCACTCCCAAGCTTATTTTGTTATTCCTCCAACCCCAGAATAGAGAGCATAATCAAACACAGGTGGAGCATCAGGATACAGTTGGGTCACTTCTACCTTCTGTGTCGAGTTGCCATAAGTGCCAACGGAGCCAATATTAACGCCTTGAGAAGGTAGTTGGCCGGCCGGCAGCTTCACTCCAATCTTTTGAGAATTACTATTGTATAGCAGCTTTGTACGCAACATTACCAAGTTTCCAGCAGTCGTATAGGAAGGAATATTAAGCCCAGTTGCCCCAAAATCTATCCTCTGTCGATATCTCAAGGAATCACTTCCCACCGTACAACCACTACTATCAGTGACATTTGCAAAATTATTTCCATTTCTCGTCGCATCACTGCCAGTATAAGGATCTGCTAGCACTCGAGCAGTTTGGTAATTACCAGAAGCGTTTTTGTAAAGTACTGACACCTCAAGCGCCGGAGCGGTGGCAGTGCTGGGAGCGGCTGTGGCATCTGCACTTCCACCCCAGCAAATATCCACGTACTGGCTAGTAAAACAGGGAACGGCTCCGCCAGAGCAAGTCAGGTTTCCGCTATCATCATGATTTACCAAAAAGGTCGTCACAGTCTCGCCGGAAGAGAAAGTGCCAGGATAAGAAAAGCTCGTGGATCCCTGGCCCAAGTCATTTCTTACCACCTGATACCCAGCACTGCCAAAACTCCCATTAAAAGATCCTCCAGCTGAGGGTGCTTTTATCAATACCTGCTCGATTCCTGCTTCAGCCGCACTAAAAGCCCGAGATGCTTCCTCTTCTTTTTGTGAAAGTCTGACATCTGTGATTGACTGAGACACCACAGACAGCCCTACAGTCAACACAACAGCCATCACCAGCAAAATGATCACCAATGCCTGCCCTCTGTTCTCTCTGTTCATTATCTACATTTATCTTATCCACCCCTTCTGTCATGGTCAAGCGCTCTTCTTATCATACAACTGGCTTCATTTGACCTCATCCATTATACTTTAACTAACTAATGAACCACCTGGCGACACCTCAAATGTTGCTTAAACTTTCTAGCACTCCAAGTGCTAGGTTATCTTCCCGCCAACCGGCGGGCTTTTTGTATCTGGAAGCTACAAATATTGACAAAAAGACACAGTTAATGGTACTATAGGATAGTGTTATAATCTTAACTGTGACTGACAACATGACACCAGAACAGAACAGGCAAGAACCAACATCACCAGCTGTTCTCACGAGGAGAAACTTCTTAAAAATAGCGCTAACTGCAACAGAAGCGTTTCTCTTAGCTGCCTGCGCACCCAAAGCCTTAAAACCAACTCCTACTGAAACCAAGCCTGGTCAAGGTACCCCACTGGCACCCCCCCCCACCAATGCCATAACCGAAACGATCAACTTTAACGAATACAGAGAAAAGAAGATTGTCCCTATGGATTATCTTCCTCTCACTCCTGAACTCACTCAAGTATTTAAAAACGGTCTAGGTAACCTCAATCCTGAGTTGGTCCTAATCTCAGGAGCGGTTGAGGCCATAGATAAGGATGGAGGAAGGCTCCGGTTCAAATATGCTTTTGTAGCAGGGACAATAAACCACGACGGGATTAATTACCCTTTCTCCGACGCCACCAAAATAGTCGTCCTTGTAGATGACAAGGATCAGCCAGTAAGAGTTCTCCCTGCACTACAGGGGATTATTGAGCCAGATATGGTCCTGGTTAACTCCTCCTTCAATTTCGATGACTCTCAGGGTAAAGCTGTCCAGACTCCGGACAATACCCAACAATACATTGCCCAAATTTTCGTGGACAAAAGTACGGGCAACATCAACCTATTTGATCCCAAAAAAGCTTTCGACGCACAAGGAAATCCTCTTCCTAGAGTCTCATACATCCAAGTGGATGGAAAATATTACACTCTCACCACTCCAGCAGCTGGTGGACTTCTTGCTCCAGTCGTACCAACAGATCTGGCAAACCAAAAACTGGCCGAATGGCAAAGTCGCTACTACGAAATCCAGGTCAATCAGGACAATCAACTAATTGTAGCTGCAAACCTTAATCCCGACGAAATTAGCTTTGCTGGCCACCTCTCGGCAGTTAACAATAGAGGCGAGAAAGAGACACTAAACCCCATAATTATCTTCAAAAACAAATTTACTCCCATCGAAGGCATGGATAAATGGCAAATCCCTACAATCGCCATCCTTAACATCAACACAACCCCAAGCTCCCACAACATAAAGGAAATCTCAGATGTTGCCTTTCATGTCGAGGGCCAAACCCCCATTATTACCGAATTAAACGCAGCGGTCTCGACTGACCAAAAGACCATTTACTTTAGAAATGGGGGAGAAACATTGTTTGCTTTAGATATAGCTTCTGGTCAGATGTCAGCCACAATCAAAGATGCTTCCGAACTGCGTTATATTCCAATATCCAGTGACAACTTCGGTCCGTTAAAACCAACCGAAATACCTGAACCTATCGGGCCAACCCCCATCCTTGTAGAAGATTACGCCGGACTAGGACCAGCAGAAATCGTTGAAGTCGCAAGGTCTGACGCAAACGTCACCGATCAAACTAGAACTGAATGGGATGCGAAACTAAAATCCGGAGACACCAGTTTCTTCAAGCCAATCTACACACTAAACTCATCGTGGGTAAATCTAAGATTTGTCCAGGAGCTCTATCTCGAGAATCTAATGCTTACTAATTACACAATAAGACAAGTAACTATCACTTCAGGGGTCAATAGCGGAAAGAAAATCTATATTGCCGACACCCAAGCCTTATTCATCAAAGACAATCAGGTGCACGAACTTGATCTAACGATGGATTCATTTGTAGCAGATTTAGGAAAAAATGTTTTTATAACTCCAGAAACCTTCGCCGACCATTATCGAGTAGGATCAACAGTCAGGTTGAGACTAGACTACCTTGAAAACTCAGTTGGATTTAATCACAATACCTTAAACACTTATGTTCGAAATGGAGATGGAAAAATAGAAGAACAAGACGCTCTCATCATTGCTTATGCCGGATTCGGTAAATTGCCAATAAGCAAAAATGACATAACTTCAAGACTCGATCAACCAATCGCCTCCTTCAGCGACGAAGAAATAACTGTCTCAAACATAACCTCTCATTAGTAGCTAAACATTGATTTGGGAAGAGGGTTCCAATATATTGGAATCATGAGGAGATGGATCAAGGTCGTGTGCTTCGGAATCGTTTTTCTGGGCAGTATGCTCTTTGCCAGTGAAGCCAAGGCGCAACAATGTGCTCCCAGTGTGGTCATCGATCGATTTGATTGCGTAAATCAAGGAGGCAGCTGCACAACCGTGTACAGTGGTTCATTTTCTGTAGACTGTGACCCTTCAACCTGTCACAGCTATGCCGCAGTCTGTTCCTCTAATGACACCTGTAGCAAAATGCCTGATGGCAGTTGTAACTGGACCAGTTTCTGCTCAACAGTTTCGTGCGGCGTGGGAGGTGGGGCACCCACACCCACACCTGGTGGCGGCGGAGGAGGTGGAGGTGGCGGCGGAGGAGGTGGAGGTGGCGGCGGAGGAGGTGGTAGCTGCGGCAATTGCTCCTGTGAGCCTGTTCCGGATCCTAGTTACAATAATTGCATATCAGCCCCTGGCTGTCCTACGGGTAGATCCTGTTGTCAAGCTGCTTGTGGTGGAGGTGGCGGCGGAGGAGGTGGAGGTTGTACCTGGGGTGCTTGCAGCCCGAGCTGCGGGAATGGTCAACAAACCAGTAGCTGCGGGGAAAAAAGATCATGTTGCACGGCCTGCGGGGACCCGTCACCCACTCCCAATTTACTTACACCTAGCAATGGCTCAGTAGTCTACACAGCCAACGTTAATTTGTCTTGGACTGCAACCACAAACTGGGGCATCGCTTGTCCCAACGACAACCGTTACCGCGTATATATCGATACAAAGAACCCCCCTCCTATCAAAAATCCAGATTGTGATGTGGCAGAATCAGTTACTAGTTGCAGCGTCTCCAGTCTAGTCGATGGAAATACTTACTATTGGATGGTTAGAGCGCGAAACGGGAATAATCATTCCGACTCAAGCGTTTCCAGCTTCCTATATCAAATCAACAGGAATTGGTATCAAACCAGCGGAGCGGACGTACATGTCAACGACCCTTCGCTCGTAACCAATGCGATTCAGTCTCAAATTCCACCCAATGCTACTGACAAAAATTTCATCAAAAATCTCAATAACTATCCAGGCTTGTTAACCTATGCTTCAGGAACGACTGATTTTGGTCCTGACGGGGGAGTTGTCTCTTCCAAGGGTTGGCATGCTGTCTCTTCGTATCAAGGGAAACGTTACGACTACGATAGTGCCTCTTTGCAAACAGCAAATACGGAAATACTTGAAAGCGACACTCTTGGAGTGGGTGAGCTGTCTTCACTTCCACCAGGTAGTTATAAAAGAATTGGCAATTTGAACATCTCGGGATCGCAAAATGTCTCTGGCAAAAAATTAATTGTTCTAGTTTCAGGCAACCTCACCATAACTGGAGCTTCTACTAAAATCACCCTGGCCAACCAAAATGGATCCGAGGCTTTGGTTTTTCTCGTCAAAGGGAACATCGTCATCGACCCATCAATTACAGGTACTGAAGCCGCCCCAGCCCTCGAGGGCGTCTATATCGCCTCAGG
>OBEQ010837171.1_pt1 | contig 23387 bp, 27 predicted proteins | sample 1670901 | NCBI WGS metagenome assembly OBEQ01 (sample SAMEA104232315, study PRJEB22302) | groundwater metagenome | biome: forest; feature: aquifer; material: groundwater | place: USA | collected 2011-08-07 | depth 5.4 m
TGGTGAGCCCGCTGTCCCTCAGGTGGAACTCTTTTTCGAGAATCTTATCAAAGTATACAATCATTTATCTTCAATTATTTGATCTCTGAATTTAGTCGCTTCCTTCTGAAAAAAAGTAATTATGGCTTTTGAATCAAACTCTCCAGTTAAAATCGGGTCATCCAAATGCGTATTTACTTCATCGAATCGGGTGCCAAGTTGTAACGGATCAACATACCAATCAAATTTTTGTTTTGCTAGCATTCGAAGCTGCTCAATGGTATACCCATACTTTTGAATAATAGTAAAAAGATCAAAATAATCTCTTCCTCTGGGTTTTTGGGAGATTGTGAATAGTTTATTTGTTGCAATATCAATCACACTATCTACCAACAGGCCGTCCTTCAAAGAAGGTGGCTCGACTTGATGAAAAGGATAGTAGGTAAATTCTAATTTGAGGACATAATTATCGTCAAATCGCAAAAAATAAAGATTACGATTAAAGCTGTTCTGATAGTCAAATGACTGAAAATTAAATTTTGGTTGAAGTGATTTCAACGAGACAACAATCGCCTGAGGATCGAATTCTTCTTCATTAAAAAAGTCGAGATCTTCAGACTTTCGATGCTGAAGATAAAAATTAGCTAACGCTGTTCCTCCTGAAAAATAAAATTTCTTTGCTAGTTCTGTTGTGGCAATAAGCTTAAGCGCTTGTTCTTGCTGTGGTGTCAAGATTGAGGCCATAGAAGTTTTTTTAAAAAAGTTCTCTTTTGAGGATCAATCTCTATCGTATGCCAATGTTTCTCTAAATCTGTCCGAGACAATTTAATTCCGTTTAAGCCAAAGTTAATTTGTTGCTCTAGGATAAACCGTTGATATTTATCAGGGTTTTTTTTCAATCTTTCAGTATCAACAGACCAGTTATACATATACTAATATTATACTCGATTTGCTTGTCTTTTGCAGAAAAATGTGAGCCCAGAAGGATTCGAACCTTCAACCAACAGCTTAAAAGGCTGCTGCTCTGCCGTTGAGCTATGGGCCCGTTGTAATAAGTTTTTGTTTCTTTGATCTGCCCCAACTTTTAATTCCTAATTCTCTCTTTAAAGCCAAACTTCTGGTTGTAAATTCTTCTTGATATATCAATTTCACCGGCCGCCTGCCGCGTGTATACTTGGATCCGCGTTTATTGTCAATGCTGTGCTCCTTGAGGCGTCTTTCTATATTGCTAGTTAAGCCGGTATAGAATGTTCCATCTTTACATTCCAGAATATAGACATACCACCTCATCAAGCTAGAATTATAGCAAATTTTTGGGAGTTTAGGAGAAACAAGAGCCAAATCAAGAATTAACCGCTAATATTTTCTATATGAGTAATAGTAACCAATCTTCCGTCCGAATCCAGTTGGACGGCGACTAAATCAATCCGCAACTGTTGCGGCAATTTCGGATGCGACGCGGCAAAAAACTGTGCTGATTTAATTAATGTCCTTAATTTCCAAGATGTAATTGCCTCTTGCGCACTTCCAAACGCCACTCCCCATCGGGTTTTGACCTCAATAAATACCAATGTATTTTGGTGAGTAGTAATTAGATCTATTTCTCCGCCCCGAAGAGTGAAGTTACGATTGATGATTGAATAGCCCTTGTGTTTAAGGTATGAAGCGGCGAGATCTTCTCCCAATTTACCTTTAGGCTGGTTTTGCTGCGACATGGGCGGGAACTGCTGCTGCAACGGTTACTTTGGCCACATTCGCTTTACTGGCGGTCAAACGAGCGATTTCTTTTTTGGTTTTGGTGCGCAGGTAGTAGAGTTTGGCACGTCGTACATCGCCTTTTTTAACGACTTCGACTTTTCTGATCCAGGGCGAGGCAACCGGGAAAATCCGCTCAATCCCAATATTGCCAACGCCTAAGCGACGAACGATGAAATTTTGACCATCAGCTTTACCGCGAATGGCAATCACGATCCCTTCATAGGCTTGGGTACGCTCTTTTTGCTCTTCGTGTTTTTCTTTTTTGGTTTTACCGGCAACGACTTCTTTTTCAATGATTTTGTAGTGAACTCGCACGGTGTCTCCCACGTGAACCAGTGTATTTAAGATGGTCAGTGAAATGGCCATAAGGAGCTTATTGTACCAAGAAATAGACTAAAAAACAATTGAGAACTAGGAAGAAAAATAGTGCAGTTTAATCATATGTAGACGGCGTAGTCGGAATTTCCCCCATAAGTAGATTGCAGGCACGTCGTACGGTGGCGGCTCTAGTTATCTCTTCAGTAGTAGATGCTGCTGTTATTTTGCCGAACAATTCTAATTCAGATCTGTAAGCTGCCGCGCAGACATCGTCTATTTTCAGGGTAATTGCGGAGTCAGATTTTTTATTCTCGAAAGCATTAATCAGCAGTTGAATTTGATTGAGGTTTGTTATAGACCCGTTTGAGATTCCCGGCAAGAGCTCAATCGCAATAAAACGTTGAGCTAAGGCTAATGGAGGATTTCGCATTTGATCGGGTTGGCCAGTATGAATTGCTTCTGTCACAGAATTTCTCCTTTAGCCTGTATTATACTCCAAATCAACTGGTTTTAACACTTAACCCAACTAGCTTTATTGTTGCTTCAGATCTAGTAGCATTGCTTCGCCTACCAGTTGAGTTAAAAAAGCATCAACTCTGTACGCGGTGTGATAACGCCGCAATTTGTCAGCGGCCTGCATACGTACAATTCTTAAATCCCGAGTTAATCCCGCTTCGCCTTGCTCCAATAAATTGATTTCAGCTTCTGAAAGAATTTCAGTCGGCTGTAATATTTCTATCGGTTCACTTTCTATAAAAACCACGTGGGCACTGGGATTATAATACACAGTGTGATTTTTTTCCGGGTGGTTAAAGGTTAAAATCGGCACTTCGAATTCCTGACGAACTAATCCGCTATTCTCAAATAGATAATTGACACGCGACTCATCAATAGGCAAAAATTCGCCTAATTCATGAGCGACAAAAGAATGCAGTTGGTGCTGCGAATCCGCACCCTGGTTGGTTAGTTTAGATTGTAAATGTGCGCTTCTTTCCTGCCAATAGTTCTGCCAATCTTTATCGGACATAAAAGCTCCTTCACTTTTAGCCGCCATATACAGCCTACCCAAGGCTGCTTTTTCCTGGGTAGACATGCTGCGATTAGTTGAAATTAATGAATGCGCTTGATCCCAATCAATGTATCCCCGAGCTCCGCCACCTTGCCCACCATTTTTTAATCGCTTTATAACAGTCGTCTCCACTTCTTCTCCGGAATTTACATAAGTGTATCCGGCTTGATATAATTTATTCACGATTTTAGAATCAGGAGTAAATCTACGCCCAGGAATTTCCTCATGGTGGGAAATCCGGGCCCGAGTTTCAGACGCATAAGTTTGTACATCCACATATAAGGTTAAGCCCCACGCTGAGAGTACTTCTTGCAGATTTGCAATTAGATCGGAATCTTTAAATATTCCACCCGGGTCACGAATTTCAGCATCCCGTCGGCGGGTTGATTTTAAGGTAATCACCGCTGGAACATTTGTATATTCAAGTCTATTCATATACGAGTCTCCGGTGATTTTTCAAATACAACCGCTGACTTGGGAATCTGGTACATGTACAGTGAATCTCCACCTACAGCACCGATTTCTTCTATTCTTTCTGCCGCTTCCGGCGGGGGATATCCATGAGCCGTATAGGAAGAATTATCTAATCCCGTTAATTTACGTCTCCTTTGAGCAGGATAACCATGCTTTGTTTCAAAGCCGACAGGATGCGCCGTTTCTAGCACATTTATGACCCGCAGCCACATATCGGCTACTTGGTATAACCACTCTTGAGGATGTGCTCCGTTACGGGAATACAGCTCCTGAAAAATTCTTTCTTTCTGCTCTAACATATGCCTCCTTTTATATAAATAATAAAAAATCCCGAGCCTAAACTTTCGGGAAAATAACAAATACTCCAGATGATTTGTGTCCTAATTTCATAGCTATACCTCTGGACGATCGAGGTTATTACTTGTATAAAATACATATAAACTGTTATTTTTTTATTTGCAATATCTCAATTTAGCGCATTTATTCTGTTGCTGGTATTGGCGCCCAACCATCTGGGTGCTTTTGAAAAACTGGAATATGTCCTAACTGTTTCAAATTAGTTCTCCAGTCAAATCCAATCCGGTCAAGCTTTTTCTGCCAATCGTGGCCTTCGGTTAAAACAACTGAAACAAAAATTTCCCGTGCTCCAGCTTGACGGACAAGTTTGATTGCCCACAGAACGCCTGTTAGCGCTCCCAAGATAGCACCGACGAGCAAACCCGTGATAGTATCTTGTTCACCGCGTGCATCGGTTAGACGAAACGTCGACTTGCGCCCCACAAACAGCACATAGATCGCCGCTAACACCGCGATACCAGCTATAATGATTTGCACAATGTTATCCGGTGAAAATTTTGCGATTGTTTGTAGCGTGTCTTCCATTTTTCAATTCTCCTCTTGCAGATCGAACGATTTATCGACATATGCTTTCCCTGGCGACAGCACAGCGACAGACTAGATACGAATATATCCACTCTACCACTGTGCTGTCACCATTTTTTCTAACTTTCAACTTTGTTAAGGTGCTTTGGAAACGGAAACTTAGAAAGCCTATTAAGCTTTTAAATAGATCTGCTAGTTTCTATTTCCATAAATAATTAAGATTCTTCTTTAATTTGTATTTTCGACGTTTGATTAAATTCTGGAATAATTTCCTCAGCCAGATCAGTTTTGGTTAAACCTTCAACCCAACCGAACTGCTCATCATAAAACAGAATATTTAAAGTTTTTTCATACCCATAAAAAATCCCGCTGCTTAAGCGGGAAAATTTTAAAATAACTCACTAAAAATCAGTTTAATGCTTTGAGCCTGACTCATATAAATACTCTTGAGGCTTAAAGAGTTATTACACTGTTTCTTAAATTTATACTAGAAGCTTAAATTACCTAAAGCAAGAGGTCAAAATAGATCAAATCTATAATGACTTTTGCTCTTTGGGTATGAGTCCTGAAAACGAATATTGACCATATTTATATTTAATAAAAAATTGCTCACTATCCGAGAACATTGCTGTGGCTATAAAAGATTGATTTATTTGCCTAAACAGTTTTCCGGGATCAGGTTCCCGCACACCGGTCTGTTTCTCAAATTCAATAGCACTGAAAAATCCCTGATTACTAATTAAGAATCGCAACAGCTGGGATTCGCGCGGATCCAAAAATACGACTGAGCGGCTCACAGTATCGGCGATTAAAAAGGGAGTATACAACCATTTGCCGTACCGAGGTAAGCATGATGGGTCTACATTCTCCCAACAAACAAGTTCTGCGACGCAAAGCTCGTTCCAGGAAAATGCCGTATCGCTGAGATTAAGTTTTCCGTTATTAAATAAACGATTACCCCATTGAGTAAATAATACTTGCTGATACCAGCTGCGAGGTTGCTGATTGTGTTGTGACCAATACTCATCAAACCAGAAACCATACCCGGTCCCGGCAAAACTGTCAATGGTAAAACCATACTCTTGAGTTAGCTTGTTGATTTTTTTAACTCGGGAACGGATCTTTTCCAATAGATTTTTTTCCTTTGGGAATGTTTCTTTTAAAGTATAAAGATCAATCCCGACGTGGTTTTTTAACCAGGCCTGATAGAGAACGCTATCAACCGGATGGTTTAGGTCAAGCCCGGGTAACTCTTCGTGGGTAACTAATTCTCCGCGATGGTTAGATGGTTGAGATTTGGTTTTAGTTACGTTGGTTTGTGGCATCGGTAAACTTAATAGTGTATGTCCATCATCACGCTTTTCTACTGTATCACCTTCCCAAACGTATCCAAGCTGGCCGATTCGGGTGAGTAGTTGGTTAAAGGTAGTAATCGCAGTTTGCTTTATCCGCTCTTTCTCTTGAAAACTAAGGGATGACATATCAAGCAAAGCGTCTATATCAATAGTTTGTTGTTCCTTAAAGATCGATAAAACATTAAGCTCATTTTGGCTAATATCAAGGGCTATTACGGCAGCTGCTTGTCTATGGGAATTGTTTTTTCTTATGATTACAAATGGTTTTTTTGAGAATTTGTTTGTTGTGTCTGGTGGATCAATAATTATCATTTGGAGATTTTGATCAATAAGTTCAGTTTTGAATAAAACTGAACTTCCATCCGGACAGTTTGAATCAAAAAGATAATCTAGAGCTTGTACTTTTTTTTGTGTTCTGGAAAACAGAACTTTTTTAGCTGTTGAATGGCTAGGAGAAAATTGCAACCGTGTTTCTAAACCAGGCTGAAGTACTTCAGTAGTAGTATTCATTCAGATTTAAAAAATAAAATACTCATCGGTTACTTTAAGCAGGCTCCAATATAGGAAAGAAATAAAGGGTGTGGCGACAACGGTCTACTTTTGTACTCCGGATGAAACTGGGTGCCTAAAAAGAACGGGTGTTGGCTTTTGGGCAATTCTATAATTTCCACCAAATTTTCGACCACGCTGCGGCCGGAGATAATTAAACCTTTTTCCTCCATCCGTTTAGCATACTCATCGTTAAACTCATAGCGATGGCGATGCCGCTCCCCTACGATATGATCTTTTTTAAATGAGTTGACCGACTGATAACTTTCAAAAGCGAGCGTACCTTCTTTTACTTTACAATCCCAGTTACCCAAGCGCATGGTGCCGCCATAGGCTCGTCTGGCCATTTTTTCTTTTTGACTGGGAATTAAATGGATCACTGGATGTTTAGTATCGGGCGCGCATTCCTCGGTATGGGCATCAGTTAAGTTTAAAACGTGCCGTCCGTATTCAACTACGGCTAACTGCATCCCATAACACAAGCCTAAGTAAGGAATCTGGTTTTCGCGGGCGTATTTAATGGCAGCAATTTTTCCTTCCACGCCTCTGGGCCCCCAACCGATTGGTACGATAATCCCACGGGCGCCGTCCAGTAACGAGCCGATATGCTCTCCCTTTTCAATCCGTTCAGAATTAATAAACCGCGGTTTTATCGAAACGTTATATTGCCAACCTGCGTGATCTAAGGCATCAAGTAGCGCTGCGTATGAATCTCGTAATTCGTAATCGCCGGTCGCAAAATATTTACCCACGATCGCAATTTCCAATTCTTTCTTTTTGGATTTTTCGATATTAGTAATTAAGGTCTCCCAGGCGCTTAAATCAACTTTTCGATCGGGCAAGTCAAGCATGGTTAACAGTTTTTGTGGAAATTCCTGCGCTTCAAACGTTTTGGGTACCGCGTAGGCACTCGTTTCATCAGGATTGTTAATCACATGATCGGCTTCTACATTACAAAACATTGCCAGACGCTCGCGCCGCCGGCGGTCAATGGCTTTTTTGCCGCGGCAAACGATAAAATCCGGCTGAATCCCCATGGACTGCAGTACTTTGACTGACAATTGAGTGGGTTTGGTCTTTGGTTCACCTAAGTGTTCTGGAGTAGGCAGGTAACTCACATGCACGTGCACTACTGATTCTTTATGGACGATTTTTAATATGCGGGACGCTTCGTAATATAAAATATTTTGATACTCACCCGCAGTTCCTCCTAGCTCAACCACGACTATATCGGCATTTTCTTTCTTACCTGCTTCGCGAATGCGTTTAATAATCTCATCAGTGACGTGTGGCACAGTTTCTACATCTTCGCCTTTGTACTCAAAATTGCGTTCTCTGCGGATTACTTCCTGATAAATTTGTCCCATGGTGATGAAATTGTGCCGCAGGACATCTTTGTGCAGGAATTTTTCATACGTCCCCATATCCATATCTGCCTCGGTGCCATCTTCGCACAGAAATGGGTCGCCGTGTTCGATTGGATTAATCAGACCTGAATCTAAATTGAGATAATTTTCACACTTGACCGGGGTAACGGTGTAGCCTCGAGATTGAAGGAGTAAACCGATAGAGGCAGCGGTAACGCCTTTCCCTAAACCTGAAAGGACGCCTCCAGACACAAATATATATACCGGTTTCTTAAGCGGCATGAGCTATAATACCAAAATCACGGCAGGAAAATCAAGTTTTTCTTGTTTCTAATGTAGTAAGTCTGTTTTCAATGCTTCCGAGTTTATCAGTGTGCTGGTCTAAAAGCTTTGTGTGTTGATTTAATTGCCCAGTATGCTGATTTAACAACTTAGTATGTTGATCTAAAATTCGAGTATGTTGGTTCAAAAGCTCTGTGTGTTTCTCCAATTGTGCGCTTTGGGCAATCTGTTCCTGACGAAGTATTACTAATTCTTTTAAAACCCAGTCAAGACCCATAAATACTTTATCCTTAAAGTCTGTAAGTTTGTTGTCATATTCTACTTGATTTTTATCAATTTTTTCTTCCAATGTCCAAATTCTCTGGTCTATTCTGCCTTCAAGCTCACGTAAATCTTTTTTAGTTGCGTATCCGTTAGTAACTTTTTTCATTTGCCTAAATATCTCATCATTAAGGGTAAAAATCAATGCGGTGTTTTTCCTTTTGCTTCCAAATATTTTTTCCCGTGTCCTACAGTCGTATTAATCGGCATTCCTTGTTTACACAGTGGACATTTTGCTGCATCAAATGCTTCGGCTTTGAGTACGCCGAGTGATGAAAATGGCAAATCAAATAGTTGAGAATTAACCTTTTCGGGATTTCGATTAACCATTACTACAACAGCAACAACATTGGCTCCTACCGCTTGTGCACTTTTAATCACTTTCATGACTGAACCACCCGTAGTGGTTAAATCTTCAACAATCAACACATTTTTATCTCTGAGCAATTTATCATAGCCGCGGGTAAATTCTTGATTTCCATCGGGTGTTTTTTCAGCGAAAGCCCCGAGAACTTCTTTATCTTGAATTTGCGATAAATGGTATGCCGTCCATTGTGAAAGTAATACTCCACCCATAGCCGGACCTGCAACAACGTCGACGGGTAAATCACGGTGCTTGGAAGCGAACATTTTACCTACACTTGAAGCTAATTTTGTGTGTCGATACAAAGTATCCTTATTAATATATACGCTGCCGTGTTTTCCAGAGGTATACACAAAGTGACTGTCCGTAATAATTCCGCCAACTCGCTTGAGAATTGAAATAATATCCGTCGTCATAAGTAACCAATTCTCATTATTATGACAGAGTGCATAAGAATGCAAGACGGTCAACTAGTTACCAAACTAGCTCTGAGAAGAGTAACGACCCTGAAGACGCTGTTGCAACCAATAGGTTCGTAGTTGCGCAAGGTGTGCTTGATTCAATTTTCCAGTCTTATGTAACCTTAACAAAACGTCAGACTGATTTAAAACTGCATTAGGATTGTAGCCCTTGGTTTTAAGTACCTGGTGTATCGCAGAATCTATAGGTAAAAGAGTCAAATATCCGACCACTTTAAGATCAGCGCCTTCAAGCCGACCAATGAGTTGTAAGGCACTAGCCGCACTTTTAAGTTCGTCATCAACAATGACTACGCGCTCACCGCGCAAAAAATCCCCCTCAATTAACCGGCCTCTCCCATATTCTTTGCGCTGTTTTCTTACAAACACCATGGGCATCATATATTTCAACGAAATTGTCGTTGCTAAGGGAATATCAGTGTATGGACCAACGATGAGATCAGGTGAAGCAGCCACTAAAAATGTTTCAAATAAACAGGCAACCCGCCATAGCAATTGAGGATTTGCTGAAAGAAGTGACAAATTAATACGATAAGGGCGTTTATCAGTTCTTAGGGAAAGTAGCAATTCAATTATGTGTGCTGCGTATAATGCGTCAATGATATGATTTTTTTGTCTGAGACTAATCATACGCTCTTACCTTTCACTTCGGGAGGCTTGATAGATCCAATCATAAATTGTCGGGCTTCAATAAGTTGATCCCAATTAATTCGGTGATGTCTATGTAATACTTCTAAAATTTCTTCCATTGTAGTGATACTTTGACAATGGTACCCATGTTTCGATAAAGTATGTGGCCCTCCTTGTCCTCGATCAATAACTACCACAACGTTTTTGACTACGAGTTCTTCGGCTTCAATCGGTTTTATCGTCTCCAATTTACTCGCCCCGTCAGAAATCACATCATCAATTAAAAGTACATGCTGAGCTTTGTGGTAAATTCCTTCGATCATTTTACCTTTACCATACTCTTTTCTTTCTTTACGGACGAGCAGTAATGGTTTGTTGTAACGAATTGAAATAGCCGTTGCAATTGGTAAAGCTGCATATGGTACACCAACGACAAGGTCAAACGGTACGAGTCGAATCCGTTCCCAAATGACTTCACTAACAAATTCAAGAAGGTACGGATAGGTCACTAGTAACCTTAAATCTACATAATAGGGACTAATAAGGCCTGATTTAAGTTTAAATTTACCGAAGTCAATAATTTTTACCTCATGAAGCTCCAATATTAACCGCTCATGTGGAGGTAAATTAAAATGTGCCATATAAACTGTGGGCAGAGATACTGTTTTAAAGGGCAGAAATCAAAACAGATAAAAAACACTGGTTTAATTTTGCGAGCAGAAGATTAGAAATACTTCTACACTATTTTTTTAATCTAGTCAAACATAACAAGTCTGCTAATAAATTGTTATATTTAAAAAAACATCTTTGCTCTAACCGCCTTTTTAAAAAATCTAGTAAAAGTTAGTTAATTTTTGCTATTTCAAAATTTTGAACTCTAAGCCTTCTGGTTCAAATGCAAAAGCAATATGAAATTCGCTTTCACCTCGGGAAAACGGACTCGCCCAGCTCAGCGGTTTAGCTCTCCACGGCTCATCAGACCGTTCTGTTTTTGTGTAACTTAAACAAAGATAATCACTGTCGGGAATATAAACATTGGCAGTTGGGCGCTTTTGAATGTAAAGAGAAATTTTTTTCAGCGTTCCATCAAAGTTACCTAACTTACTTTCTTCATATTCGCGAACCACATAATAATTACCGGAAAATACATCGGTTTGGGGACCTGTAACTTTTTCCAATTCCCGGCGCATATTTTCTTTCCAAATCACCACTATATCTTCTCCGTCATGCGCTCTATGGGTATCATCGGTTAAAAGAATTTGCAGTAAATTCCTGCCAGCTGCGTTGGTTGCAATTGCAATAGCTTGAGCTTCTTTGGTACGCAATGCATATATGCTATGAACATTCTCGTCTTTATACCCTTCTACATGATTCCAGAGTATATCTGTCCCAACAATTTGTAATGAATCTTTAAACGCTGTTGGTCCCGTTGTTTCTTGCATATAACTCCATTTCTACTTTAAACGTTTGGATTGTAGCAGATTTAGGTAGGGTTACAAGAGTGAGGAGGTTAAGAGCGGTATTGATTAATTTCGGTACGTAATTTTTCCGCTTCAGTCCGAGCAGCTTGAGCAAAATCTGAAGTACCTGAGGAAAAAATGACGCCGCGTGAGGAATTAATAATCATGCCCATTTTTTGAGAATTTAATCCAGCGGCAACGGTTGCTTGCACGCTTCCACCTTGAGCGCCAATTCCAGGAACCAGAAATGTCATATCTCCAGCAATTTTTCTTATCTTGGCCAGTTCTTCCGGGTATGTTGCGCCAACCACTAATAAACAATTATGGTTACTGTTCCACTGGGTAATTACTTGCTGTGCTACTTGCATGTACAGTGGTTGGTTTTCGATAAGTAAATCCTGAAATTCCCCTGCTCCGGGATTGGATGTCCGACAGAGAATAATTATCCCTTTATCATGCCTTTTTAAAAAAGGTTGTAACGCTTCTTTACCCAGATAAGGATTTAGGGTCACTGCATCAGCGCCTAAATAATCAAAGATATAAGAAATATACCCCGCATTAGTGCTACCAATATCGGCCCGCTTTGCATCGATAATAATTGGAATTTCGGGATATCTATCTTTAATGTAATCACAGGTTAATTTGAGTTGTCGAATTCCCTCGCTGCCTAAATCTTCGTAAAATGCGCTATTAGGTTTGTACGCACACACCAAATCATGAGTCGAATCAATAATCGCTTTATTAAAAGCAAATTGTGGATATTCTTCTTTTTTAACAGCTTCGGGTAATTTGTTCCAATCAGAATCAAGTCCGATACAAACCAGTGAATTATTTTTTTGAACAATAGCATCAAGTTTTTGTTGAAAGGTCATATATTGTCATGCTGAACTTGTTTCAGCATCAAAGAAGTTAAGAGATAAATCTGCTAATGTAGGATTCACTGATTTTATTAAATTAATTTTCCAATCTCTATGCCAATTTTTTAATTGTTTTTCTCTTTCAATTGCTGAGCGAATATCGATACATTCCTCAAAAAAAACTAAATATATTAGATTATACTTCTTTGTAAATCCCTCAACTAACTTATTTTTATGCTCGTATATTCTTCGAATTAAATTATTAGTAACCCCTATATAGAAAACACTATGTAAATCATTCGTTAATATATAAACATAATAACTGAACTTTTTAGTCATGTCTTATGATCCCGAAACAAGTTCGGGATGACATTATAAAAAAACTACGTCAATGTTTATACTTGTATGCCAGTAATGGATCCTCTAAAACGCCAACTGCTGATTGAACCGCATCAACTCCTAATTCCAGATACTGTTTAATATGCTCTGGTGTTGTTACACCTCCAATACCAATGATGGTTAAATCTTTTCGCTTCAGTTTTTGTTTAAGATCGACAATTTTTTTTGCCTGTTCCATTGAAAGACTTCGCACAGCAGCGCCGGAGACTGCTCCTTTTTGACGTCCAGGAAATAATTCTCCACTTTGATCGTCAATAACTGGCATTGCATAGGTATTAGTTGAGGAAATACCATTAATAATTTCCCGAGACTTATCAATAAATTCTTCAAGTGACTGTGAGTTCTTGTAATACCCGACCTTAGCAATCAATAAACGATCACCTAATACATTTTTCACCGCTTTACAAATGGCAAGACTTGTTTGCACATCTTCATAAACTAATGACTTCATACCAGAATTAGGATGGGCCAAATTTATTTCAAAGACAGAAGTTGAAGTTTCTTTTGCATAAAGAGAAACTGTACCCGCATCTTTTACCACATCTTTTCCACCTTCAGGAGTAAACATAATTGAAAGAATAAGTAACTGCCCGGGGCTTAAAGATTGTTTAGCTATTTCAAAATCCCTTTGCCAGTATTCTGGTTTTAATGATTGAATACCAAAGCTATTGGCTAAAGAAATTTCTTGATTGGGAAAAGAAGTTTCACTTCCTACAATCGGTTCAGTAAGATCCTGCACACCTAATTGTTTTGGAATATTTACATATCGTAAGTGCGGATATTTTTGTCCATGCCATTCCACGCTTCTAACGGAACGATAGGTAATAATGTCATATCCCAACTGAGACATTAAGCTCACAGCTCGAGATCCGTGAGTCAGTGGACACGCAGATACACCAAATAAAGAATTAACCTGTTGTCCTAAAAATGAATACTGTTGTTTAGACTTTGGAATCGTTGGCAACTCACCTTCCCAAAACGGACCGTAAGTCACATTGTATTCAAACGATTGTGAGATATCATACAGTTTAACTTTTCCCATAACTCTCCTTTTTAATTGTCTTTCCACCTTGTAACACAGGAACTCCGCCAATAACAACTGTCGCAATAGACCCGTACAATTCCCAACCTTCAAACGGTGACCAACCACATTTACTTTCATACGGAGTAGCAACTGTCCATTCTTCCTCTGGATCCAGTTCCACATAAGTATCTTGTTGCTCTGGAACAGAAAACAGCTCTTTTGGTGCTGTATATAACAGTCGCAAAACATCGTTGCTGTTTATCCTTCCTTCATGCACCGCTTTAAATAATAATCCTACTGCAGTTTCTAAACCTGGGACACCAGAGGAGGGCGGAGTTTTGGATTTTTCTTCTTTGGTGTGAGGCGCGTGGTCTGTTTCTACTAGATCAATTGTTCTATCGGCAATACCTTCCCATAACGCATCTTGATCTGCTCTTATAGGTAATGGCGGTTTCATAATTGCAAATGGTCCTAAACGAGTAACATCACGGTTAGTTAAAAACAAGTGATGTGGACAAACGCCAGCACTTACCGATTGTCTTTGTTTTTTCGCTTTTCTAACCATCTCAACTTCACTTCCTTGCGTAATATGACACACATGAAGATGATGGTCATATTTTTTTGCCAAAGAAAGCGTTAATGCTAATTTTTCGCCTTCAGCATGAACAAGAATCGGTTTGTTACTTTTCCAATCGATAAAAACTTTTTCTAAAAGAACCGGATCTTCTATCAGATAGTCACCGGTAGTGTGATTACAATACAATTTTAATCCAAAAACAACCGGATTATTCCAAACGAGCGGAAATGTATCGATATTTTTGCCATTAGTGCCATAATGAAACCCAATATCGCATATGGCTTTTTCTTTACTTAAGCGAATTTTTTCTTCTAAAGCTTTTGGCGAAAAGGTCGGGATGGGGTTATTGGGCATATCTATAATAAAGGTAAATCCTCCCTTAACCGCTGCCCGACTTCCGGTATAAAAATCTTCTTTTTGAGTCGCACCGGGCTCACGCAAGTGCGCGTGCACATCAATAAGCCCAGGAAATCGCTGTAATGCCATATTACCTAGTTAATAAAAGCGATAATAACGCCATTCTGATATACATACCGTTTTTCATTTGCTCAGTTACATAGACAGCCCGTTTATCCAAATCAACGTCTAACGTAATTTCACCGACCCGGGGAAATGGATGCATAATAATCGCAGTTTTTTTGGCGCTTTTAAGAATTTTTGGTGTGATCACATAGCGGTGTTTGACACTTTCATACATTTCTAAATCAGTGAAACGCTCTTTTTGTACCCGGGTAATATACAGTACATCGGTAGAATTTAAAACCTCGTCCAGTTTTTCGGATTCTATCACCTTTACTTTGCGCCTGGTTAATTTGGTTTTAATCTCGGGCGGCAATTTAAGAATATGTGGCGATATAAAATACATCTTTATGGGGGTATATAATGATAATAATTTTGAGAGAGAATGCATAGTCCGACCGTTTAATAAATCGCCAACGAAGGCAATAGTTAGCCCCTTAACCCCGTCAAAGTGCCCGCTGATCGTAAAAAAATCCAAAAGCGCTTGAGTAGGATGTTCACCCACCCCATCACCACCATTGATAAGCGGCTTATCACAAAATTCTGCCGCGAGTTTGGCAGATCCCACTTCCGGATGCCGCAGCACGATTACATCAGAAAAAGACGCAAACGTACGTACCGTATCGACGAGTTGTTCTCCTTTGGAAACGGATGAATACTGCACTCCCTGAATTGGAATGATTCCTCCCCCAAGGCGTTGCATGGCGGCAATAAATGAGCCGAATGTGCGACTTGATGCTTCATAAAATAGAGCGGTCATGATTTTACTCTTTAAACTATCATTTCCGCCTTTTTGGTTGACTAATTGGCGCATTTTATGCGCTAGTTGAGTAATTAATCGCAGGTCTGCTTTATTAAATTGCTCAACGCTTAATATATCTTTTTGATACCAACCATTACTCATAGAGTATACTCATTCATTAATTTAATCTGTAAATCTTTGGGCGCGTATTTGGTAACTGCCTCAATAAAATACGTGGCTGATTCTAAATTACTAAAAACCGGGATACCAAAATCGATTGCCTTACGTCGCAAGTGATATCCATCTGATAGGTTTCGTTTAAGTTTAGCGGAATTTGCCCCGGTATAGGGATTATTTGGAATAATCACCGCAAAATCGATCAGTTTATTCTCAATAAGTTCGCCCGCAGTGGGATGAATATTTTCAAAAATTTTGCCTACGATAGTGGTGGTAATCCCGTTTTCCTTCATAAAAAAAGCCGTGCCCGTGGTTGAATAAATCATAAACCGCTGTTCCAACAATTGTCGCAACGGAAACAGCATGCTCATTTTACTTTCCATACCCCCTAAACTTACTAACACAGCTTTTTTAGATGGATATTTAACTCCAGTTGACAGCATGGCTTTTAAATATGCTCGATGTACGTCATTACCAATTGCCGCGACTTCTCCAGTTGAGTTCATTTCCACTTTTAAAACCGGATCAGCGCCTTTGAGTTTGTGATATGAAAATTGTGGCACCTTAACTCCTACGTAAGCGGGAGTGCTAAATGTTGTAATTGCAGTCTTTTTTCCGAGCATTATCTGCGTTGCCGCCTCAATAAAGTTAACTTGCAAAATTTTACTGACAAACGGAAAACTGCGTGACGCCCGTAAATTACATTCAATTACATATACTTCATCATTTCTAATTAAGAACTGAATGTTGCAGGGACCACTTACAACAAGGGCCGAGATAATTTTTTGGGCGATCGCATTAATTTTCTGTTGTGTGGATTGCGCAAGTGAAACTGGCGGCAGTATTAAGGTGGAATCACCCGAATGTACGCCTGCGCTTTCGATATGCTCAGAAAGCGCTGAAAGAATTACTGTACCACGATTGGCCACCCCATCATAATCGCACTCTGAGGCGCCGTTCAGAAATTGAGTGATTAACAAGGGATGCTCCTTAATGTCCAAATCAATATGACTCAAATACGGGAGCAGTTCTTTTTCTGTTTGGAGTACCCGCATGGCTTTACCAGATAATACAAAAGATGGTCTGATCAATAAAGGATAGCCAAAAGTCCGAGCCATTTTTCTGGCTTCTTTGGCTGAGTGGGCTCGCCCCCAGGCTGGTTGCTTAATTTTTAAGCGATCTAGTAATCGACTAAATTCGGCTCTATTTTCAGCAATGCCGATATTTTTGGGTTTCGTACCTAAAATGGAAATGCCATACTTCGGCAGTTGTTGCGATAAGGTATTAGGGATTTGTCCTCCCATTGAGAGAATAAATGCCGACTTTTCTATATCATAAATATCTAAAACCCGCTCCAGGGAGAGTTCTTCAAAATATAAGTAATCAGAATGATCAAAGTCGGTCGAAACTGTTTCCGGATTGCAGTTAACCATAATCCCCAAAAACCCGTGTTTTCGCAGCGTCGCCACAGTCGTAACCGCGCACCAGTCAAATTCAACTGAGGAACCAATGGCATATGGACCTCCACCTAAAACAATTATTTTTTTGGTATTCTTGTTAGGGGTGTGATCACTTTTGCTGCCGGAGTAAGTAACATATAAATAATTGGTTTGGGCGGGAAATTCGCCGGCTAATGTATCGATGCTTTTGACCTGAGGAATAATAGCCGCTTTTTTGCGCCTTAGTCGAATTGCATCTGCAGAAGACCCAATAATATCCCCAATTTGCTTATCAGAAAACCCCAGCATTTTAGCTTCCTTTAGAGTTTCGATGGAAACCTTTTTGTGCCTGTAAAGCAAGTGATACATATCAACGATATTTTTAAGTTTAGTGAGAAACCACGGATCAATTTGAGTCAATTCGTGAATTTTTTCAACCGTAATTCCTGCTCTTAAGGCTGATGCAAAAGTAAACAAACGCATCGTATCAGGGGTCTTTAGACGTTTCAGTAATTGCGCGCGCGTTTGATTGTCGAAATTTTTATCAATCACTCCTTCATAGCCATCATTAAGCATCCGGGCGCCCTTTTGAATTGCTTCTTCAAAGCTGCGTGCAATACTCATCACTTCCCCAACACTTTTCATTTCACTACCCACTTTTGTGTCCGCATTGGTAAATTTATCAATATCCCAACGTGGAATTTTAACTACCACATAATCTAAAGCTGGCTCAAAAAACGCCGTAGTTTTTTTGGTGACGCTGTTGGGAAGTTGGGGCAAAGTTTTACCCAACGCTAGTTTAGCCGCGACATATGCTAAGGGATAACCAGTGGCTTTAGAGGCCAGGGCTGATGAGCGTGATAAACGAGCATTAACTTCAATTATCCGATAATCACCGGTTTTAGGATTTAACGCATACTGAATATTACACTCGCCGATTATTTTTAACTGCCGAATGACGCTAATGGCAATATCCCGCAAAAAATAGTACTCGTAATTGTTAAGCGTTTGTGAAGGCGCTACCACAATTGATTCGCCGGTGTGAATTCCCATCGGGTCCAGATTCTCCATGTTACAAACCGTGATACAGTTGTCTAGTTTATCCCGAACTACTTCGTACTCAATTTCCTTCCAGCCGCTGACACATTCTTCAATAATTATTTGTTCGTGAATCCGCAGTAATTCTTTGAGTCTCTTCTGTAGTTCTAACTTCGTGTGAATTACTCCTGATCCCGCGCCGCCTAAGGCAAATCCCACACGTACCATCACCGGCAGGCCGATCTTGGTAACAAAAGCAAGCGCCTCATCGACACTTTTAATAATTTTTCCCTTAGGTGTTTTGAGATTAATTTGAGCCAAACGTTTTGCAAATAACTCCCGATCTTCAGTTTCAATGATGGTTTGTACCGTAGTTCCCAGCACTGCGACGTTATTTTTTTGCAAAACCTGCTGTTTATACAGCGCCATCCCGCAATTTAAAGCGGTTTGACCGCCAAAGGAAAGTAAAATTCCTTCGGGTTTTTCTTTTTCGATCACCCGAGACACAAACTCGGGCGTCACTGGCAGAAAATAATTCTTGTCAGCCAACCCTTGAGATGTTTGAATAGTTGCAATATTGGGATTAACCAGAATTACCTCTACGCCTTCTTCTTTGAGAGCTTTAATGGCTTGTGTGCCTGAGTAATCAAATTCACCTGCTTCGCCAATTTTTAAAGCACCCGAACCCAAAAGTAAAACTTTTTTAACCCTCTTCATAATTAAAACTTTAGAATTTAAATTAAATTAAATATCCAATCAGTATCAAACGGTCCAGGATTGCCTTCGGGATGAAATTGCACACTCCAGATTTTCCGTTTGTCATTTTTAATTCCCTCATTAGTGTGGTCATTTAAATTGATAAACCACTCTTCAAAGTCTTTCGGAATGGTATGAGTCCGAACGGCATAGCCGTGATTTTGGGAAGTTAAATAACAGTGCCCAGAGCTCCTATCCTGGCAGGGTTGGTTTAAACCGCGATGCCCATATTTAAGCTTGTATGTATCAGCTTCAAGGGCAAGCGAGAGTAATTGATGCCCTAAACAAATTCCTAAAAAAGGAATTTTTGTCGCAATAATTTTTTTTATATGCGTGATGGTTGTGTCACATTCTTTAGGATCACCCGGCCCATTTGAAACTATTACTCCGTCTAACTTTTTGCCCAAATCCAGTGGATTATAATCCCAGGGAACTCGAATAACTTCATACCCACGAGTCAGTAACGCCCGGATAATTCCGTGTTTAACCCCGCAATCAATCAGAGCAACTCGTTTCCCGTTGCGCTTTTTGGGTTTATAAGTAATAACTTGGGTAGTACTCACGCGCGCAACTAGGTTTTTTTGGTGGCTTAAATTCCAATTAATCGGTGCAGATTTTTTTGGAGATTTCAGTAAAATCTTGCCCTTAAGTACCCCATGTTCCCGGATTTTTTGAGTAAGCGCGCGTGTATCAATACCAGTAATACCCACAATTTTGTGTGTGGTTAACCACTGCGAAAACGTTTGTGCGCTCTGATAATGCGAAGGGGCTTCTATGTGTGAAGATACAATTACTCCAGTCGCCCAAATTTTCTCTGATTCAAAATTTACCATTAAATGCGTATCAAGTTTCTGAGCCTTGGGTACGCCATAATTTCCAATCAGTGGGTAGGTAAAGGTCAAAATTTGTCCGGCAAATGAAGGATCGGTTAAGCTTTCGGTATACCCGGTCATCGCCGTTGTAAACACTACTTCTCCGCTGGTTTCACCCCGATACCCAAAAGATTGACCAATTAAAAAACTTCCGTCTTCCAAATAAAGATAAGTAACCATACAATAAAAAAAGAGCCTTACGGCTCTTGGTCAAAATCTCCAAAAATAGGAATTTTAAGTGAAACGGTGATAATAATAAAATTTACTCTACGCATCAGCAGCTCCTGGCAATCTAGTTTAGAGAAGTGAATGATTAAAGTCAATGCCTTTGGGGTACCAATTAAGTGTTTTTAGCGCTTTTTAAAAAGCCCCCGAAATATATCGGCTTTGGAGATGACGCCAACTACCCGATCGTTATCATCAAGAACCGGTAATTGGCGCACGTGACGAGCCATCATTCTTGACAGTGCGCGCATAATCAGAGTATCGGGACGGGTAAAATAAACGCGCTTGTTCATCACTTTTTCGGCGGTCAAATGTTTAAGCTTATTTAATTTTTCGATCACCTCCTCGTCGTTATCGGCAGTAAGCGAAAACTCAGATATATCTTCATAGCCTGGAAATAGCTTATTAAGTAAATCCTCCTCAGAAACGATACCTAGCAATTTTTTACTACCATCAACCACAGGCAACCCATGGATGTGTTTTTCAAAAATAAGTTTCCAAACCTGAGGTAGTGGAGTGTCAGGGGTGACCGTTACCGCGGTTTTACTCATGAATTTTTCGACATTCATAGAGCGTTAATTTTTTTCTACTTTGGCTACTGTATGCGGTCTCGCTTTTTCTGTCAAGAGAATCTCAGTGCACACGTTGTTTGCGTTTATTCAGAAGTCGCATATCAACTATAGACTGACGCAGTAAAACTTGAGCAGCTCTCACAATACTGGGGTCAGGTTTTTGGTTTAGCGCGTTTCGGGCTGCTGCTTGAGCTTTGACAATTTCTGCTTCGTTTAGCTGTGACGCATGGACTGCACGGGTAACTAACACAATCACTTTAGTTTTAGTCACTTCTACAAATCCGCCGCCGATACTTAAAAATATTTCCTCATTCCCGGTTTTAATTTTGAGCTCTCCTTCGATAAGTTGAGCAAATAACCCAACGTGCCGGGGTAAAATCCCTAACTGGCCGTCAACCCCTGGTACGACAACCATATCCACTTGATTAGTATAGGCAATCCGATCCGGCGTAATGATTTCTAAATGCAACATACTATAAGCAGTTTATTTCACTTCATCAATCGTTCCTACCATGTAAAACGCTTGCTCACCTTTACTATCGTGCTTACCTTCCAAAATTTCTTTAAAGCCTCGAATGGTTTCTTCACGCGAAACGTATTTACCCGGTTTTGCCGTAAATGGTTCAGCCACAAACATGGGTTGAGTAAAAAATTTCTGAATCCGCCGAGCTCGAGCCACGGTAAGTTTATCTTCATCTGACAATTCTTCCATTCCCAAAATTGCAATAATATCTTGCAGCTCTTTGTATCGCTGTAATACTTTTTGTACCGCCCGTGCCACCTCATAATGTTCCTTACCGACTACCTCAGGCGTTAAAATACGTGAGCTGGATGTGAGCGGATCCACTGCTGGGTACAAGCCTTGATCGGTGAGTGCCCGCTCAAGTGTGATACTGGCATCAATATGGGCAAATGTGGCCACCGGGGCGGGATCAGTGTAGTCATCTGCTGGAATATATACCGCTTGCACCGAAGTAATTGAACCTTTTTTGGTCGAAGTAATTCGCTCCTGCAGCGCTCCCATTTCTGAAGCTAATGTGGGTTGATATCCCACCGCGGAAGGAATCCGGCCTAATAGCGCCGAAACCTCACTTCCGGCTTGGGCAAACCGGAAAATATTATCAATAAACAGCAACACGTCTTGTCCCTCAACGTCGCGGAAATGTTCGGCCATGGTGAGTCCTGAGAGAGCTACACGCAACCGGGCTCCGGGCGGCTCATTCATTTGCCCAAACACCAGCGCGGTTTTATTGATCCCTCCCGTTTCTTTCATCTCGTGCCACAAATCATTTCCTTCGCGTGATCGCTCACCCACACCGACAAATACTGACACGCCGGCGTGCACCGTGGCAATGTTTCTGATAAATTCCTGAATCAGTACGGTTTTTCCAACTCCCGCTCCTCCGAAAACTGCCACCTTACCCCCTTTAAGAAACGGGGCAATTAAGTCAATGACTTTAATCCCAGTTTCCAATATTTCCGGTCGGACTTCTTGAGCCGTCAATTTGGGTGCCTCCCGGTGAATTGGAGCACGTAAACTAGTTTTAGGTTTGGGTAAATCATCAATGGGAGCCCCTACTACATTAAACATTCGGCCCAGAATTTCTTTGCCTACTGGCACACTAATTTCGGCTTTGGTGTTAGTGACAGTTTGCCCACGCTTAAGTCCATCAGTGGGACCCATCGCAATTGCCCGCACCCGACCCTCACCTAAATGAGCTGCCACTTCTAAAATTAATTCGCCATCGGCAATAACCGGACTCTTAACGCTCAAGGCTGTATTTAACGGCGGGGGAGTTGCCGCAAATGCGACATCAACCACGGCTCCAATGACTTGTACGATTTTTCCCTGCGTATTATCGGCCATATATCCTCCGGTAATTATTTATCCTTCTACTGCTAAGCGAGCAGTAATCATATCGGCGATTTCGTAGGTGATTTTCTCCTGCCGGGCTTTATTATACTCAAGTGTTAATAAATCCACCAATTCGTTCGCATTGTCAGTAGCGTTTTTCATTGCAATCATCCGGGCGCTATATTCTGAAGCTTCTGCCTCCAAAACTGCATCACGAATCTGATTTTCTAAGTAATGAAATAGTAACTCATCAAGTATGGCTTCTACTGACGGCTCTACCACAAAATCTAAATCAGTATTATTTTTTGTTTGATCGCCCAAAGTCTGGTTATCTTTTTTAAATTCTCCAATCGGTAGAATTTTTTTGCGGCTGGGTTCCTGTTTAAGAGCTGAGAGGAAATTGTTGTACAGTATATGCACTTCTCTAAATTCACCGTTTAAAAACCCTTGGGTTATAAACGTCGTTAATGCCGAAATACTTTTACTAAATGGTTGGGTGGAAAAATCAGCCAGCAGCGTACGCCCAGTTCGCAATAAATATTGTTCGCCTTTTTTTCCGAGGGTCACAAAAACTGCACTTTCTAATTCACCGCTCTCAAATGTTTGAGTTAGGTATCGAAAAAGGCTGGTATTTAATCCACCACATAACCCCTTATTAGTACTAATGAGTATGATCAGTTTTTTGCCGCTCACATTTTGTTGCAGCAAAGGGTGTTTAGCGGAATCAATCCTGACCACAAATTGCGCCGTCACTTCGGCAATTTTTTGAGCGTAAGGCCGGCCTGAAACCGCCGCAGCCTGGGCTTTTCTCATTTTGGCAGCTGCAGCAATCTGCATGGCTTGGGTAATCTGCGAAATATTCTTAGCCGATTTAATTCTACCTTTAATTAATTTTTCACTCGCCATACAATCGACAATTGGTTATTGATTTTTCCAACCCGCTTTAAATTCTTCAGCGGCGGCTTTAAGTTCCTTTTCCGTGGTTTCGGAAATTTTAGCTTCATCTTTAATTGCTTTTAATATTTTGCGTTTACTCGTTGTCATAAAA
>OBEQ012940119.1_pt1 | contig 23383 bp, 26 predicted proteins | sample 1670901 | NCBI WGS metagenome assembly OBEQ01 (sample SAMEA104232315, study PRJEB22302) | groundwater metagenome | biome: forest; feature: aquifer; material: groundwater | place: USA | collected 2011-08-07 | depth 5.4 m
ATCTATGGGTCACTACAAATGAAAACAGGAAAAGATACAATCATGATATTCAAGTAGTTGTAATTTTAAACTTACTAAAAACTCATGAAAAAAGATGTTTTTTAGTGATTTTTTAGGCACAAATTTACAAGATGGGTTAAAACAGATTGGATTAATTATTCAATCTGTTTTTTTGTTGAAAAAATTATTATTAGAATTAGAACTAAGGATTTTTCAAGATAAAGATTTCTTATTAGTTTTGTTAAAATGTAAATTAAATAGTTAAAACTATCATTTTCAAATTCATTCAAACGTTTCAATAAACAACCCCGAAGCAGAGTTATCGGGGCATTACAACGGAATTGATAATTTTATTAAAAACCGATCGTTTTTCAAACTTTTCCGCTCTCACCCCGAAGCAGAGCTTCTGAGTATTAAATGAATAAATAATAATCAATATATAGAGATTAATTAGTCGAATAAAAAGTTAAATTTGTTCAAATTACTTTATAATATTCATTAATAAAAAGCTAAAATTATGAATCAAATTGAAAACAACAAAACTATTGTAAACAAAAAATTATCTAATCAAGTTCTTAATGACACTTTACCAACTCTAAGTTCAACCATAACTAAAGCTCAAGTTCAGCCGGCAAATCCATTATTAGCATTAAAGTTTACAACTGCTAGTGATTACGCTACAAGTGATCAACAAACAACTACTGTGAATTTTAACATTGCAGTTGATTCTAACACAACTCCAAATTCAAATTTCATTGCAATTGCAGGCCCATCAGGAAACCCAGCTGGAACATTCACGTTACAGATTCCTTCTCCACAAACAAATAATACGATATATTACAATGTCATTACAGTCTTAAACACTTCATATAACTCAGGAACTATATTTGATTGCGCATATGTTTCACCGCCTAAAGTAGTGAACCCTAGAACAATTAGAGGTACTATTACAGTAATTGGATTACCATAAATCTCCCTCTTAAAAATATTATACAACCATTTAAAAGTATTGTTAGGTTAAAATTCAATCTAACAATACACATTATTTTGAACAAAATTTTTAAAAACTGAATTAATGTCTAAAAAATATAACCTCATTTTTATACTTCTAATTCTAAACATCAGTAAATCTTATAGCCAAAACAAAACCTATTCATGTGACATTAATTATGAATTAAAAAAAATAAGTAGTTCTTTTCCGAACGAAAATATTTTCAAGAAATCGTATTTATTTTACGAACAAAACAAATACGATTCATCATTAATTTATACATACAAATTTATAAATTTAAAGTCAAAGAACCTGACTCTTTTGAACTATATTCATTTTATTAGAGGGACCAGTTTATACAGAAAAGGGCTTTTCAACAAAGCCGTTAATGAATACCAAGCAATTTCAGCCAACTTTTCTTTTAATCATTTAAAATCAATGTATTTAGGGTTTTCACACCTTCGTTTGTCACATAATAACAAAGCGCTCGATTACTTAAAAAAAATTGAATTTTTAAAAAATATTCACTCAAATGATTATGATATAAGTACAATTTATCACAATATCGGACTTAGTTATTTTTATTTATTAAACTATAAAAAATCTCAAAAATACTTATTTAAGAGTTTAAAAATAAGAAAAATAAATGGTAATACTGACCACTTAATAACTTCATATACAGATATTGCAAATCTATATTATGTACAATTTCAAGATAATTTAGCTATAACTTATTTCAAGAAAGCATATCAATTATCACAAAAAAGCCATGACTTTAAATTAAAAAATATTGCATCAATTAATATGGCTACTGTTGAAGAAAATTTAAAAAACTATTCAGCTGCAATTAAATATAGAAAAGAATATGAAAACTGGGGAGATTCATTAAACGATCAAAATAAAGTGTGGGAAATTGCTGAAAAGGAAAAAAAATTCTCAATCAATTTAAAAGAAAAAGAGATAAAAGTACTTGAAGCCGAAAATAAAATTAAAATAGCACAAAGAAATGGTTTAATTTATTCCTTCTCATTACTTATACTACTCTTTTTTGTGGGAATCTATTTTTTCAAACAAAAAATAAAAACGAACAAAATAATTCTCTCTCAAAGAAATAAATTAGACGAGTTAAATGCAACAAAAGACCAGCTTTTCTCTATTGTTAGTCATGATTTACGCTCATCGGTAAACACCTTAAAAACAAGTAATACTCGACTTTTAGAAACCCTTGAATCGAAAAACTATTCGGAATTAGATAAATTATTACAAAGCAACAGTTCCATCGCAAATGGAACGTACAATCTGTTGGACAATCTATTAAATTGGGCCTTACTACAAACTAAACAACTTTATTTTCAAAAGGAAACATTACACTTATATTCCATCATTCAGCAAATAGAATACAATTACAAACCCTTAATTTTAAATAAAAATATTCGATTTGAAAATCGAGTTACAAAAGATCATTTTATTATTGCGGATTTAGATTCATTCAAAATTATTCTTCGAAATGTTCTTGATAACGCAATTAAATTTTGTAAAGAAGGTGATTTAATTTCAATGTATGCCATTAATAATACAGATGATTTTGTACAACTAGTAATAGAAGACACTGGAAAAGGTATGTCAGAAAAAATTCAAGCTAAATTAATGGAAGAATCAATATTATTATCTAAAAAAGATGATAACGAAGCGATTGGAACAGGTTTAGGGTTTCAGTTATGTAAAAGTATGATTTTTAAAAATGATGGTAAAATTCGTATTGAAAGCATTGAGAATAAAGGAACAAAAATAATTTTAACTATTCCAAAATCGATGAATAATGGATAATATAAATGTATTAATTATTGAAGATACTGAACACGAAAGCGACAAATTAGCAAAAGCTTTAACTAAAAACAACTATACTATTGTAGGTGTTGCTACAAATTTCAAAGATGCGCTTACTCTTTTTTATCAAAATAAAGTTGACATTGTAATTATTGATATTTTTTTAGATGGAAAACCAGACGGTATTTCTTTTGCTGAAACAATCAACATCGTTCCAAATACATCGAAACCTTTCGTTTTTTTAACTAGTTCTAAAGATCGTCAAATTTTTGAAAGAGCAAAATTAACTAACCCTTTTAGCTTTTTAATGAAACCTTTCAATGAATTAGAAATTTTATACGCCATTGAAATTGCAATTGAAAAATTTTACAATCAAAACAATGTGTTTTTAAGCGAAAGTCAGGATACGGTCATAAGTACAGACCATTTATTTATTAAAAAGAAAAACGCATTAAAGAAAGTTTTAATTTCAGAAATTTTATATATCGAAGTTGAAGAGAGATATTGTAATGTTGTTACTGAAAATGAAAAATTTGTTATTCTAATGTCTTTAACAAAAGTAGCGCTCCTTTTAGAGAAGAATAAATTCATAAAAACGCATAGAAATTACATTGTTAACGGATCTAAAATTATCGAAATTATTTTATCAGAAAACACAATCATTTTAAAGGGAAATATCTCTGTTCCTTTAAGTGATAAATACAAAGATATGACTCGAAATTTAAATATTTTATCATAAAGTCATTCTGAAAAAACAATTAAATATCCTTAATAAACTTCTTCGTGACATAAAACCATTGTTTCATGACAATTTTATTTTTTGATTTCTAAACATGCTTTAATTTTACAATAAAAGAAGGCACAAATAATCTAAAAAATTAAACGCTATGAATATGTCTATTCAAACATTAACAGAAAAGGAAATAATAATTGGAGGTTGGTCAGCTTATAGCAAACCAACTTCAGCTCAATTAGAAATATTTAACCAAGCATTAACAGGTTTTAATGGGGTAAAATATACTCCTCACTTAATTTCATTTCAAATTGTTAACGGAGTAAATTACAGATATAAATGCCCAGCTTCACTACCTCATGGAGAAGTTTATTGGGAAGCTATTATAGAAATATTTGCTCCAATAAATGACACTCCTTATGTTACAGGAATTATCAGAATTTAACATTCAGTTTATTTTAAATCTGAATCTTAATTTAAAGTATAAACTTGGAAGAAGTTATTTAAAACTTCTGACCAAGTTTTTTTTATATATTTACCCACTCATGAAAGCATAACTTATTTTATTAGGTTATGCTTTCATGTTTTGAAATAAAAAATTAAATTTAACGTTCTTAAAACAATTGAATTAACTTTAAAATAAAAATTACACTAATGAAAATCAAAACAATCCATCTTTTAATATTCTTTTTTTCGATTACTAACTCGTTTTCACAAGACCCAATATTTTCCCAAACAATTGGTGGAAATTTTAATTTAAATAGTGCTTTAGCAGGAAATGATTCAATTGGACGTCTTTCACTCAATCACAGAGATCAAGTTGGTGGTATAGGAAGTTATTATTTAACCTCTTCTGTCAATTTTCAACAATACATTCCTAAAACAAACGGTTTCATTGGTATAAATTACTTAAAGGATAATGCCATGAAAATTATTTCAACCACTACTTATTCCATTTTCTATTCTCAAAACATTCAAGTCAAAAAACTATTAATAAGACCTTCGATAGAAATTGGTTTTGGCAACAAAATGCTTGATGTTACAAAACTAACTTTTGGAGATATGATAGATCCTCAAAAAGGTTTTATTCATGAAACAGGATCGATCATTAACAACTCGAATATTAATTACTTAGATATTAATACTGGAGCAATTCTATACTTTCAAAACTTGTTAGTTGGAGCTTCTATTCATCATGTAAATTCACCTAATACATCTTTTTATTCAGCTGTTTCAAAATTGCCAATTCGATCTGATTTTCAATTATCTTATTGCTTCAAAATAAATGAATTGAGACTTTCCCCTTTCTACTATTACTCACAACAACAAGGATTTAAAGCATCAGTAATTGGAGTGAATTTAAAAACAAAAAAACATTTCAATTTTTCAATTTCAAACCGTATCAATACTGCGCTAATTTATAACATTGGGTATTCTACAAGAAAATTCTCATTCAACTATTCATACGACCAAACAATGAGAAAAATAGGATATATTAACAATGCACATGAATTAGCAATTTCTTTTAAATTTTGGAAAGTAAAACCAAGAAAAAAATTCGCCTATATTGAATCAGTTTACAATTAAAAAAGGGGCTAAAGTCCAATATAATTAAGATTTCCATTGACATTTATTGTTATATTTGTTATAATGATTCTTAAATAATTCAAACTTTTTTAAAATGATCAAATCGATTCTATTTATTGTAATTTGTTTTTCATTATTCTCTCCAATTTATACCTACTCACAAAAAGATGGCTTAAGGACTAAACAAATTATGATTACTACTTCATTATTTGATTATTTAATTGGTCCAGTTTCTTGTCGAAATTTGAATTTAGGCGCTGAATTTTACACTAAAAACAATAATTCAATTTCATTCAACATTGGAAAGCTAGAATCTTTTGGTCCACCATCTTCAAGTGGCTATTTTAGTTATGGAGTACCTTCTACAAATACTTCTGGCTATAAAATCCAATTGGAAAGGAAACATTACCTCAACATTGATTCTATTTTTTGGCCTTCAATTGTTTTATTTTGGCCACACATTTTACAATACAAATCTAAAGATTTAGAATATTGCGGATATTACTATGCTGGAAATATTTTCTATCAGAATACAAAAACAGATAGATCTGTATTACACATAACTCCATCTGACAACATTATTACTGATTTATACAATGTAAAGAGAAATGTTTATTCCGCTAACCTTAAATTCGGATATCAATGTATTAAAAAATATGGTCTTGTAATTGATTATTCAGTAGGATTAGGCGTACAATACATTTCAAGTAAATCCACTGAACAAACTGGCTACGAAGTGATAAATAATGAAAGAGACTTTCCATGGAGAAAACAATTTGATACTGGTTCTGGTATTTATCCTCATTTGTGCTACCAATTGAAATTGGGTTGGATGTTTTAACCTATAATCTTATCTAAATATTTAAAAATGCAAAAGAAAAACTTAATCGTTTTCGACATAGACGGAACACTTACTGACACAGTAAAATCATATACAGCCAATTTTATTCTATCGATTCAACAATTAGGAATAACTGAATTCGATTCAGATTTCGGTAATTATAAAAATCATACTGACTCTTATATTTCAAAAACAATTTACGAAAAAGCTACTGGAAAACCATTTGATTCAAAGGTAATTCAAGAATTTGAAAATCATTTATTCAATAACATGCTTTCAGAAAAGAAATGCATTGAAATCAAAGAAGCAAAAAACATTGTTGATTACCTAGAAAAAGAAACAGATTATGGCGTTTGTTATGCAACTGGCTCGATGAGAAAAACCGCAAAACTAAAATTAGATCAAATTGGAATTGAGTACCACGATTACCAATTAATCGCATCCAATGAAATTTTAGAAAGAGAAAAAATTGTTTCAACTGCGATTGAACATGCGAAAACATTTTACAATACGGATGATTTTGATAACATCATCTCAATTGGAGATGGGATTTGGGATTTAAAAACAGCCAAAAATCTAGACCTTCATTTTATAGGAATTGGAGAAAAAAACAGTGATTTACTCTTGGAAAATGGTACAAAAGTAGTCTTAACAGATTTTACTTTTTTTGACCTTGAACTGATTTCAATGTCACTTTACCCTTCATTTAACAATTAATAACAATGCTTAAAGTCAAAAAATGATTTCTAGCAACTATTTTTGATTCAAAGGAGCTGTAATAAAAACACAAGAAAAAGGTAATCAGCAATTTACAAGTTAATTAATATCAACATCTTGTTTAAAATGTATTGTTAAAAACTTTGTTAATTTAAAAATCAACACACACTATTTTCACATTTGTAATTATACTTATATTTGTAATGTTAGTTAAATTTAACAAACAATCATAAAAACATTAATACGTTTCTAACTATGAAAACTACACTATATATTATCTTTACTCTCCTTTCTTTTTCAAAGACAAATGCACAATCTTATACTGCAGGCACTCCATTGAACCTAGACCTTATTACTAATTTCGAACACGATCTAACATCAATAAATGGAGAGGATATTTTATTATACATTTACATACCTCAGAATACAACAACTGGAATTCAAAACATTCTAATTATTGATAACATTTCTGACATATCTGTTCCTTCTTTGATAAACAATGACACAATTCATATTGGAGACACAATTTTCATTAGCACAAACAATGAAAATTTAACATATACATCTTCTGCATTGGAGCAAATAATAACATATTCAATTAAATCTATTGGAACTCCACAAATTGCATTTGAACCCTATCCTTGTGGTGAATTTTCGTGGATAATGACTTTGCCGGATAATGAGGTTACAATCAATTTTGGTTATCACTATGAAAATGTTACATGTTTGGTTAATGATTTTAATCCACCAGCTCCAGTTGATCCAATTTCTTTTATTGGTAACAATGTGATTGGTTTACTTATATCATCTTCAGACTCAACAATTAACCAATCTTTATCAATTCAAAACATAAATACAGGTTCTTCTTTTTTACTATTTCCTAATCCGACAAAAAACAACATTACAATTAGTGGTTTGAATAAATTTGAATTAAACGAAATGAAAATTTTCAACATAACAGGAGACCTTGTTTTAACTTCAAACCTAAATGAAGAAAAAACAACTTTTGACTTATCTAATTTATTGAATGGAGTTTATATTTTAGAAATAGCAAATAATGACGGAATAATTCGTGAAAAAATCATAAAAGAGTAACAATATTTACTCAATTATTCATTTAAAACTTATAAACTTTCATTCCCCTTTATATATTGAAAACATTAACTTTACTTTCACGGTAAGGTTTTTCTAAAAACTTACTTCTTTTCGTTGAAAGAAAAAATAATACAAAATGAGTAAAAAAACTGGATCAATGTTTTCTCCTTTATTTTTCAAACATCTTTGTATTCTATTAACTTTCAGTTCAATCAATTTTTCATTTTCGCAAGTTTACAATTACACTCCATTTGAATTTACAACTATTGAATCCAATCCAGCAATTTTAGCATCGAAAGAAAAAAATAACGTTTTAAATTGTAGTCAACAAAATAACTTTTCAAACTCTAATCCATTTTCTACATCTAATGTAAGTGGTTCAAAATATCTTTCAAGATCATTTATTGGACTAGGAATTAGCTTAAACAACACTTCTTTAGGGAAAAATAAAAATCACTCTCATCTTGGACTTAGCATTGGTTACCGAAACATTCTATTCAATAAAATAAATATAAAGCTTGGAATGACTTATAAAATCATTCAAATAAACTCACCTAATGGAAGATTTGACTATTTTTCTTTTTCACCGACAGACTCTCTCAATACAAACTCACACTCAAGTTTCTCTGGTAATTTAAACTCCTCCGTTTTATTATCAGATGGTTATCATAAATATTTTCTATCCTTTGCAATGTTGAATATCAATTCACCTTGGTCAAATCCTCAAAGCAATCAATTATTCCCTAATTATTACATCTTTCATATCGGAAACTTTCTAAATATTTTTAACACCAGATACGGTAATGAAATTTCTTACACATGCTTTTATAAAAATTCATCTTTTACAAATAAAATTAGTATTGGACATTATCTTAAAATTGAATTACTCACTACTAGGTTATCAAGAAAATCGTCAATAATAACAGGTTCAAGAATTGGATATATTATAAACGATTGTTATCATTTCATTCCATTCGTCACTTATTTCACTAAACGTTATTCTATTAAATACACTTTTAACTTCCAAGTAGATAAAGTAACTTTTCGCCAATTTTACAACGCTACAAGTCAACTTACTTTTGAATATAAATTTGAGAAGAAGGCACCTAAAATTCGTTCAACAGGAAATCCTAGTTTTTAATATCTATATTTGACTAAATAAAATAATTATGAGAAATTTACTTTTAACATTTGTAGCAATTGTGTTTACTTTTTCTTTTAAAGCACAAAACAAAGACATTCAAGTTTCTGCAACTATTTCCAATGTAACCATTTATAATTCTTCAGCAGAAATCAATTACAAAAAGGAAATTAATCTATTAAGAGGAAAAACGACGCTTGTTTTCACAGATTTAACCCCATTTATAGTAAAAAACACAATCAATCTTAAAACTTCAAATTCTGATGTAGACATCATGACAGTCACAGAAAGAATAAACTTCACCAAAGAACGTAAAAACAACGATTCAATCATCAATTCACTTCAAGACAGTGTTACTTACCTAAAAAACGAGATTGGTTTGCAAAACTGTAAAGTAGAAGCATTAAAAATGGAAAAAAGTTTATTGTTCAAAGATGAATCAATCGGTGGAGTTTCTAAAGGTATTTCAGTTGCTGAAATTGAAAAAGCATCTCTTTATTTCAACAAAAGATACACAGAACTATCTACTGAATTGTACAAATTGATTGAAAAAGTTAAAATATTACAACTAAAATCAGATAAATTTTCTTCTCAAATAAATGAGTTAACTATCAATACTTCAACTTCAGCATCAGAAATTATTGTGACTGTTATTTGTCCAACTGCTCAAACAGTCGTTTTTGATTTTAGCTTTTTGACAGATAAAGCAGGTTGGTCACCTATCTATGATTGTCGTTACCAAGGAGCAAATACTCCCATAAAATTCATTTTCAGAGCAAATGTTTTTAATTCAACTGGAACTACATGGGAAGATGTTGCTATAAAATTATCTACTTCAAACCCATTAGCTGGATTCAATACACCAACTCTAAACGAAGGAAAATCAACTCCTAAAGAAAGTAATTATGGAAATGAATTCCATGAAATTCAAACAAATAATTCAATTGCAGAATACGATATTCAACATAAATATTCAATTCCATCCGACTCTAAACCATACATGATAGATGTAAACTCGTATGAAATGATCGCTGAATACAATTACTTATTGATACCAAAACTAGACATTTACGGATTTTTAATGGCTAAAATCCCAAATTGGAACAAATACAATCTGATACCTGGTACAACTAATATCTATAACAAAGGTTCATACATGGGAAAAACCTTTTTAAATACGTACACTGACAACGATACTTTAAGTGTGTTTTTAGGAAAAGACAACAACATTCAAGCATCCAGAAAGGAGATTTCTACAAATAATTCAAGAAATATAATCGGTAATTACTATAATGAAAAATCAGAAATATCCATTTTTATTAAAAACACTTCTACTGAATCTTTCAAAATAGAAGTATTGGATCAAGTTCCATTTTTTTCTGAAAAAGATGACGAGAAATTGACTGTTCAAAACATTGAGAACGCAATTTACAACACCAAAAACGGTTTATTAACATGGAATGTCAAGATCAATCAAAATGAAGTTTCTGTAATTGATTTTAAGTACGAAGTGAAAATACCTAAAGGAGAAATAAACAGTGGTTATCAACGAGCTAAATATAAATTTAGCACCATTTCTTGTCCATCTTTTTAATGAATTCAAATGGTTCGCAGGGATTACCTTCAAAAACAAATTGATTTATTAGGACGAGTTCTTGGTAAAATATTAACTGATTTACTTGGGCTTAAAAACGTTGGTGAAATCATGGAAGGAATTGATTCATCAACTATGGCTTTAAAAAATGAATTAAATATTGATCTAGAAGAATTACTTGAATTAACCAATGATGAATTTATTCAAAAACTACAAACAGAAAACAAGTTCAATTCAGACAATTTAGAGAAGCTCTCAGAAATAATGTTAGTTATGGCTGACAAAATATTTTTAGAAGAAAAAACGAAAGATAAAAGTTTAAAATTGTATATCAAATGTATTGCCCTTTTCGAATATGTAGAAACAATTGAATCAACATATTCATTAGAAAGGAATAAAAAAATAGATCAAATCAAACTGAAAACAGAACTGTTATTAAAAAATTAACATGGAGATTGAGATAAAAAACAACTACTTTTAATTTCAATGATTCTTCACAATCATAACACTACCCTGCCAATCAGTAATTTCGATTAACGATTCTGGAATTGTTAGTATAAATTCATCCACTGCTTGGCGAATTCCATCCCAAGTATGATTGTAGTCATGGACAATAATTACTCCTCCAGGTGATAATTTAGGATAAAAGTATTTCAAAGCGTCAATCGTTGGTTTGTACAAATCAGCATCTAAATGCACAAAAGCAAATTTACCTTCTTTTAAATCAACGGCAGTATCTGGAAAATATCCTTTGTAAAAGGAAACGTTCGTACTTTCTGAAAATAGCGATTTAACTTCTTCTAATTTGGTATCTGAAAAATTATCCGTAGAATATCTTTCATCTCGATTTAACTCTTTTTCTAAATCTTTATTATCAAATCCTTCAAACGTATCAAAAAGATGTAGATTTCGTGATTTATCCATTTCATGAATCATTTCCGCTGTCTCTCCTTGCCAAACTCCTAATTCCACAAATGCACCTTCAATTTTAAGCTTTTTTAAACGCTCAATTTGAAACCAAAAATTATAAAAACGCACTTTGTCTCTATAGGTTCGTTCAATCTTTTTCAGTTTTTTAGAAACCTGATTTGAAATCACCAACTTTTCCCATCTATTCGGTTTACTAATTTTATATGACCAAGTTGATTCGAAAATTTTAAAACCTAAAAAAAGAACGACAATTATTAAAATTGTGCTAATCATTTGAAATAAATCAATCGTTAAAATCATAAAAGTAAAATATTTAGAATGCTAAGTTAATAATCTGTTTAACATTTTATAAAACCGTTCAAAAAAATACAGATTACAATTTAAGTTATTAACAATTTTCAAAGAAGAATCATTCTTGTTTCAACTAATAAACAATTAATCAAAACCATTGATTATTCGGAATACTAATAAGCTAAAACTAATTTCAGCTCAAATTATTAATCTATAAAATAAGGTCATTAATCAACAATAAACAGCAGTTAAGCTAACAAATAATAATATAATCACTTGATAATCAAAAAACAAATTATTACTTTTAAATTCTATAAGCTGCTATACTTATTAAACATGACAAAAAAAGACACACTTTGCTACACGAAATCAACTTATTTAAAATCCATTGAAACATCATTGGCAATAGTTGGTATTCGTAATGACAACCTAATTGAAATTAAATTTAAATTAGATGATTACGATGTTGAATTATCGGACCAAATTGAAATACATCATGCCATTTCTCATTTAACAAACAAAGGAGAATTCTTATTCAAAGTTATTATTATCCCTGGTCTTTATGGGAGTTTCACAAAAGAAGCTAGAGAAATGGAAATGTTTGGCAAAGACACATTCAAAAATTTAATTTCTTTAGCTATTGTTGTTCATGGACTTCACCAAAGAATATTAGCTAATTTTTTCATAAAAATTAAAAACTCCACACCAAATTTTTCTTCAAAAATATTTGATTCAGAACAACAAGGAATTGAATGGTCATTAAAGCAAACAAAATAATTTTCGTTTTTTTCAGATTATTTAATAAAAAAAGAACTTTTTTTGTAATTTATTACGATATTCAATGAATAATTAATTGTCATTGAATAAATGGAAAAACAAACTTCTTATTGTCAAGTCGTTTCAGTAATGGAATTGACAAATTTACATAGAATTTATCACGACACGGCTTATGGTTTTGAAATTGATGATGATAATGAATTATTTGAACGATTAATATTGGAAATAAATCAAGCAGGATTAAGTTGGTCAACTATTTTAAACAAACAACAAAATTTCAAAAAAGCATTTCATAATTTTGACATCAAAAAAGTAGCTTCCTACAAAGAAAAAGACAGAAAACGCTTATTAAACGATGCTGGAATTATACGAAATCGATTGAAAATAGATGCAACAATTCACAATGCAAACATTATATTAGCACTTCAAAAAGAATTTGGTTCTTTTAAAGCTTGGATCGATCATCATCACCCAAAAACCAAAGAAGAATGGGTGAAAATTTTTAAAAAGACGTTTAAATTTACAGGAGGAGAAATAGTAAATGAATTTTTAATGAGTACAGGATATTTACCTGGGGCACATATTGAGAGTTGTGCTATTTATAAATTAATTTCCTTAAAAAATTGACATGTTAAAAAAACTATCTTAATAAATTTACATAACCAGTAATTGTATGGCTTTCATTAAAATTATCTTTATAACTTATTACCCAGACATAAGTTCCATCTTTCACATTTTCAGACTTGTAAGTTCCGTTCCAACCTTCTTTCATATCTTTTGTTTCAAATAAAACTCCTTCGCTCCTATTCCCGATTAATAACTCGTAATCTTCTGAAATAAAACCAGAATAAAAAACAGGTAAAAATATTTCATTAAAAGCGTCACCATCAGGAGTAAAAGCATTTGGGATATAATAAATCAAATCAGTCGTAATATAAATCGGCTGAAACATTACATCAGTGCACCCATTTTCAGAAATTGCTATTAAACTAACATTATATTCTTTCAATGAAGAATCACTAAGTAAATAAGATGGATTTGTTAAATTGGATGTTGAAGTTTGATTATCGTAAAAAGTCCATTCGTAAAACGTCGCATTTGAAGATTCATTTATAAAACTAACCAAAAGATTTGCATTTGAATAATTAGATAAATCTAAAGAAAAAGCAGCAATTGGATCTTCATATAAATTAACAAAAATGGAATAAGTCAAGGTTGAGCCATCAGAAATATCAACTTCAAGCGTAAAAATTCCTGCATTATTTCCGACAGCAACTGTTATTTCATTATCCGAAGAAAATCCATTACATCCATTTGGCAAAGTCCATTTATAACTTATTGAATTCGAAACAGGATCAATAAAATAAGTAGAACTAGTATTTGGACAAACTAAATTAGGACCATTGATCGTTCCGTCAGCTAATGAATTGAATGAAATAGATGAAAATAGGATAAAAAGCGAAAAATATTTAAACATAACTAATTTAGAAAGATTAAGACTATAAATATACTGATTTAAGACAAGTTTATATTATTCTCCTAGTAATTGTTCTATTTCAATTTGAAGAATTGGTAGATGTTTAATAATTATTGCCCAAATTAAATCATCCGATATTGAATCATAACCATGAATTATTCTATTTCTAACGTCAACAATCTGTCTAGAATTAGATATTTTGATTTCCGGTTTTATTTTCAAAATTCTATTCATTGCCTCACCGATAATTTCTATATTTCTTTCAATGGCTCTTTTTGTCTTTAAATCGTTTTTATAATATGTAAAATCTTTGGGAGAATCTATAAAGAAACTTTCAATTTCATGCACAGAACTAAGAATGTCATATAACCAAGTTTTTATTTCATTCTCCATATATAAGTTGTCGTTGTTGATTTAATGATTGTAAAAAATATGGGTTTTTAATTGCCTGTTCTTCTAATAAATCAATTGGTCGCTTTAAAACATTTTCCAAAGAATACTTGAGATCATAATAATTCTCAAAATAATCTTCCAATTCAAATTTATTAAAATCAACAATTAAGTCAATATCACTATTTTCATTAAACTTTTCAGTCAACACAGATCCAAAAGCATATAAACTTTTAACCTTATGAGTTTCACAAAGTTGAAAAATTTCATCCGTGAATTTTAAAAGCGTATTCATTTATTTAAAATTATGTTACTCAAAGTTACATTTTTTAATTCAGATTTCAAAAATTGAATCGAGGGGAACATTTAAAATTAATTTAAATACCTATCTTTAACAAAAAAAAATGGAATTCGATCACGTAGGAATAGCCGTCAATAATATCGAGAAGTATTTTAGCACCATGCTTCACTCTGTCTTAGGTATCCCTGATCTAAGTGAAATATTCATTGATCCGATTCAAAATTGTAAAATTGCTTTTGCTACTAGTTCAAACGGTGTACGATTAGAATTGATTGAACCTTTAAATGAAGATAGTCCGATTCATCAAATTTTACAAAAGAAAAAAGGAGGATTGTACCACATGTGCTTTGTTACTGAAAATTTTGATGAAGATGTGAAAAATTGCATTGCTAATAAATTTATAGCCCTTAGCAAGCCTCAACCAGCAATTGCATTTAACAATAGAAGAGTTATCTTTTTATCAAGTCCAACTTTTGAAATTATTGAATTGGTGGAAGAAGAAAATTAAACAATCTCTAATTCTACATAATATGGTCGAATGTAATCCTCCTCACAATTCCATTTAAATTGATTTCCGTTTTCAATAAATCCAGATGATTTAAAGAAATCCAGACATGGTTTATTTTTTTCAGTTTGAATAAAATTAGCTTCAACTGATTGACATCCTTTTTTAACTGCCAAGTCAATCACCACAGAAAGCATCGTTTCTTCCACTTTTCTACCAATCACTCGACAACTCAGAACGAAATCTGTTAAAATTAGAACATCATTATCTTGTCTTATACCTATTATTCCTGTCAACCCCGCATCTCCAAAATTATCTTTAACCGAAAAAGCAAAAAATTCACGAACACTATTATCTATAATTTCTTTCAAATCAAACTCAGAATATCTATGAGTAGATAAATTCATTTGATTCGTTTTATTTAACAATTGAAGAACACGTTGAAAATTATTCTCATTCAATCCTTCACATTTCACTTTAATATCAATTGATTTAAGCCAACTTTCAATATCAGAAAATTCAATTTTATTCTCTGATCTTTCTTTTTCAAGCGCATACAATTTTGTTCGTTTCAAATCTTCATAAGTAGTAGAAATTGTATTAAAACAATCTAATTCCAATAAAAAATGCTTGTACATCATCGGATCAGAAGGAAAATCAGGCACTAAAACATCTGGCAATGCATGTTTAATTCTTTCTCTTTCGAATGAATTATCATCTAAAAAAACGATAGAATCTAATCCTAACTTTAATTCTTGTGCAATTTCAAAAATATTTTTCGCTTTATCGTCCCAATTTATTCTCCAAGAAACAAAATCTTTTTTACGTAAGATCATTTCAGGGTGATTTTCAATTGCATGCATCGCAATACTTTCTTCATTTTTACTGATGATTGCCAAAACAACACCTCGATTCACAATTGATTTTAGAGCCAACTGAAAATCTTTAAATGCCTCTCCAGAAGGATTATGACCTCCCAAAATTAAATTTTCAACACCAACATCACCAACAACACCGCCCCATAACGTATTATCTAAATCAAGAACAATTAATTTCTTCGAAACATTTTTAAAACTTTTTAAACAAGAAGAAATTTCCTTTGAAGCACTTGCAAAAACAGAAGAATGAAAAGGAGTTTTACTTAAATACCACAATTTAGGATTATAAGCAGCTTTTCCAACATTCGAAATCCATTTCATTGAATCAAGAACATGAATTTTGGAGTATTTACTTAAAACAGAGGAAAGTTTAGAATTCATTTTCGAAAGAACATCAACTATACCATAATTTGGACTTGTATTAATTATCCCTTTATAGTTTAACGTTAAATCGACAGTCCAATTTGCTACAAAAAAAGCATCAACTCTATCACTCGCATTTACAATTAAAGCAGCAAACTTTTCCACCTCATCTAAAATCACTTCTAGCTCTATCGGTTCATTATTTAAAAAAGAATTAAAACCTTTCAAAACACGTTCTGGCTGAGTCCAAATCATAGCATAATCGCACCTGTTTTCCCAACAATCCAACGAATCATCTAATAAAACCTGATGAACTTGATTAAAGGGGGCAATTATAGTTTGAAGTCTAAAATCCAACAATTCATTTTTCAAATAACCTGATAAGTTATTGATAGAAAAATCAGATATCAAAATTATTTTCATTTTTTATTCAATAAATTTTCGATATATAAAACCAAAGAAGAAATATTTTTTAAATTTTGCTCTTTAGACTCAATTAATTCCTGGGTTTTTAAATTAAAACTATCACCATATTCCTTTTGAAGAAATTCTTCCACTGTCACCAAAAAATAAACCAAGGAAAGACTATCTAAAATACTTTTATCTGTGAATCCAGGTCGTGAAAAAAGAGTAGTATCCCCATTTTTTTCAAGTTGACCATCTATATCTTGTGATTTATTAAATTCATCAATCGCACCATAAATGATTGCTATATTTTTTTCTAGATTACTCATCAAATTTAATTTTATTGGGAAACGAAAGTATAAAATATTTTTCCGTTTTGAATTCCATCAGTAGTTATTTCAAAACGAGACATTTTAGCATATTTAACAGCCTGTTCTTGCATACAAGAATTAGCAGATGTACTTTGAGCAGCATTATAAACTGCAGAAATAACTCTGCCATCTTGACCTACTTTTATATCAACAACAACCCTTCCTGAAGAATTGGAGCCACATGTATAACCTGGATTTCGAACAAACCAAATATCATTTTGGTGAGGAGCTCGTTCAATAGGAAATCTATATTCAACCATTACATTTCCAGGAGGAGCAGTTTTTCCACCTGTATTAGATTTTTCTCCAGAAGTAGAATTATTTTTTGTTTCTTTTAATTTATCATTGTTTTTTTTTCGCTCAGCAATAAGATCAGCAACCTCTTTATTATACGAACTTCCTCTAGCTTCATCTTTATACCTTTGTTCTGTTTCACGAGCAAATTTTTCTCCATCAGCCATTTCTTTCGTTGTACTATAATCTTTCTCTGATTTCTCTCGTGTATCCTTCATATCACGAACAGCATTTGTTACTTTACCACTTTGAAAATCAGGTGATATCTCTAAGTTTTCGGCTTTTAATTCAATTTCATCTTTTTCTTCAATAAAATTAACATCCTCATGAAAATTTTTAATTTCAACGTATTGAGGATAAGTAGATAATTCCAAATACATAAACATAGAAGTAACAGCCACTAAAACTGCGACAATTCCATATTTAAATTTATCTATTAAATAAAAAAACCTATTCATTACTATTTTTTTGACTTGATCAATTGATTAAATGCTAAATTTAAATAACATACCTCATCTGATTTTGTTAAAATTAAGAAATCTTTATCTAAAATCCGAATTTGTTCATACTCTGCAGGAACGATCATTTCACCATTCATATTGTATACTCCTGAATACATGCCATTTGACACAATCACCCTTTTTTCATCAATCCGATCAATCTCTTTGAATGAAATAGGAATTGTAACTTTTCCTGTCTGATCTATCATTCCTTGTTGAGATAATCTTTCAACAAGAGCATATCCATCTTTAAAACCTTCAGCATAATCAAATTGAGGAGGAATCACAAATGTATTTGTTATATCAATAAATCCCCAACCTTTAGCTTTCGAGCAAGCAATTAGAGACCCAAAACTACTCATTTTCAAATAAGTTGGAGAAACAACAATCTTACCTAATTTATCAATAACACCATATTTCCCTTTCAAACGGATAACCGTATAATTTCCATTAAACTTCCCTATTTCAACGTAATTTGAAAATTCTTCAAACTTTAAATCTAAAACTATTTTACCAGAACTATTCAAATAACCAATAAATCCTTTTTTCATAACAATTGCCCGATCATTTGACAACTCCCCTATCCGATCATATTTAGCAGAGTCGATAATTTGTCCATTTTTACGGCAAATCCCATACTTGTTATTCAATTCAAACACCAATAATGAATCATTAAAAAATTGAATCGACTTATAAATTGAAGGCACTATTTTAGTACCATAAGCATCAATAAAAGTCTGATTCTCGTTAATTACGACTTTTGCCAATCCTTTTGAAAACGAATAAGCTTCAGTGTACTTTTCATCTATTCTCAAAAAGCCAGTTTTATCGTAATATCCGTATAAACTATCCTTTTTACCGTAAACCAATCCTTCTGAAAAAACACCTAAATCATCAAAATTAATAGGCAAAATAATCTTTCCTGAACGATCAATTAATCCGACTTTTTCATTTAAACCAACAATCGCCCTACCTTCTTCAAAATCAGATGCAGATTCGTAGATAAAATCAATTACAACATTATTTCCTTTATCGACATATCCATATTTCCCGTTTTTAACAGCAGAAGCTAAACCATCATAAAAAAAACCTACATTTTCATAAGTTGCTGGTATAACAATTTCACCTTCATAATTCATAAAACCAAATAAATTCCCTTCTTTTACAGGCACTAATTTGCGCTTTGCAAATTGAATATCTTTTTCTAATTCGGATGGAAAAGGATAATTTGGGTATTTTTTTTGAAATTGTTGAACACGATCATCTGCATAATCAACCATGAACAATTGATATACTTTTCTCCAAGCATCTTCAACATTTCTATTCAACGAATGATTTTTTATAAAACTTGAATAATCTTCTAATTTATTATTCCGGACTGATATTTCATAAATCTTATCTTCCGCATCTTTTACATGCCTATTCCTTGGAAAATCTCGACAAAAAGAAAGATAAGCTGAAAGACTTCCTGATTTTGTCATTTCTTTGAATTGACAAATCTCAAATTCTCTTTGAGCTGCTTTTATAAAATCACTGTATGGATATTTATCCATAAACAATTGAAAACCATTAGATGTATTTCCTTTAATTACAAGTTCAAATGCTAAAGAATCTCTTTTATAAACTGCTTGAAATTGCTCTTGAGACCATCCATTATTTAATAAAAACTCATCAAAACCATCTACTGAATTTTTCTTTAATGCTATTTGAAAATATTCTTTACTAACCTTTGCTCTTAATTCTAAAACAGTTAGATATTCAAAGCCATATTTTCTCCATTTAATTTGATTTTCGGGCGAAACAGCATTAAAAGTTCGTTCAGATATACAAATATATTTATAAGCCGAATCTAACGAATGGAATGGATTGTCATTTCTAAAAAAAATTGTAGCTAAACCAAAAGCTGATGCAGAAGAATCCTTTTTAATTGTCTTAGTAAAGATTCTTTTCGCTTCGAAATAATTATAAATCTTCAACGCTTCATATCCTTTGTCAATTTTCCCAGCTGAAGCTGAAAAATTAAATAAGAAAAATGAAACAAAAAATACCAGTATTTTATTTGAAAAAATCATCGGGTAAAGGTAAATAAAAAAATCAAATGATAGAGACGTTGCAGTGCAACGTCTCAACAGTGCAACGTCTCAACAGTGCAACGCCTCAACCAAACCCACCTCAAAAAAAAAGCCCCCAATCATGGAGGCTTTTATATCTTGAAACAAGAAAATTATTTCTTGATCGTTTTTGCGTAACGGTTTTGGAATTTATCAATACGACCTGCAGTATCTACAAATTGTACAATTCCTGTGAAAAATGGGTGAGATTTGTGAGAAATATCTAATTTAAACAATGGGTATTCAACACCATCTTCCCAAGTAATAGTTTCACTTGTTGTTGCACATGATGGACAAACAAAAGAATAGTCGTTTGACATATCTTTAAAAACTACCATTCTATAATCTTCTGGGTGTATATCTTTTCTCATTTTAATATTATTATATGCTTATATTGTTCCTTTTAAGGAGTGCAAATTTAAATAAACTTTTTTAATTTACAGCATGTTTTAGCAAATTTAAAATATTTTTTTCAAATTTAAAATAAACTTTCACTTGTTTACGTTAATTTTAGGGTCAAATATACCCCATAAAAGTGAGAAAATATTCGTTTATCCTTTACATAACAATTGTATCAGTCCTGTTTTTTAATTCTGGTTGCAAAAAAACAACTGGCTTATCTAAAGCAAATCTATTTTTTTCGGCAGACACCCTTGTTTTTGATACTGTTTTTACAACTATCGGCTCGACAACAAAACAATTCAAACTCTATAACAAAGAAAATAAAACGGTCAACATTGAAGAAGTTCAATTAATGGGAGGCGAAAATTCTCCTTTTAGAATCAATTTTGATGGTTCTTCTGGCGATAATTTTTCAAATATTGAGTTAGAAGGAAATGATAGTTTGTTTGTTTTTGTAGAAGTCACTCTTGCCGTTAATTCACAAACAAATCCGATGGTTATACAAGATTCAATTCGATTTAGAACAAATGGGGTTGATCAATATGTTCAATTAGTTGTTTGGGGGCAGGATATGTATTATCATTATTCATATTTAGGTCCTGGGGAAAATATTTTAGACACGAATGAAGGTACTTGGCCAAACGATAAACCTCATCTTATTTATGGTGCTGCTTTTGTTGACGAGGGTAAAACCTTAAACATTCAAGCGGGAACGGACATTTATCTTCATAAAAACGCACTGCTTTTTGTATATAAAGGGACATTGAATATAAATGGAACTTTGAACAACGAAGTTACAATTCAAGGCGACCGATTAGAATCTGATTATGACCAAGTGATGGGACAATATTACGGTATCTATTTCGACTCAGCTAGACCTTCAACCATTAATTATGCAATCATAAAAAACGGTACAACAGGAATTCACCTTTTTGACCATAACGCAGCTAATTCCCCCACGGATTACACATTAACTGTCACAAACACCAAAATTTCCAACAACGCTAATAACGGAATATTGATCTATTCTGGAGCTCGAGTAAAGGCTGAAAATTGCGTTATTAGTAAAAATGGAGCCTTTGGATTATTGGTTTTACTTGGAGGTGATTTTAACTTTAATCATTGTGATATTGTAGGGTATAATAGTGAATCTCAAAATCAAGCTGTCGGTGTTAAAAATTATTTTAATATTGATGGAGTGACGAATATTGGATCGGTCAAGGAAGGTGTTTTGACGAATTGTGTACTTTACGGAACACAAACTTCTGAAATTGGATTTGACACCATCGGAAATACTCCAGGTGTGACGTTGGATTTTGATATTCAATATTGTTTGATAAAGAAAGAAACTATCGGCACTGATTTGTATTATGGTGCAGGAAATATCTGGAACGCTGATCCATTATTTAATAATGTTTCGAATGATCTTTATTTGAATGATTTTAAATTCCCTGTGAATTCTCCTTTATTTGGAGCGGCGAATAATGTTTTGTTTCCTACAAATGGAGGTGTAAATATTGAGGGGGTGAGTTCTGGGAATATTGGGGCTTATTGATTTAATGTTTGATTTTGGATTGTTGATGATGGATTGATGATGATGGATTGTTGATTGGTGATTGGTGATTGATGATTTTGGTATTGTTTTTTTATTAAAACCTTGCGGTTTTTATAAAAAAATAGAGACGTTGCAGTGCAACGTCTCTACGGAGGAAATATAATTATTTAAAATTATGCATTTTGTGCATTCATTTCATCTAAAACATTCATTACATCTTTTACTGCAATTGCTGATTCAGCTAATAACGCTTTCTCATCTGCATTTAAATCTAATTCGATAATTCTTTCGATTCCGTTTTTACCTAGAACTACAGGAACTCCTAAATAGATGTCTTTTAAACCATATTCACCTGTTAACCAAGCACAAACTGGGAAGATACGTTTTTGATCACGAACAATTGCTTCTACCATTTGAGCAGCAGCTGCACCTGGAGCATACCAAGCAGATGTTCCTAATAACTTAACGATTTCTCCGCCACCAAACTTCGTACGTTCGATAATTTCATCTAATTTCTCTGTAGAAATTAATTCAGTAACTGGTATACCACCAACAGTTGTATATCTTGGAAGTGGAACCATCGTATCACCGTGACCACCCATTAATACTGCTTGAATATCTTTAGGAGAAATATTTAATTCTTCAGCAAGGAAAGCACGGTAACGAGCCGTATCCAAAACACCAGCCATACCAAAAATATGGTTTGGATTGATTTTCGCTGCTAAAAATGCACAATATGTCATTACGTCTAAAGGATTAGAAACGATAATGATTTTGGCATTTGGTGAATATTTTACTATATTTTCTGTAACTGACTTTACAATACCTGCATTTGTAGCGATCAAATCATCACGAGACATTCCTGGCTTACGAGGCAAACCTGAAGTTATAACAACAACATCTGAATCTGCTGTTTTTGAATAATCATTTGTTGATCCAATCGTTCTTGAATCATACAAATTAATTGGTGATGTTTGCCAAATATCTAATGCTTTTCCTTCTGCAACACCTTCTTTAATGTCAAGCAAAACTATTTCATTTGCAATCTCTCTTTTCGCTAATACGTCCGCACAAGTTGCCCCTACGTTACCAGCTCCTACAACAGTTACTTTCATTTTCTTTGTTATTGATATGGTCAATATAAAATTATCGATGCAAAAGTAAACAATTTGAAAAGAAAATATGTTATTTTGTAGATGAAATGATTTATTTGTCTAAAAAATAAAAAAAAGGCAACCCTCAACATGACTTTTCGTCTTGTAAATATAAGAATGTGGAAAACAAAGAAAAAATAAAAGAACTAGTTA
>OBEQ010357999.1_pt1 | contig 23382 bp, 21 predicted proteins | sample 1670901 | NCBI WGS metagenome assembly OBEQ01 (sample SAMEA104232315, study PRJEB22302) | groundwater metagenome | biome: forest; feature: aquifer; material: groundwater | place: USA | collected 2011-08-07 | depth 5.4 m
GTGGCAAGCAATGAGTTCAAGTTAATTAAAATAAAATAAATAAAAATACAATAAGAAATAGGATCAGCATTTTATTCAATCTAATAAAATGCTGATTTTTTTTGCGAAATAGCAAAAACCTTCTCAATGATTTAAGTACGAAAAAATAAACTATAAAGTAACACTAATAAAATAAATAAACTGATGGCAGCAAATTTATAATCATGTTCTCTGAAATAACACCAACCTAATAAGGCGACACGCAAGACTTGTGTAAACACTAATCCGAGTAAGCCAATGGTAATCATTTCTGTCATGGAAAAAGAAAAAGAGAGTGTTGACCAGAAATGAGCTGGGTTTTGCGTGAGCGGTATTAATAAAGTGGCTATACTTTCGTTACCATGTCGAATTAAAAATAAAAGGCCACCACATAATACCAACGCGGTTGAAATATAAACCCCAACGATTAATACAATACCAATTAAATCTTGTATTTTTTGACTGGTCATTTGCATTAGATTGCCCCTGTGGAAGCTTTGTATAACATTTCAAATCCAATGACACACATCACTGCAGAAAAAATAAATCGTAAAATACGATTATGTAAATGTGCTAATAATTTTGTACCAGAAAATGCCCCTAAAATGACGCCCAGCATCACGGGAAACGTAATAATGGGATGAATATAACCATAACTAAAATACACACCGGCACTGACTGCTGCGGTGATACCAATCATAAAATTACTGGTGGCAGTTGCGACTTTGTATGGCAAACGCAACGCATGATCCATCGCTAATACTTTTAATGCACCTGAACCAATTCCCAATAAACCTGAAAAAATGCCGGCAATGCCCATCGCAAAAAAAGCAATCGGAACATGTTGCACTTGATACGTTTCTAATTGATCTTTGACTGGATAAGTCCCATTTAAATTTAAACGCGTTGCCCATGGATGTGAGCGGGTGTAATGTTCTTGTTCTTCACGTCGTTGCAGAGTTAAGTAAGCGGAAAAAAATAAAATTAAACTAAACGTGGTCGCAAGAAAAGTAGGCGAAATAATGGTGATAAGTAATGCCCCTATCAATGCACCTAACACTGCCGCTGTTTCTAAAAACATACCAATTCTTAGATTGGTATATCCTTTGCGTAAATAAGCAATGGTTGCTCCCGAGGAAGTAGCAATCACTGAAATTAATGCTGCTCCCATCGCGTAATGAATATCAATTTTAAATAATAAAACCAACGCAGGAATGACAATAATTCCGCCGCCTAAACCGGTTAATGCACCCATTAATCCAGCAAGATAAGAAATAAAAAATAATAAAATGGCAAATGTTAGAAAAGTCAAAATTCTTTCCTTTTTTAATAGAAATTTTTTTAATATAAAAATTAAATGCTTAAGCAGTTTATCAGCCAAGTATATGAAATTCCATGTAGCGCGATGCGATTGCCAAGCAATCAGTCGATTATGGAGTAAAATAGACATATAACGAAAAAAGAAAAGGAGTGGGTTATGTTTAAAATCAACAGGATGTCTGCTGCTATATTAGCCATTTTATTCTTTTTCCCCCCTTTACCGTCTTTTAGCAAATCATCCCAATCATCTTGGTGCCAGGAGCCGGGTTATACATGTATGCGGGTGAAGCGCGGCGAAAGTTGGCAATCTTTATTTCCTGATGAGGGTGATCGCGGTATTGTGATGCGAGTGAATCACCGGAATGGTCAACTTTATCCAGGATTAGTGCTAAAAGTACCCAATAATTTGGCTTATTCCGATTTGAATGATCATTCTCCACTTCCATTATCTATTTCACCGCCAGGAGAAAAAGTGGTGATTTTTAGTCCGGCAAAATATGCCTGGGGTGCTTATAATCCCGATGGCACACTGGTGCGTTGGGGACCTGCAACGGGAGGCAATAATTGGTGCCCTGATATTGGTCATTCTTGTCGAACAAAGTCAGGTGTTTTTCGCATTTATTCGTTAGGGAGCAGTAATTGTGTATCGAGTAAATTCCCTGTACCGGATGGCGGTGCGCCTATGCCTTATTGCATGTTTTTTAATGGCGGCCAAGCCTTACATGGTTCGCCGGGTGGTGTGATGCTTGGCAATGCAAGCCATGGCTGCGTACGTTTATTTGTACAAGATGCGGAATGGCTACGTTATGATTTTGTTGAGCCACCACGCGCAACGAATAATTACCGCGGCACAAAAGTCATTGTGACCTCTTATTGATTATTGATGAAAATAAGTATTGTCATTTCGCGCAAGCTTCTCGCTTGCACGAAATGACAATTTAATTTATATGCCATTTGCTGTATTTTTTATTAACTAAAACGATTAAACTACCCTTTCTTATTTAAATTAAACATATTTAATATGTTAATAATATATTGTTATAAAAAACTTAATTTATGAAAAAACGAAAACTACTTTTTTATTTTTTAATAGTGATGGCGGCTATTTATTTTGCCACGCATGCGTTTTTATCTAAACGCGAAAAATCACAAGAATTGATTCAAGTCACAACAACTCCTGTGATTCAGCGAGATGTGATGGTGAATGTCCAAGCGATTGGCACAGTGCAAGCTTATTCTTCAGTGAGTATTCAATCCATGGTGACTGGCCCCCTGATTCAATTGGGTTTTAAAGAAGGAGAGTTGGTTGCTGAAAATCAAATTTTATTTTCAATTGATCCACGTCCTTTTGTGGCTGAAGTAGATCAAGCAAAAGCAAATTTAGTGCGTGATCAAGCGACGCTTGCTAATGTGGAAGCACAAGTCAAACGTAATTTTCCTTTACTTAAAAAAGGTTATATTGCAAGTCAAGATTATGATTCATTAGTTGCGAATGCAAAATCATTAGCAGGTACGGTGCAAGCAGATGCAGCGGCAGTGCAAGCAGCAGAATTACAATTAAGTTACACCACAATTCGCGCACCTGTTTCTGGAAAAACCGGCGTAGTTTCATTACGCCGTGGGAGCATTGTCAAAGAAAATGATACAACATCATTAGTTACGATTAATCAAATTAATCCTATTTATGTCGTGTTTTCTATGCCGCAGCAACAATTACCTGCGGTAATGAATAGATTGCAGCAGCAGGGCACAATTCCAGTGACAGCACTTATCAATGAAAAACAATCGGCACAAGGTAAATTAACTTTTGTCGATAATACGATTGATCCGCAAACCGGCACGGTGCAATTAAAAGCAACGTTTGCAAATGCACAACAAATATTGTGGCCAGGCCAATTTGTGACAGTGGATTTTCCCGCAGAAGAAATTAAACAAGCATTACTCATTCCTTCTTTGGCGTTGATAACAGGACAAAAAGGATTCTTTGTATTTGTTATCGACAAAGAAGCTATTGTGCATTTGCGCGTGGTGACCACCGGACCGGTGATTCAACATCACACAGTGATTCAATCGGGATTAAAACCAGGCGAAAAAATCATTACTGCGGGGCAATTAAAATTAAGTGGTGGCATGAAAGTGAAAATATCATGATCGCGCATCGTTTTATCAATCTCAGTGAAATTTTTATTCGTCGTCCGGTGATGACAACATTATTAATGATAGCGTTATTATTTTTTGGGGTGTTTGCATATCGTGCATTACCCGTGAGTAATTTACCTGATGTCGATTTTCCCACGATTGTTGTCATTGCCAATTTACCAGGCGCTACGCCTGAAACCATGGCAAGTGCAGTGGCAACGCCACTTGAACGGCAGTTTTCAACCATTGCTGGTATTGATGCGATGAATTCAGTAAGTAGTTTGGGTACCACGCAAATTATGTTGCAATTTAATTTGGATCGCGACATTGATAGCGCTGCCATGGATGTGCAAACAGCGATGACAGCGGCAGGTGGTAAATTACCGCGTAATATGCCGAATCCACCTATTTTTCGTAAAGTAAATCCTTCTGCTGCGCCCATTTTATATATCGCAATGAGTTCAGAAACATTGCCACTGACGACAGTTAATCGTTATGCAGAAACCATGTTGGCACAACGTTTATCTATGGTGAGTGGTGTGGCACAAGTGAATATATTCGGATCGCAAAAATATGCAGTGCGCGTGCAATTAAATCCCAATAAACTTTTTTATCATCAATTAAGTTTTGTCGATATCATCACTGCAATTCAACAAAATAATGTGAATTTACCGACAGGTCGCGTAGAAGGATCGCAACAATCTTTTTTAATTAATGTCGATGGACAATTGCGTAACGCTGCCGCTTATCGCAATTTACCGGTGACATATGTGAATGGTGCACCGTTGCGATTACAAGACGTAGGAAATGTCATTGATGATGTTGAGAATAATAAAGTAGCGAGTTGGCACAATGGGAAACCTGCGGTGGTGTTGGCGGTACAACGTCAACCCGGATCAAATACCATTGCTGTCATCGATGATATCAAACAAATTTTACCCGCATTTGAAAAAACACTTCCCGCCAATATTCATTTATCAATTGTCTATGATCGCTCGCAATCTATTCGTGAATCCATTAAAGATATGCAATGGACATTAATGTTAGCAGCTGTTTTAGTCGTTATTATTATTTTTTTATTTTTACGTAATATACGTGCCACCATCATTCCAACATTGACATTGCCATTAGCGGTGATTGGTACGTTTGCATTTATGTATTTATTTAATTTTACGATCGATAATCTTTCTTTATTGGCACTGACATTGTCAGTGGGATATGTGGTGGATGATGCGATTGTCATGTTAGAAAATATTTATCGCCGCCGTGAATTGGGTGAAGCACCCTTAGAAGCTGCTTTGAATGGCTCGCGGCAAGTGAGTTTTACGATTTTATCAATGACTTTATCATTGGTTGCTGTTTTTATTCCCATTTTATTTATGGGCGGACTTATTGGAAAATTATTTCATGAATTTGGTGTCACTATTGCGATTGCCATTTTAATTTCGGGATTTGTTTCGTTGACACTCACACCGATGTTAGCCAGTCGTTTTATTCATGAGACAGTGAACGAAGAAAAATATGCATGGCAACGTCGTCTTGAAAATATTTATCAACGTCTGGTATTAGGTTATGAACAAAGTTTGCATTGGACGTTGGCACATCCACGTTTTATTTTAAGTTTATTTTTTCTGACATTTTTCTTATCAGTATTTTTATTTTTTATTATTCCCAAAGGATTTTTACCGAGTGAAGATACCGGACAATTATTTGCTTACACTGAAGCCGATGCGGCTGTTTCCTTTGCAACCATGGTAGAACGCCAGCAAGCTGTTGCCAATATCATGGTACAAGATGAAAACGTAGAAAGTGTGGTTTCTTCTGTGGGCGCCGGTGGTGCGACCGCGGCTTCCAATGCGGGCCGTTTTTTCTTGCGTTTAAAACCGCGCGCAGAAAGAAGTTTATCTGCGGATGAAATTAGTCAGCGATTACGTCAACGAGTGGCGGCGGTGACGGGGATTTCTGTGTATATGCAAAACATACCGAGTATTATGATTGGCGGTTCTTCAAAAAATACTTATCAATACACATTGCAGTCTGATAATTTGCAAGAATTATATCAATGGTCAATGATTATCACAGAACAATTAGCAAAAATACCTGGTTTTCAAGACGTAACAAATGATTTGCAATATACGGGTCCACAAATTAATGTGCAATTGCTACGCGACAAAATGGCGACAGTAGGTATTTCAGCCGAACAAGTAGAAAATACATTGGCATCTGCATTTGGTGGTTCACAACAAATTTCTACGATTTATCAGCCGGAAGATGATTACAATGTCATTATTGAATTAGCACCTGCGTATCAAGAAAATCCATCTGCTTTATCACAAGTTTATTTACGTTCTAATCGTGACACCATGGTGCCATTATCATCTATCGCTACGATTGGATTAGCAAAAGGATTATTCAGTATTAATCATTTAGGACAATTACCTGCAGTGACTATTTCATTTGCATTACAATCAGGTGTGTCATTAAGTGAGGCTGTCTCTGCGATTGATCAAGTCAAAGAAAAATTATCCTTACCAGAAACATTGATCGCTGATTTTTATGGCACCGCACAAGTATTTCAATCATCAGTCGGTGGGTTAGGTAGTTTATTATTACTGACTATTATCGTTGTTTATATTGTATTAGGTATTTTGTATGAAAGTTTTATTCATCCACTCACTATTTTATCGGGTTTGCCTTCTGCTGGGGTGGGTGCATTATTAGCACTTTTATTAGTGGGCATGGATTTAAATTTATATTCATTTATCGGCATCATCATGTTAGTAGGTATTGTGAAAAAAAATGCAATCATGATGATTGATTTTGCATTAGATGTGCAACGTCATGAAAATAAATCGCCTGCCGATGCGATTTATCAAGCTTGTTTATTGCGATTTCGCCCGATCATGATGACCACCATGGCTGCTCTCATTGGGGTGTTGCCCATTGCATTATCATTTGGGGCAGGTGCTGAAACACGACGACCATTAGGTGTAGCAGTAGCAGGTGGCTTGCTGGTTTCACAATTGTTAACGCTTTACATTACGCCAATTATTTATCTTTATATGGAAAAACTTTCGCAACGAATTACACACAAAGTATTCACATCGCGCGCTTGACTCTGTTTTATCTGATAGATAATCTTGCTACCTAATTCTTATTCATCAAAGGGAGTTCGTTAAAGTGAAAATTGTTGAACATTTTGCAGTCCCTTATTATCAATATCTCGATGAAGCGAGTCAGCTTGCAGATGAAGTGCCTACACTTGCGCAAGACAAAGACGCATTAATTCATTTATATGAATTAATGATGTCTGTGCGCATGATGGATGCAAAAGCGATTGCGCTGCAACGCACGGGCAAATTAGGAACTTATCCCTCTACGCGTGGGCAAGAAGCGGTATTTGTTGGCGTCGGCAATGCGCTCGCAAAACAAGATATTTATGTTCCTTATTATCGTGATACTGGGGTATTAATTCAGCGCGGCGTAAAATGGTCACAAATTTTATTATATTGGGGCGGCGATGAGCGCGGCAATATTTTCAACAAAGACAGTGAAGATTTTCCTTACAGCGTACCGGTAGGCAGTCAACCATTACACGCGGCCGGTGCTGCGTATGCAATATGTTATCGCAAAGAAAAACGCGCTGTATTAAGCATGTGTGGTGATGGTGCAACATCGCAAGGTGATTTTTATGAAGCAATGAATGTGGCAGGGATGTGGAAATTACCAGTGGTATTTGTTGTGTGTAACAACCAATGGGCGATTTCAGTACCACGTGTAGCGCAAACTGCTGCGCCGACATTAGCGCAAAAAGCCATTGCCGCAGGATTTAACGGCGAGCAAGTCGATGGCAATGATATTATCGCGGTGCAACATCGTACGGCAGAAGCATTAAAAAACGCACGTGATCATCACCAACCACATTTATTAGAAATGATTTGTTATCGTCAGCATGATCACACCACAGCAGATGATGCAAGTCGTTATGAACCAAAAAATTTGCGCGAACAAGAATGGAAAAAAGAACCGATCATGCGTTTGCGTCATTATTTAGAAAAACAAAAATGGTGGTCAGAAGAACAAGAAAAAGCATTGCAAGCTAAATGTGTAACAGAGATAGAACAAGTTGTACAAGAATATCTTTCTGTTCCCTCACAACCATTGGAATCCATGTTTGATTATTTATATGCAACCTTACCAACAATCTATCACGCTCAACGTGATTTATTGAAAGACATGGAAGGAGTTGCAACCCATGGCTGATATCACTTTAATAGAAGCAATCAATCAAGCGCTCGCGTATGAAATGCAAGCTGATCATGATGTGATTGTGATGGGTGAGGATGTAGGAAAAGATGGTGGCGTGTTTCGCGCGACTGTTGGATTACTCGATAAATTTGGTCCAGAACGCGTATTGGATACGCCACTCGCAGAATCAATGATCGGTGGTTTAGCGGTGGGCATGGCGGTGCGTGGTTTAAAACCGGTTGCTGAATTTCAATTTATGGGTTTTATTTATCCGGCAATTGATCAAATCATTAATCATGCAGCGCGTATGCGCAATCGTACACGTGGTCGCATGAGTTGCCCATTAGTTTTTCGCACACCGTTTGGTGCGGGCATTCATGCACCAGAACATCATTCAGAAAGTACAGAAGCAATGTTTGCACATACACCAGGTTTGCGTGTCGTTATTCCTTCATCACCATCACGTGCATATGGATTATTACTTGCATCTATTCGTGATCCTGATCCCGTTATTTTTTTAGAGCCTTCTCGTCTTTATCGTTATGCAAAACAAGAAGTGAAAAATGATGGCAAAGCTTTACCACTCGATGTGTGTTTTACCTTACGTGTAGGCGATGATGTGACATTAATTACTTGGGGCGCGATGGTTAAAGAAACATTGGCGGCTGCAGAAAAATTAGCAGCGGAAGGAATTAATGCTGAAGTGATTGATGTTGCGACGATTAAGCCATTGGATATGGAAACGATTTTAGCCTCTGTTGAAAAAACAGGACGCTGTATTGTGATTCATGAAGCACCACTAACTTGTGGTGTGGGTGCGGAAATCATGGCGCAAGTCGCAGAAAAATCTTTGTTTTCATTAAAAGCACCACCGGAACGCGTGACTGGATTTGATACTATCGTGCCGTATGCACGTTTAGAAAAATATTATATTCCCAGTGAAAAACGCATTATTGATACTGTACATCGTACTATGGAGTTCGCATGAAAATATTTTATTTACCTGATTTGGGCGAAGGATTGGCTGAAGCAGAAATTCGTGAGTGGTATGTGAAAACGGGTGAAACAGTCACAGTAGATCAACCTGTTGCTTCCATGGAAACAGCAAAAGCAGTTGTTGATGTACCATCACCTTATGCTGGAAAAATTGTGGAATTACATGGTAAAGCCAATGAGATGATTCAAACTGGTGCACCGCTCATCACCTTTGATGTGGAAGAAAGTGCAAGTGATAAATCCAAAGGCAGCGTGGTTGGTGTATTAGAAGAAAGTGAAACCAAATGGAATGAAGGTGACACGGTTATTATTGGTGCGGCAAAAACAAAAACGGCTGCAGTAAAAGCGATGCCAGCAGCAAGATTATTAGCAAAAGAAATGAACGTCGATTTATCTCAAGTGTCTGCAACAGGTCCGCAAGGATTAATTACACCAGATGATGTAAAAAAACATATGCAACAACATGCTTCATTGTCATCCTTTTCATCCTCGCCTTCCACTTCGTCGTCTGAGATTACGAAAGTGCAAGCATTACATGGTGTGCGTCGCATGATGGCAAACGCAATGACGCAATCACATCGCGAAATTGTACCCGTTACGGTTATTGAAGATGCTGATATTACTGATTGCGGAAAAAATGTGGATATGACGGTGTGTTTATTACAAGCGATAGTTGCTGCAGTGAAAGCAGAACCGGCATTAAATGCGTGGTTTGATAGTAAAACATTAGAAATAAAATTGTTTGATCACGTTAATATTGGACTTGCGGTTGATACGCCAGAAGGATTATTTGTTCCAGTGATTAAACATGCGGAACAACAATCAGCGGATGAATTACGTCGCGTCATAGATACGTATAAAAAAACCGTACGTGATCGCACGGTGGCGCCAGCTGATATGCAAGGTGCAACGATTACCTTGTCTAATTTTGGTATGATCAGCGGTCGTTATGCGACGCCGATTATTATGCCACCGGCTGTTGCTATTTTAGGTTGTGGTCGTAGTCGTGATGCAGTGTTAGCGCGTCAAGGTCAAGCAGTAGTGGGTCGTATTGTTCCGTTGTCACTTACGTTTGATCATCGTGCAGTGACCGGTGGAGAAGCCACACGCTTTTTAAGTGTCATCATTCAACATTTACAGAAAAAAGAATAAAAAAAAATAGATAAAGAATATAGAGTTAAGCGCTGATGGCCTTGCTGTTTTTCTAATACAATGCAAAAAAGGGAAGCCTGTACGGTTGTGAGTTCATCGGTTAGAAAATAAATTTTTTATTTTTTATCCATTAAAATCAATTAACTAACAATCATATTTTTGTCTGTGTGCATAATATTTTCATGGGAATTCCCTATATACGTGAGAGAATGGTTAGGTTTAAGATAAATAAATAATCAGTTGATATTCGTTCGTCACAGTAAATAAGCTTCTTCATATTCAGTTAATTCGATCGTTTAACTAAGGAGAGAAAAATTATGGGTAGCAATTCAGGTAATCAAAATCAAGGTGGTAAAGGTCAGCAACCTCATCAACAACCACAACAACAACGTCCACAATATGACAACACCAAAAAACCAGGCCAAAGCCAAGATCAAGGTCGACCTCTTCAACAACCAGGCAACCGTCCTAATCAACCGGGTCAGCCAAATCAACAACCAAATAAAAATCCAGGACAACAATGGCCTGGCGACCGTGGTGACAACAAAGGTCGATAATTAGTATTAAAAAATAAGGAAATCGGGGCAACATTTATTTGTTGCTCCGATTTTTTACTTTGAAAACATAGAGTAAAGATATAAAAACATCTCATAATCCATATATCAGACATATTTTGAACAAAAAAACCGCTTTTATGCGGTTTGTTTTTGCCAAAAATCAATGTAAATGTTTTTTATTTATTCACCCATAGCAAGAAGCAATATTGTATTATTAATAGTTAGGGATGACCTTTAATCGAGGGACAGTTCTATGAAAAAAGTCTTACTATCTAGTATTGCTATATTATTCTTGGGACTTGCTCTCAGCAGTTTGCTATATCCGCAAGCAGATATTTTAAATTTATCAGTGGGGACCAGTTTAGTATTATTGGTACTCATATTGACTTTACTGCACCAACGTTTTCGCGAACGTAAAGAAATCGCTCGTTTAACAAACGATGTTAAAACATCTACTATTCATTTACATGAAGAAAAAAATCGATTTGAAACCATTTTTAGTGCTGCCAATGCCGGAATTGCTTTATTAAATTTAGAAGGGCGTTTTGTTCGTGTGAATACCGCTTTATGCGAATTATTGGGATATAGCCAAGAAGATATGTTAGCAATGAATTTTTATTATTTAATTCACCCTAATGATCTCAATAGTTTACAAGTTCATATTCAACAATTAATTGATAAAAAAGTAACGTCGTATCATTCAGAACAAGAATGTTTTCGCAAAAATGGCGATGTGTTATGGATCATGTCAACCTTATCATTGATTTATGATCATGAAGACAAGCCGCTCTATTTTATTGCGCAAATGCAAAATATTACCTTGCAGAAAAAAGCCGAAGAACGTTTACACCACATGGCTTATCATGATCCACTCACTGGACTTGCCAACCGCAACAAACTTGAACAATTCATCAATGGTGTCCTGGCTTCTTCACGTCGTCATCAACAAGGTTTTGCTTTATTATTTTTAGATTTAGATCGTTTTAAAAATTTAAATGATACGATGGGACATGAAGCAGGTGATTTAATTTTACAAATCATTGCCGAACGCTTACGTAGTACTGTTCGCAGCACTGATTTAGTCGCACGCTTAGGTGGCGATGAATTTGTATTAGTGATCACTGATGTGAAAAAAACTGAAAGTGTGGCACTCATTTCGCAAAATATTTTACAAAATGTATTACAAGTCATTATTGTAAAAGGTCAAGAAATTTATTTAACTACCAGTATTGGAATTAGTTTGTATCCTTATGATGGTCATAACTTACAATCGCTCATGAAAAATGCTGATTTAGCTTTATATCGTGCCAAAGATCATGGTCGAAATAATTATCAATTTTATACAGTAGAGATGACCAGTAAAGCACAGGAAAAAATGGCATTACAAAATGCATTAGCGCACGCTTTAGTAAAAGATGAATTTGTTTTACATTACCAACCAAAAATGAATTTAAAAACACGAAGAATTGTTGGTGTCGAAGCATTATTACGTTGGAAAAATAAAGAATATGGTGCGATTACACCCGATGAAATTATTTCGCTCGCAGAAGAAACGGGATTGATTGTACCGGTGAGTCAGTGGGTATTAAAAACAGCGTGTAAACAATTAAAGTTTTGGCACGAGATGGGCATGACATCATTGACCATGGCGATCAATTGTTCTAGTCGTCAATTTAAGCAAACCACTTTTGTTGATGAGGTATTAGAAACAGTAACTGAAGTAGGATTACCACCGCAATCACTAGAAATTGAAGTGACTGAAAGTACTATTATGCAAGAACCTGAAAATACATTGCGTATCTTATATTCACTCAAAGATTTGGGTGTGCGCATTGCAATTGATGATTTTGGCACTGGCTATTGGTCATTAAGTAATTTACGTCGTTTATCTGTCGATATAATTAAAATTGATAAAACGTTTATTAAACAAGTGACGGTAGATGATATTTCTGCCTCTATTACGAGTGCGATTATTGCAATGGTAAATAAATTAAATATTATTTCTATTGCCGAAGGTGTTGAAACGAAGGAACAATATGAGTTTTTGTCACGCGAAGGCTGCGCAGAAATTCAAGGTTATTATTTGACACAACCTTTATCTAATCAATCGATGACTTATTTCTTGCAACACCCGACACCTGATGCAGAGTCTATCTCAAAAACAGAAGTCGTCACATAATCATAATATATATTGGTCGCGTAACACCCGCCGCATAATTTTGTTTGATGCTGTTTTTGGTAATGCTATTACTAATATCACATCATGAATTTTAAATAATGGATTTAATTGGGTATTAATACGCTGTTGCATGTCACGCATCACTGCTTTTTTTTCTAATGTAGTTGTCATGGATGTTGCTGCATAAATTACTAATTGCTGCGGCCCTTGTTGTTGCGTTTGCGTGCTGACAGCAATCGCAGCTGTTTCAATAATATAGGGTATGCCAATGAATGCACGTTCAATTTCAGCGGCACTGATTTTTATTCCCCCTAAATTCATGGTGTCATCTATACGTCCTTGCAAACTATAATAGCCATTACTTATTTGTTTAATGTAATCACCATGCCGACGCATGGGTTTGTCATTGATTGTTGGCATGCCAGCAAAATAGACTTGATGATGATTAGCATTTAATAACTCAACAGATAGACCGATCGCAGGTGGAATAATAGCAACTTCGCCATGATTCGCAGGTTTGCCTGCTTCATCTAAAATAATAAAATCACTGCCCATCGCAGGCGTAGAACATAACGATGGGTAATTATTTTCTATTAATGTACTCGTGACATACGCACCACCAATTTCAGTGCCACCACAATATTCAATTACCGGTTTGTTGCCAGCAAGTGACATCAAATAAAGCATGTCATCGGGATTAGAACATTCTCCTGTCGATGTAAATAATTTAATATGTTGCCAATTTAAATTTTCCATGCATTGTGTCTGACGCCAAGTGGCTACTAATGTTGGAACGACGCCTAATAAATTGATTTGCGCGTTCTGAATAAATTCGCCAAACATACGATCTTTGGGAACATCTGTATATAATGCAATAGTGGCGTGATTAATGAGCGTTGCGAATAAAAGCCAAGGTCCCATCATCCACCCCAAATTAGTTGGCCATACAAATCGTTCGCCTGCATGTAAGTCATGATGCAGATAAGCATCACTTGCAACTTTAATCGGTGTCGTATGATTCCATGGAATGGCTTTAGGCGTGGCGGTGGTACCGGATGAAAATAAAATATGACAAGATGACATGGGATCACAAGCCACAGAAAAAAATGTTGTATTACTCACCAAAAAATCTTGCCAGATAAGATCACCTGCTTGTAACCTCGTGGAAATAGAGGTATGTCTCGAAAGAACAATGATTTTAGCGGGAGGAGCAGCACGAATTTTTTCATATAAAGAAAAAATTTTTTCTCCACGTTTTATTTCATCTTGGGTAAAAATTAATTTTGCATTAGCAATATTTAATCGGGTTGCTATTTCTTGCGAAGAAAAACTCTCAGCAATGGAAACAACAACCCCTCCCATTTTTATAATAGCTAAATAAATGGCGACGGCATATTTGTCCATCGGCATGATGATAGCAATTGCATCACCCGCAATCATACCTTGAACAACCAAACTATTGGCAATACGATTGGTCAGTGTTTCCAATTCGCCATATGAACAAGTATGGATATTTTTCTGATCATCTAAATATATCAATGCAGTGTGATGAGATGGTGCAGTGAAACAACTATCAACAATATTAATACGTGCGTCTGGAAACCACCGTGGATGTTCCCATCCTAGCGTCAGATCACAACATCGGGTTGCTGGCTGCTTGAAAACAATATTTAATTTTTTTGCTATTTTTTCCCAAAATGCAGCATATTCACCTACTGTCCAGCGATGAAATGCTTTCACATCATCCATATTTAATTCAGACATGAATTGATAAAGATGCGTTTTTTGACGTGCTGCTGCAGTAGGAGTCCAAGCGGGGATGAAATCAGATTCACTGTCCATACACTAATAAGTTCACTGCTTTACACTAATCCAACATGCCATATTGTTTGAGTTTTTTTCGCAACGTACCACGAGAAATACCTAAGATATGAGCCATTTTCACTTGATTGTAATGAGTATGGTTGATTAATACTTCTAGCAACGGTCGTTCAATTTCCTCTAACAAAATGGAATAAAAATCGACAGGTTGTTCGCCTCCAATATTAGAAAAATAATTACGCAGGGTATCTTTTACCACTTGTTTTAATGTAATTGTTTCTAAATCTTCTGTGATAGACATCTTTTTATTCATAAATAAAACTCCATACTTTCCCTAGTTTGGCCATGCTGGTGACAGTCATTGTGATTCATTTTTCTCTATCTATAAAGTAAATCCAAATAAGTTCAATGCAAGCCCAGTGCTATTAACCGTTATTGTGATAAAAATTAAAAAAACTATACATATATAACAAATACAACATAATAATCAGTAACCCCAAGTTGCTATTGCAACTGTTTATAACAGTGTTGCAATACAATAACGGTCGATAGTGACCCATTTGCTTTGATAGAGATTATTCCTTATCACATAAAACAACAAATGTTAATAAATATCAATTTAGAATGAGAACGTCAGCCATGAATGATGCTGAACCTGAACTTACGTTATGCATTCATTTCATTTCATTGGTGCCATCTAATTGAAAATCCTCTGCAGGTGTTTCAGTTGTTTGTGGCTTGATTGATTCTATAGCAACTAACTTAGATTTCGCCTTCTTTGCCACTGCTTTTTTTACTTTTGTTTTTGCTGCTGGCTTTGCTGCGGCTTCTTTAGGTTTTTTTGCCCAGTCTTTTTCAAATTGAGTTAAATTTTTTCTAATCACTGCAAATTTTGCTTGTTTAGCTGTAGCTGTAGCCAATACTTTGGTAGTCGCTTGTAATTGCTTATCAATGGCAACTAACTCTTTTGCTGCTTTTGTTTTTGCTTTTCCAACTAATTTATTAATGCGCGAATTTAACTTTGCTGCCGCTTTTTTTAATTTATTTCCTGCTTTTGTTAATGCAATCACTTCTTTATTCAAGATAGCATTGAGTTTTGCAGGTGCTTTTAAAAAATCTTTTTCCATTTTTTGAATAGTTGCAATTGCTTTTTTGCTTTTTTTACGTGGCATGTGTTAGGTATCCTTTAGTTAAATATGGTTAAGATTACGAACGCTAAATTTTAAGATGGTAAAATTTAACACCTATCCACTTTAAAAGTCTACTAATAGGAGTGATATTCGTATTGATTTCATTTTCGTAACTCTTTAAAGTACCAATTTTGTACGTATCCCTAATATTTCATATGAATTTATAACTCAAATTTGCCTAATAATATTGGTTGAGGAGTATTCGTGAGATGAGTAATGCTAGCTTAAAAGAACAACTAGAAGCAGTTGCTTCTCAATTATCAAATAATAAATCGTACACACCACCTAAAAAGAAATTTCATTCTATCTTGAAGGTAAAAAACCCGAAACCAAAATGGCTGGCGTATATGCAATATGGGGTAGAGTTATTACGTACTTATTTTCCAGCTAGTTTTAAGAGACCCAGTGAAGTACAACCATTAAAAAAAGGAATTAAGCAAGATTTGGTGAAACGATTAAGTACAATGGCGACGATTGTTACTGAAGATAAAGCTTGTATGGTGAAAAGCCTTGCATATTATGTGAATACCGGTATGTATCATAAAAGCGTTGTCGCTGAAGTGGTACGCATTGATTTGGATGGTCAGCCAAGCGGCGTTGTATCTACCGAAGAAGCTGCATATTCACTGGAACGTTATCATGCAAAACTAGAAGCGAAACAAGCCCAATTAAATAATATGAATGCCACCTCTCTATCTTCAAAAAATTAATTAATTATTCAATCACTTTTTAAAATCACGAGGATGACTATTATGGACAATAAAACAAATGTTATTATCACTTCCATGCTTGATGATGGAATCATGCAGCTGACGTTGAATCGCCCACAACAATTAAATGCTTTAAATACAGAAATTTTGCAGCAATTATCACTTCTTTTAAAAGAAATTAAACAAGATAATTCAATAAAAGCTATTTTAATTACTGGTGAAGGAAAAGCATTTTGTGCAGGTGCGGATATCAAACAATTAGTTCATTTAGGGGCAACCAGCGGTTTAATATTCGCACGTTATGGGCAAGCGGTAATGCGGCAGTTGGAATTATTAGGTAAACCTTCTTTAGCGGCGATTCATGGTGTGGCATTGGGTGGTGGATGTGAATTAGCGATGGCGACCACCATACGCATTGCTGCAAGTTCAGCAGTATTTGGGCAACCCGAAATAAAATTAGGTGTCATACCTGGTTTTGGTGGGACACAACGTTTGGCGCGTTTAGTAGGAAAAGGGCGTGCATTAGATATTTGTTTAACAGACAGACGTTTTTCTGCTAATGAAGCATTGCAATGGGGATTAGTGAGTGAAGTGGTAAGTCCTGATGAATTGTTGATGCGAGCAACCTCGATCTTACAAGAACTTGCCCATCTTTCACCATTTGCACTGCAAAGTATTATGAGTGTTATTCAACACGGTTATGATCTTTCTTTAGAAGAAGCATTGGAATTAGAAGCCACCCATTTTGGATTGTGTTGTGCTACCTCAGATAAACAAGAAGGTGTGACGGCATTTCTTGAAAAACGCATACCGGTTTTTAGTGGAGAATAAAATGACAACATATGATGAAGTAATTTTTCAAGAACTTCCAGGTCAAGGGGGTCAACTAGGATGGATTAAATTAAATCGTCCGCGAGCATTAAATGCATTAAATGGTGACATGATACGAGCACTGTTTGCAAAATTAACGCAATGGGCGGCAGCGTCACATATTAAAGCAGTGGTAATTACTGCCACAGAAGGACGCGCGTTTTGTGCTGGTGGTGATTTACGCACGTTGTATGAGCATCATCAGCAACATGATCCTCAGGTTGCGCTTTTTTTTAAAGAAGAATATGAATTAAATCGTTTCATTTTTCATTATCCCAAACCTTATATAGCTTTTTTAGATGGTATTACTATGGGCGGTGGAGTGGGTATTTCTGTACATGGTTCTCATCGTGTTGCCACAGATCGTTTATTATTTGCGATGCCAGAAACCGGCATTGGATTTTTTCCAGATGTCGGTGGTACTTATTTTTTGCCGCGGTTACCAGGAAAATTAGGTTTTTATTTAGGATTGACCGGTGCGCGTTTGAATGGCGATGATTGTGTCGCGATTGGGATTGCGACACACAAAATGGTGCCAGCATCTATACCTGCGTGTATTTCTGCATTAGCTGAAAAAAATTTTTCTGCTGATGCACGCTTGTCCGTCACAGAAGTATTGCAATCGTTTCAAGTACCCGTCGCAACAAATACATTATTATCAGAACAAGAAGCGATTAATCTTTGTTTTTCAGCGTCTACCATGGAAGAAATATTGCAACGCTTGCAACAATCCGCACATCCGCTCTGTCAAGAAGCAGCGGTTGCTATTACACAAAAATCTCCGACAAGTTTAAAAGTGACTTTAAAAGCCTTACAACAAGGCGCGTTGTTATCGATGGATGCATGTATACAACAAGAGTATCAACTTGCTTGTACATTTTTAGCAGAACATGACTTTTTAGAGGGAATACGCGCCGTAATTATCGATAAAGACCACAACCCGCATTGGCAGCCAGCCAGTTTGGAGGCGGTCACAGCCGCCATTATAGACCCTTATTTTGCATCCCAAACGAAAGTAGATTGTTGAAAATTTCATCTCTTAAGCCAGTTCTGAGTTATACTGAAAAAAAGACAGAGATTAAGGGAAGATAACAATAAAAACTCATTATTTTTCATACATATAAAACCATTGAAAATAATGATAAAAAATAAAAAACGAGAGCCATTTGTGACGATTAAATGACAACCCAGTTCCTATTGATATCGGCCACGGATGGTTACGAAATGAGGAGATTGACCATGTTACCTATTCAGATCACTATTCGCCATGTCGTTGTTTCACCCGCCTTAGAAAGAACCATACGTAAACGCGCTGAAAAACTATCGCGATTTTATCGACGTATTATAAGTTGCCATATTGTCATTGAAGTGGCGCAAAACCATAAGCACCAGGGCAAATTATTTAATGTACGCATTGATTTAAGCGTGCCTAAAAAAGAATTAGTGGTGACGCATAAATACAATCAAGATATTCATATTGCAGTGCGTGCTGCATTTGAAGCGATTGAGCGTCAATTAGAAGAGCATGCACGCAAGCGTCATGGCCGCATAAAAACACATCAAGGCGTAATGCGTGGGCATGTGGCACGCATCTTACTGGCGGAAGGATATGGTTTCATTAAAGGCATTGATGGCAATGAATATTATTTTAGTATTACCAACGTGCATTATCCGCAGTTTGAACAATTAACAATTGGTGATGCGGTGGAATATTTTATGGAAGAAGTGAGCGAAGGCAGGCAAGCGCATCACGTCGTGAAAAAAGAACGTCGCCAACGTTTGGAAGCAGCGATTGCGGTGGCGTAATTAATTACGTAATTAATTATTCAATTATTCATACCACCACCTGGTGGTATGAAGTGTATTTTGTTTTTTGCTTTCTCTTTTGCCGTCTCATCATCAATGAGTTTGATTTCAGTTGTTTCTGTATTAATGGGTATATCTCTTTGCGTTAATCTGTTTTTTATTAGATTGGCGATAGCTAATAGAATGTCAGATTTTTCAGTCACTCCTAGTTTAAATAAAAATGAATTCAATACAAATTTACTATTTTTTCTTTTGACCTCATCTTGAATATCTTGATTAGAAATGTTGAGATAAGTGAGGAGACAATTTGTTAGTGCGCGATGTAAAGGCGGGTGAAGTTTTTTATTTTGCATATCTTTTATGACCGTGTCCAAAAGTCCATTCTTTATTTGTTGTTGAGGTGTGTGGCGCTGATACTGGTTATTCATTGCTTGTAAATAACTTTCCAATTCCTCTCTGGTAAAGGCATCACCAGTAATTTTATCTGTTAAATTATCTATCAAGCGTTCATAAAAAAAAAAATCAGAATCAGTCGTGAATGCATCAATATATTTATTAAAACCATAATTGAGTATCGCCAATAAAGAAGAAGTATTATAAAAAACAATGTCTTTTTCCTGCATGAATGTGCTTATGTGTTCTAATTCAGCAGAAAGCGTGATTGAATCTACAATGGATTTATTTTCTGGCTTGTTTTTCCATTGTGAAAATAATGCGTCTTGTGATGGCGCAGGCTGATGGTCAATTAACCCTTTTTTTATTAATTCTGCTTTAATAAATTCAGGGCCGATGGTGGCTTGTAAATCATTAAATGATTGTGTCATTAGATATTCTTTATAAGCAATTTGTTTTTTGTCTATGTCAATTTGTTCATTTTGATTTTTTCCAGGGATTATTTTTATTTTGTTAATATGGCTATCAATCCATGCTTGTTTAATTTCGTTTTTAACCTGATTATCTTTATCTGAATTTCCTAAATCAATTTGATAAAACGCTGCATTTTGGGAATATTTATTTTTTTCACCCAATTCGAAAATTTTAAAATCTTCTCGATTAAGAATAATTGTTTTTACTGTTTCTTCAAGGTCATGCTGATTTAGGCCAATGAATTTAAAAACAATATCTCGGGATAATTGATAAAAAAGTATATATTCAGATGTTTGTTTCGTACTGAGAATTTCTTCCCCTTCTTCTAATTCTATTTCTTCTGTATTTCCTGTTTCACTTTCATTTTTACTTTCTTTACGTATGTGAATATCAGTTCCAATGATTCCTTGTTGTGAATTTTTTAAACTAGTCCAAACATTGGCAATCCTATTAATGATAGAACCATCGTTTTTCAAATGATTTAAGATGAACGCAAAATCAGCCAGCAATTTTTTTTGTGAGTCAGGATCACGTGCTTCTGGCGCTAGCCTATCAAGCAAATTTGTCTCTTTAATTAAATCTGCTAATTGTTTTTTTAAAGCAATGGATTTTAATGGCATATTATAATGCTCTCTCGTTTTTATGTTGTGTGTGCAATGAAATTATAGAGCAAAGCGGTTTTTTTATCTATTTTTTAACCATATATAATAAAAAGCATAAAAATAAACCAATTATAGGTGGAATTTATTATCTTGTTGGGAGAAACATTGCTATAACAATCACTTGCGTTTTTTCCTCATCCGCATTAATAATTCACCTTTTCCAGACCAACCCATTTTTAACATCAGCAGACTTGATAAGGAGCCACGTCGATGCAACTCATCACTCGTTTAAATAATATTATTTCCGAATACGATTTATTGAAACACATGTTTTACCAAACATGGTCAAAAGGCGAATTAAGCCGCGAAACCTTGCAACAATATGCCGCACAATATTACAGCCAAGTGCAATCATTTCCGCGTTTTGTTTCTCGCGTTCATACCCATTGCCCAGAAATTACAGCACGTAAAGTGTTATTGGAAAATTTAGTCGATGAAGAAATTCATGGCACTGATCATCCGGCTTTATGGATGCAATTTGCGGAAGGCTTAGGGGTGAATAAAGAAGCAGTGATGCGTGAAGTGCCATTACCAGAAACCACCGCAATGGTAGATACTTATTATGCCTTAGCGGATCGTGACTGGCGTGATGGATTATGTGCGTTATATGCATATGAACAGCAAGTTCCAGGCGTTTCTGCTTCAAAAACAGAAGGCTTAAAAAAGTTTTATAACATTGAAGATGAACGCACCTTAGAATTTTTCACGGCGCATCAAGCATATGATGTTGAACATGCTGGTCAAGTAGCAAAATTGATTGAACAATATGTGGAACCAGAACGTGCTGAACGTGCGACGCGTGAAGCAGCGGTTGCTTTATGGCAATTTCTGGATGGCATGTGTCGGGTAAATGGGATTCAATGTGATGGTGAAAATAACGTTAATGTGGTGAATGCTTAATTAATGTTTATTTTTTGTAAATAATAAAGCATAGAAATAAAAAAGCACCGCGTACTCACGATCGCGGTGCTTTTGCTTTTCAGAAATCAAGTAATTCCAGTTGCTGTAAATGTTGCTGTTGTAGAACTGGGTCCGGTCAAAGTACAAGTCACCGTTGCATCCGCACTCACTGCTCCCGATGTAATCGTATAACCAGAAGGTAGACCGCCTTGGAGTGCGCCGGAAACGCTAGTGCAGTTAGTGACAGCCACACCCAATGAACTATTTAATTTGCGTGCTGCATAGTTACTGGCATTAGCAGCTGATAATGCGCCGGCAATAGAAGTTGTTGCTGCCGACTGAGCATTAGAAGAAAGATCAATAAATTTGGGGATGGCAACCGCTGCCAAAATACCGATGATAGCGATAACAATAACTAATTCAATTAAAGTAAAACCAAACGTTTTGATGATTGCTTTCCTTCGCATTGTATCCATCCTTAAAATAAAAAAATAAAAAAATCTTATCTAAAATTAACCTATAATTTACCATCAATCAACCTATCTGCAATATAATGATCATTATCTGCAACTATCAGTTATCTCTAATGATTATCCATGCGTCGTGTTAATCATATTCCAAATTGGCAAATATATCCCTAATGCTAAAATTAAAATTAAAATAGAGACGGCTCCAATCAAGACCGGCCCGACTAAATCGCTCATGCGTTTTAAATCAAACTCAATTTCATGTTGGTGAAAATTAGCGATATACACCAACGCTGGCCCCAGTTCACCATTTTTTTCACCTACTGATAAAATCTGAATTTCCAATGGCGAAAATAAATCAACTTTTTCTGCCGCTTTTGTCAACGGCACGCCGCGCTCAATTGCTTCCTGCATCATGGAAATTTGCTCGACGATATAACTATTAGTAATCGTTTGCTTAGTTAAGATCAATCCTTGAATGACTGAAATTCCTGAATTCAATACAATGGCAAATGACTGACAAAAACGAATGAGAATAATGCGTTTAATCAGCGTCCCAATGGTTGGAATATGCAATTCAAATTTATTCCAGCGATATTTTCCTGTGGGTGTACGCAAATATTTAGTTGCAATTCCTGTCATTACCCCTACAAACATTAGAAAATAAATACCATCATGAATAAAAAAATGTGAAGTACCAATTAATAATCGGGTCTGCCAAGGTAATGCCACTTGTAAATTAGAATAAAATCCAGCAAAAGTAGGAATAACAAAAATATTGGTAATAATAAAAGATAATAAAATAGAAACAAAAACAAATAGAGGATAACGAAATGATGTTTTTATTTGTTTAATCGTTTGTGATTCAAACGCTAAATATTGATGGATATGACCAAACGCATCACTTAAATGACCAGTATTTTCTCCAATTTGGACGATATTAACAATCAATGGAGAAAATACTCGCGGGTAATTTTGCATGGCTGTTGCTAGCGACTCCCCTTTTTCTATGCGTTCAATTAAGCTACGTAAAGTGTGTGCCAATCGATGGCTATGGGTATGACTCGCTAATTGCCGAATGGCAACAACAATGGGCACATTGGCTTGGTGTAATAGCTGCATTTGGCGCGCAAAAATCGCGAGTTCCTCTAAATATAAACTCTCACCTTGTAACCAATCACGAATTTTATCGAAATAAGAATTTCTTTCATCTGTGATACTCACATGAATGACAGAAATTCCTTCTTTCAATAAATCGGTATTTAAAATATCGATATCAGCCGCATAACGTTGTCCCAAACGTAAATTACCTTCTTTGTCACGACCGCGGTATTGAAATTGTGGCATATTTCATCCTATCTCAATTTTTAGGGATATTTATTTAAAGAGTGCCATACCTGATGTCACTCGGGAATGTACATCCCTGTACTCGACGCTTCTTACCATCCTTGGTCGCGACGTCCCTCGTTTACATAAGATA
>OBEQ011710146.1_pt1 | contig 23381 bp, 18 predicted proteins | sample 1670901 | NCBI WGS metagenome assembly OBEQ01 (sample SAMEA104232315, study PRJEB22302) | groundwater metagenome | biome: forest; feature: aquifer; material: groundwater | place: USA | collected 2011-08-07 | depth 5.4 m
GAACGATCGCGGTATCGATCGGCGAAATTTCGATCTGATTATTTAGCCGCTCGAGAGAGGTGTTTACGAAATGATAGAAAAATCCGGCCTTTCCGAAAGCGGCTTCGTTTGTTGTTTGGTTCTGTTGGATAAAAAGCAGATTATTCAAAATCAGTTCGGCGCGGGCTCGTGCTTGTTCATAGGAATAAATCCAGCCGGCTGTGCTTCCGCTTCGTGCTGCAATAACGGGAAGAACGGCCAATCCAAGTCCGGTTGCGCCGAGACTCGAATTGTTAGGATTGTTTGAAACATCCAGGACGAGTCCACTTTGAACAAATGCCTTCTCTATAAAATATTTCGCGGCACGCGCCTCGAGTTCGTCGAGCAGTGCGGAATCGCCCAGCGAAGGAGCGCCTCTTGGCAACACGACCGATTTGCTTATTCGCGAACCTTCGCTTACGGAAGGAGAAAGCCTGGCAGCAAAAATGATTTGAGTATCGGTGAGAAAAAGTAAAGACCCTGCCGCAAGCGCAATCGAAGAAAATCGTGCGAAAATATGCCGGCGAATGTTTGAGATCATAATTTTTATGTGAGGAACTACTAAAACTGTTTTGCGAGGGTGCGAGCAGTCTACTTTCTCGTGCCGGTCAAGACAAGAAAAAAATAGGGATGAACTGAAAATTTATGTCCAAATTTTACATCAAAGTGGAATTTGGACAGTTAATATTACAAGTCAATTAAGGTAAAAGAGTTAATTAGCTTAAAAAGCGCTTATTTGAATTTAGAACGTTACTTCCGGGCAGGTTTTTTGATAAGGTTTAAATGCATACAGACATCGCGGATTTTATCAAATAAGGCGTCTTGGTTAAACGGTTTCATGACGTAGATGTGACCGTCGCCACGCATTTTGGCTTCCAATTTTCCGTCGCTTACGGCGGTGAGCACGAAGAAACATTTCGGCCGGGGCGTAGCCATGGTTTTCATACGCTCGATTAATTCATCGCCCCACATATGGGGCATTTTAATATCGACAAAAACGATATCGGGCTCAAACTCAGCGGCTTTATTAAGCGCCTGGCGGCCGTTTTCGGCCAGCTCGATTTGAAAATCACCCACTCCGGCTTCGAGTAAATTATCGCGAAGAAGAATGCCGACTTCGGGTTCGTCATCGACAATGAGAATTTTAGCCGAGGGAAACGGCTTATTCGAGCTGGCTTTCACCGGCGGTTTTTGATCGCCGATTAATTTCCGAATACTTGCGAAAATCACCTCGGGATCGGCGGGCTTTTGAATGTAATCGTCGAATGAGATTTTCTTGAGATCGGCTTTGTGCTGTTCGTAATAGCCCGTGATAATGATTACTTTAAGGTTGGGCTGCTTCTGGCGGGCCAGCCTCAGCACCTCGAAACCGTCGAGCTTCGGCATATGTAAATCGAGAAGGAGAAGATCGACTTCGTAGGTAGCGGTGATTTTAACGGCGGTTTCGGGGTCGGTGGCTTCGAGAACGCGGAAATTTTCATCACGGAGGATCTGCGCCGCGGCGCGCACTAAATCTTTATCATCATCGACAACGAGGATTGATTTTCTAGCCTCGTTCAAGGCTTTTCTCCGGCCTTCTTAATACTATTACTCGCGCGGCGGGCGAGAACCTCCTCGATGGTTTTCTTGAGCTGCTCCAGATAAACGGGCTTTTCCAAATAGGCGTCCACGCCGAGTTTCTTTGCCTCGGTCTCCATATTGGGATCTACAAAGCCGGTCAGAACAATCACCGCCATGCGGGAAAGTTCGTTTTGAATCTGGCGGAGTACGGCGATGCCGTCCATAAAAGGATCGAGCTTCATATCGAGAATCAGCAAATCCGGATGCTCGCGCTCGATAATGCGTATGCCTTCTTCGCCGGTCGAGGCCTTGAAAAAAAGAAGCCCCTTGATCTCGTCCCGCATAAAACCTTCGAGCGGTTCGATTATCGACGGCTCATCTTCGATGACCAACATCTTTTTCATATTTATCGCCCCCTACACCGTAGGGTTTTCCTTTCTTTAACGTGAACACGAATATCGCGCCTTTGCCGGGCTCGGTCTTTAAAGAGATCGTGCCGCCGTGCGCTTCGATCGTATCTTTGCAGTACGCAAGGCCAATGCCCGTGCCGTGATCGCCCTTGGTCGTAAATTTGAAATCAAAGGCATGCTTGGCGATCTCTTCGTTCATGCCGCAGCCCGAGTCCTCGAAATAAATCCGGATCAGCGCCGGATTTTCCGGATCGTCTTCGCCCCTGATGGTGATATGTTTCTCCGCCCTTCCTTTCATGGCGTCGTAAGCGTTTTTGATAAGATTCACAAACACGCCCTGGAGTCTATGCGAATTGGCGTGGACGAGCGGCAGGTTCCGCGGCAGATTAATTTCGATGGTAGGCTCGGACAGCCGCTCCCAATACGTGGTGAACCGGATCTCTTCGATCGCGTAATTAATGATGAGACCGAGATGAATATCGGCAAACCGGTCCTGACCCTTGATAAGGTCGGTGACGGAGTTGGCGATACCCTTGATACGGTCGGTATGATTTCTGAGCGGCTGGGCGATATCCTGATTTACGATCGTGATCGTCCGGTCGGTGAGCTCGATGATTTTTGAGTCCCCTATTTCCTTCGCGTACTCCAAAATTTCGTGGAGGATTTTCCCGAGTTTTCCAAAATGGTAATAGGTAAAGCTTATGCCCTGCAGAGGATTTTGAATCTCATGGCCCATCGCGGCCGACATACGGGCCACCAATTCCCGGCGTTTCATATCGAGCATTTGCGCCTGCGTGCTCTCGAGCTCTTTCTTGGCCCTCTCCGTTTCGCTAAGCGCTTTCATGAGATCGCTTGTGGCGTCGTTTAGCTTTTTATTGGTGAACGCCAATTCCTCGTTGGCCTTGGCCAGTTCATTGGTTTTCTGAATCTGTGCGTCGTAAAGCCGCGCATTTTCAATCGCAATGGCCGATTCCTGAGCAAGCGTTGAAAACACATCGAGATCGTCCTGCGTATATTCTTCGTCGGATTTTTTGGCGCCAAGAATAAGGAAGCCGCGAAGAGAGAGGCGGTCCCTACCGCTTGTCCCGTCGCCGCCCCGGCCTAAAAAGGAAGGAATGACGGCCTCGGCTTTGAGTTCGCTAAGAAGGCTGTATATTTCCCGGGATTCATGATCGCTAATGCCATCCGAAGAAACAAAATCAGTTTTACGTAACGGCTGCTTTTGCCCGCGAAGTCTTTGTATGAGCGGATGAGAATCTGAAATTTTCTCTAGCGTTTTGCCGGTAAAACCCCGAGCCGTTTTCAACTGAAAGCCTTCCCCGTCCGTGTTTATGAACAAAGCCGCGCTCTTAATCCGGGCCCGCATGGTCATGAAAGCCACGATAAGCTTCGCCAAACGATCTAAACTTTTAATGAGCGCGACACCGCGGCTGGCATCTTTCAAAAGCCGGCGATAATCAAATTTTTTCTGGAAAAGAAACTTGTCGGTGAGATCCACAAGGAACTGCCGCGTCCTGTCGTACAACGCAATCGCAATGAGCGCTGTAATCGCCGTCACCACCATCGGCGGCACCGAAACATAATGGCTCGCAATCCCCTGCGCAAGCGCCATCACCACCGTCATGGTCAGCATCACCATACCAAGCAGTCCGGCGAACACAAGCGTGCGGCGGATGATGACTTGGATATCGAGGAAGCGGTACACAAGAATTGTGTACGCCATCATCGGCGGATACAGAATGATCAAAACACTCAAATATGGCGGGAATTGTAAATTAAATATCAGCAGAAATAATGAAACGCCTCCCGAAAAAGCCAAGGCAAGCGCAACAAAAAAATATATCAAGCGCATACGCTCTGTACCACGAGTTTTTCTAATCTCCACTGCCATTTTGTACTGAGCATAGCCCGGGTATACTAAAAATAATAAAGCGTAGATCGCGTAAAAGATTCCTCCTTCAGGATAATATTTAATACCCATCTTTGGTAACAGCTCTGTCACAACTAAAGGCGTCAAACATACAAAAAACATGAAAGTAGAAAACAAGTATGACCAAAAGAAAAATTTTTTTCTATCTTCTTTTTTAAGAATAGCCCAAACAAAATGTAAGTATGTTATTGGAATGAAAGCGCCAAATGCGTGTGACAAACGACTGGCAGTAATATTAATCTCGTAGTTAGAAATTTCGAGAAGCGTTATAAAATAGCCAAAAGCCCAAAATGCCACTGAGGTACTAAATCTGAAACAACGTTGATATAAAAGTTTGCGCTGGTCTTGTGCATAGACATACATCCCTGTAAGCAAGAAACTTAACGACGTCAATCCAGTGATGAAAGCGTATAGAGACATTTAAATTTTATACATCCCATTATGAATTTTTATCGTTGGATCCAGTTCCTGCAAAGTTTGTAATATCAAATCTGCAATTATTTTATGTCCCTGATCATTAGGATGAATGCCGTCATCAGCAATACTATTTCCAGGAAACTTTTTTAACTTTGAGCGAATATTAATCAACTTAATGTCAGATGCTTTCGCCACACCTTCTATGAGATTATTGTATTGGTCTTGTATTTTTTCGGCGGTGATGCTCATATCTTTACAATAACTAACAAGCTCGGGAAATCGTTGCAAAAATGCTGCTTCATTAATTAATTGCAGATTACAAAGCAAAGATGTCTGCTGATTAGACTTTATTCGCCCAATAAGCTCTAACAAATTTTTTCGAAATTCACCCTGAGGGACTTTCGATTGCCCGGAAGTAGCCAGCCAACTATCGTTATTACCAAATAATATAACAACATGAGAAAATTGGGCTTGTTGCAAGACATCAACTTCAAGGCGATCTAATCCATCGCGAGTTGTATTCCAATTTCTTGATCGAAGTGATACAGGTATCTTTAGAGCGCACTTCACGAGCTTCGCGCAAGAACTTTCGCGTTCTGACGCCCCCGTTCCGGCCAAAACGCTATCACCAAAAAATATAACTCCATTAATAGCTGAGGTCATTATTTATCGCCATATTTTGCTTGACGTTTTTCTTTAAAAGCTGCAAGCCCTTCCTTCATATCTTGAGATTTACATACTTCAAAGAAATATTTCAATTCTCTGTCTAATCCTTGCTCCAATGTTAGCGAAAGCCCATCTCGTATTGCCTTTTGTGACAGCTGAACCATCTTAAAACTATTTTTCAAAATACGCTTAGCTACTTCTACTGCTTTTTCAACAGCCATTCCTTCTTTAACAATTTCGTCTACAAGACCAATTTCATAAGCATCTTGAGCGGAAATTATATCTCCAGTCAGAATCATTTTTCTTGCTCTAGAGGCCCCAATAATCTTTGGAAGACGCTGCGTTCCTCCAAAACCTGGAATAATACCAATGGTAATCTCCGGTTGTCCAAATTTTGCTCGTTCGGATGCGATTCTTAAATGACATGCCATTGCTAATTCATTACCTCCACCCAAACACAGTCCGTTTATTGCCACGATAATCGGCTTGTCAGAGTTCTCGATCTTGTCGCATAACCTCTGTCCTTTTCGTGCTAACTCAACACCTTGTTCAGGATTTTTAATAGCAGCTATTTCATTAATATTCGCCCCGGCGCAAAAAGCTCGTTCGCCCGAACCCGTTAAAATTAATACTTTAGCCTCGGCCGCCATTAAAAAGCTATCCAGAGATTGCGCAAGATCATCCAGAATCTTAACTGAAAGAGTGTTAGCAGGTGGATTATTAATTGAAAAAATCCAGATCGTATTGTTTTCTCTTTTTTCGATCACAAAGTCACCGGCACTGTTTTCTATTTTACTCACGAACTCTTAACTCCTCATACTTTTTTGATCTACAAGTTCTAAAATATAGTCAACGATTTGCGATATCGTTGTTCTCGAATTTGCTTCATTCAAGTTAGGACTAACTTGAAACTCTTCTTCAATCGCATTCATTAAATCCATTGACTCTAAAGAATCAACCCCTAAATCTTTAATTAAATCTGTACTCCATTCAAGTTTTGGCCTATTCTCCGGTTTTTTTTCTTGCATAATTTTGAGCATATTTGTTAAAACTAATTTCAATCGTTGATAAATCTCTTCACGCATTTTTTCTCTATTTCCTTGGTCCATCTTTACTACTCCTTACTTTCTTGCTAAAAAAAGGTTATACATGTTCCATCTATCGATGCTAAAATTAATTTGTTTAAACTGTGCTTCCATAAGCCATTTCGACAGTAGCTCAGGTTGCCGATAATAAAGAATCCATGCCCCTGACCCGGTGGTGCAAACTTTTTCCATAAGTTTCTTGCTTGGATTATTTTGCTGACTAAAAAACAAAAATATTCCTCCGTCTTGCAACGCCTCATATATTTGTTGAAATGCACTTTGTGCTTTAGGGTCATCAAGATATTCCACTAATCCTGATGCAACAATAATATTTGGACGCCAATCAATTTTATGGCCAAATTTCTTCAAACGCTCAAGACGAAATACATTTCCTCTAAAAAAGCGGAGGCTTGATTCTGAAACGCGATATGCGTCAGCAATTGAACGACCAAGTTTCAAAGATTTTGTGTCGTAATCAACCCCTATGATTTCAACTCCTTCCTGGTTAAAACCAGCGTCAACCTCAGCTAAATATCTACCCGCACCGCACGCAACATCCATAATTCTTGTAGCTTTTCCCTGACTTTTTCTTGTTTCAATCTCCTCGCCTAAAATTTTAATGATACTTTCTTTTCTTGCCCTAGTTGCCTTAACAGCCGGTAAATGAAGTAAAACATAGTCAATGGCGGGTCCAATTCCATAATAACCATTTGCTTTATTTTCATACATATGATCAAAGTTATATCCTGCAGACGCTTCACCTAACACGCACTGTCTTCCTAGTTTGCTTGTTAGCATGAGACTTCTTAACACTTTTTTATATAAAAAATCTTCAAGCGCTTGCTTCAACATCTTACTTATCCACCTTTTTAAAAATTAGAGAAGCGTTGTTTGATCCAAATCCAAAAGAGTTGGATATGATAACGCGAACTTCTTTTTTTCTAGCCGAATTGGGAACATAATCTAAATCACATTCTTCATCAGGCTGCTTGAGATTAATTGTGGGAGGAATGCACTTATGTCTTATGGCTAAACAACAACTTGCTGCCTGCAATGCACCTGCAGCACCGATTGTATGGCCTATCATAGATTTTATGCTACTAACAGGCACACCATACGCACGCTTACCTAAAAGACCTTTGATAGCTTTAGTCTCTGCTAGATCGTTAAATTTCGTCGATGTTCCATGCGCACCAATGTAATCAATATCTTCTTCCGCTGCCCGCGCTTCATTAAGAGCTAGCTTCATTACATTTTTCGCATCTTCTCCGGTCGGGTCTGGTGCGACCATATGATAAGCTCCGCAGTTGGATCCAAAACCAGCGACTTCTGCGTAAATAGGCGCTCCCCTTTCTGCCGCGTGGTCTAATTCTTCAAGAATCAAACAAGCAGCCCCTTCGCCCATTACAAATCCATTTCGTGTCTTATCAAAGGGACGCGAGGCAGTCTCAGGATTTCCATCAAGAGACGTTCCCAATACCATCATAGCTTGGTACATTGCCATGTTGACCAAGCTTATCGTCGCTTCGACCCCACCTGTGATGGCAATGTCAACTTCACCATATTTTATTTTACGAAATGCTTCTCCGATTGCTTGTGTGCTGGAAGAGCAAGCGGTCGATATTACTAGATTTGGCCCCTTTATTTTGTATTGAAGAGCGATATATGCCGATACAGCGTTGGGGGTAATACGAGGAACCGAACTAGCTGCTACTTTTTTAGGATTGGAAGTTTCTAGAACTGTACACATCATTTCCTCATGAAAATTTAAGCCTCCCAGACCGGAGCCGATTATAACTGCAGCTTTTGCAAGATCTGAATTGTCACCAGATAATCGTGCATCATCCAGAGCCATCTTAGCAGCTGCTACTCCAAACTGAGCAAAACGATCGGTCTTGCGTACGACTGCGATAGGCATATAGTCAACTGCATCAAAATTCTTTATTTCCGCAGCTAATTTTATTTCCAAAGTAGAAGAATCAAACCTGGAGATAGATCCGATACCGCTTTTGCCAGAGAAAATGGCGTCGGCAAAGTTTTTAACTCCAATTCCATTAGGAGCCAATATCCCCATCCCTGTCACCACAACACGTCTAGTCATAAATAATCTCTAATTGTCATCAATAGGTGTTCAAGATCAAAAGGTTTTAGAATAACTTCTCCGAGTAGCTCTGCTTTTAACTCATCAACAGCTTCGGCATAGCCCGTTATAAATATAATTGGAATATCTCTGGGTGAATGTTTACTTACAATATTTCGAATCTCGCGTATTGCTTCAACTCCGTTTTTTCCAGGCATGCGGATATCAGAAACGATTAAATCAAATTCTTGCTTCTTAATTTCATTGAAAGCATTCTCGGCATTGGAAGCGCAAGTTACTTTATATCCGGTTTTTAATAAAAGATTCTTCATGGTCTTTAGCACCAATTCGTCATCATCAATAACTAAAATTTTTTTATCAAGTGCTTGCTGCATAATTTTTGGAATTAGGTAACGCGAGAAGATTCTTTCTGCGGTTGTTCTGGTTTTTCCAAATCCGAAAGCCAATGGGAAAATTTCAGGGGATCAAAACGCCAGACATTCCCAATTTTTCGGGAACCGGGGATGACGCGAGATTCGGCGAGACGGCGTACCGTTCTCGCGGAAACGTTTAGTATTGAACTTACTTCTTTAGGTGTGAGCATCCGTTGCGTATTCATGAATCCATATCCTTATATAAAGAATACACTTATACGATAAGAAGGACAAATAGGACAAGGGGGCATTAATTATACGCTTGAAATAGCAAAGATCAATCGGGGAGACAGCTGATTTTCATATGGCGGTAAGTCGTTTATTTAAATTGACTTATATGCTGACCATATTCAAGCAGCTTCGGCTTTTTCTGAAGCTTCCAACTTTTCTGAATTTTCTGGAACTGGCCAAAAAACAGTAAATATGGAACCTTCAGAAATTCTGCTTCTTACTTGAATATAACCGCCGCGGCTTTCAACAAGCTGTTTCACAATAAAAAGTCCGAGACCTGTTCCACCTTGGCGGCCTTTCGTATGAAACGGTTCGAAAATTTTTTCGATTTCATTGTCCGGTATTCCGCAACCTTGATCTGAAACGCTTACACAAAGCGCGGAATCGGCGCCGGCGGTTTCCAGCGTTGCTCCGAGACGCACCTTTGTGCCGGGCGCGGAAGCATTCACGGCATTAATTAAAAGATTCGTCAGCACTTCTTCAAGAGTCGAAGAATCGGATACATAAATATCGTTTCGCATAACACTCGTTTCTAATTCAACTTGACCCTCCGTAAACTTATGCTGAGAAAGCAAAACAACTTCATTCAAAACTTCCTTAAAAGAAACTCTGCGGCCATCCGCCTTGCTCTCTTTTTTAGAGAGAAAAGATTCGTATCTTTGGATAGTGGTTTTTATTCGTTCAATCTGCCTGAGCGCATTTTGAATTCTCTCAATCATTTTTGCTCCACCGGATTCACCGGGTGAATCAAGTTGCTTCTTCAAAACTGTTTCTGCCACATACAGAGGATTTTTAATTTCATGATGAATACTCGCCGACATAATCCCGAGCGCCTGAAGTCGGGCTTTATCTAGCAGACGCGCAGTATCAGAAGCTGGAATCATTAATTTATGCTTAAAGACAGCGTAACTCACAAGAACCGTGTAAAGAAAAACAAGCGGCTTTCCGAACGGGTCCATGGGAATTCCAAAACACATCGGGAAAGAAGTGCTCCCACCAGAAAACCCAACAATCGTCCCAATCAAAATAATTTTAACTTGCTGCCTTCGTAAGCGATCGAGTCTGTGATAATTTGTAAAAAGTTTCACGTGCGCAAATATAACAAGCGCAAAGAAATAAATCGTATAAACATAAAACAGCGGGCCTGCCTTTGTATAGAATGAGAAACTTGCAATAGGCCTTACGCTTTCAACAAAGATAGGATGGAAACAAAAAAATGCAAGCAGGACTCCACAAGCATAACTTATTTTGAGCACTCGGCCGACGTCTTGCTTGAGAAACGCAATCACAAAATGCAGAAAAACTGGCGGCATAAAAATAGCGAAAAAATAGCTGTTTCTAACAGCCCAGAGAGCAAGCGATTCGGTTTGAGCGGCGCTGACAACTATGAAACAAACGGCCCAAAGCGCCACAAGCAGGCACATAATGCTCCAGAGTACGTTGATCCGCTGTTTCGGATTTTTGAAATAAACGTACACCGCCAAAAGTGCGCTAGCAAAAACAATGGGCAAACAACTTAAGGAATAAAAATTCAAGAAATTAATAAGGGGCTCCTTAATTAAATTGGATCCCCGCCTACACGGGGATGACACTGTAATTTCATAACATTTCTCACCGTCGATTCGACGACTTCGGCGCGGTCGAAAGATTTCCTGAGATAGGCGTCCGCGCCGAGAGATTTTGCTTCCGTTTCAAGCGAACCGTCGATATAGCCCGTAAAGACAATCACTTTGGTTTTCGGAAAGTTCTTTTTGGAATACTTCAGAAAATCAATTCCGTTCAAACCTTTTCCGAGTTTCAAATCAAGCAAAACGACGTCCGGCCGTTCAGATTCAAGCATTTTAATTCCTTCGTCTCCATTTTTAGCGAAACGGCATTCGTAATTCGCATACACTTCGCTGAAGAGATACTTAAATGAATCAAGAATTTCTGGTTCGTCATCAACGATCAACAATTTGATAGGCGATACGCCGCCCATTATGCTACCTTCTTTTTGTATTCAATATTGGTATTGAAATAATTCTGTGCTTCTTGCTTCTCATCCCAAACGGGTAAATGGATAGTAAATGTTGTTCCTTTTCCCACTTCACTTGCGACAGTCAAGCTGCCGCCATGGCGTTCAATCGTCTGCCGGCAAACGGTCAGACCGATACCCGTACCCTTCTCCCCTTTTGTTGTGAAACGGTAGTCGAAACATCTATCGAGCACTTCTTTACTCATACCGCAACCATTGTCACTCAAAATAATTTGAACCATTTTTCCGTCCGGTTCGAGCCCGGCCAATACAGTAATCTTTCGATTTTGTACACCCTGCAGAGCGTGATATGCATTTACGATGAGATTGACGAAGACGGCTTGAAGGTGGAAGGCGTTACCACGGATAGGCGGCAAATTATTTGGTACATCGAATTCGATTTGCGTTTCGGTTAAACTTTCCGAATACGTAACGAAGCGAACTTCTTCAAAAGAATAATCTAAAATCATTTTAAGATTCACGCCAGCCATGCGGTCACCTGCTTTGAGGAGACTATCAACGGTATCGGCGACGGCTCGTATGCGTTCGTAGAAGCGTTCGAACTTTTCTAGCAATTCTCTTTCGTCTTTAATAACGGGCCCGAGCGTCTGCGAACATTCCTCCGTCCGGCCCAATTTTGCTTGCTCCTGAGCCTTTTCAATCTTATTAATATCACGTGAAAACTTTATGCACTGCATATTGAATACAGCGAGGGGGTTATTTAACTCATGCCCTATGGAAGCTGCTAAACGCTGGAGGTTTTCCCGGCGTTTCATTTCGACAAGAATAGCTTTATTTTCTTCGAGTTCTTTGTTGGTGAGTTGGAGCTCTTTCGAACGTTTCGTCGCTTCATCGTAAAGCCGTGCATTTTCGATAGCGATAGCAGCTTCATGCGCTAAAGTATAAAAAACATCCAAATCTTCGGCTGTGTAATCCTCGTCAGATTTCTTCTGACCCAGCGCAAAAAATCCTCGAAGCATTATCTTACCTTTTTTAATTCCATGCGCGCCGCCCCCTAAGAAGAATGGGATGATTAGCTCCGAATCTTTTAAAAGGCCTTCCACAAAATAATGACTAGACTGAACAGGTTTTCCTTCAGCGCAAAGCGCATGAATCATAGGATGCTCTATCGAGATTTGAATATGTTTATGATCAACTCCTCTGGTCGATTTTTGAATAAATGCTTTTCCGTCTTCAGAAAGAACAAATAAGCTTGCATGCTTAATACGTGCCTGCATGGTAATCAGCGTCACGATAAGCCGGGCCAATCGGTCTAAACTTTGGATAAAAGCTATACCCTTGCTCGCATTTTTGAGAAGTTCCCGGTAATCGTATTTCTTCTGGAATAAAAATTGGTCGGTAAGATATATGAGAAGCTTTCGCGTTCGATCGTAAAAAAGAATCGCAACAATAACACCGATGGCAGTTGAAAACGCGGGAGAAATTTGGAAATATTTCCCAATTAAATTTTGGGTCAACGTACCGAGAACAACTACGCTGGACATCGCCATCGCAAACAATCCGGCGAATATTAACGTACGCTTGATAATAATTTTGATATCTAAAAATCCATAACGAAAGATAAGGTAGGCCAAAGATAAACTAAAAATAAGTACGCCATAATTTGCTGTTTCAGCCACTCCCGGCAAATTGACATCGTACGCTAACAGATAGTCGCAGCTTCCACTTGCGTACCCGATAACTGAAAACAAAAATAATAATGTTGCCTGCTTTTTAATTTTGGAGTATGCAGAATTTTGAATCATTCTACGAAGAAGAAGCAAAGCAAAGACAACCGTGGAAATAAAAAACCCGATAAAAAAGATATATAAAAATCCGGGTATTGTAAAATAATTCATCCCAAATTTTGGCCGTACGCCTGCAATTAATGAATGCGTAAACCAAAGCGTTCCGAGGAAGAAAAGTGAAATGAGATAGACGATTCGAATAATTTTACTCAGCCGCTTATCGTCTTGCGTAAAGGCAGCTATAAAATGAACAAGCAAGGATGGAATTAAGACAACTCCCGAAAAGCACGTACGATCCCAAAAAAGTCCCCACGATTCGGTTGGCGCAAGAATCATAAAGATTGTAAAAAAAGCCCACCAACCAATGGCCATACAATACAAAGCAAAAACCCGATTTAATGTATGTTTGGGCCGGCTTAAATACACCCATCCGGCGATTGATGGCAACACAATGGAAATTAACGAGAAACCAATGAGATGATTGATTAATAAAAGATTCATACTGTTGTCAGAAATGCCCCTTCCGCAGGGTCGGACAGACCCTTTTGGAAAGCATACCCTTACATTAGATTAAGAGCAAATTCGTGCCGGAAGGCGAGAAAACATACAGAAAAGCTTAGGCTTGATCAAACCAACGAATCACTCCTCATTTCAGATAGTATACAAAAATATATATTATCTGAAATGAGCCCTGCCCCAGCCTCAAGGTCAAGCGAATGGCAAATTTCTTTTTCAGCTCGGAATTTCACAAAAATGGGCTTAAATTACTTTGTCTTCTTTTTTGAGGAGATTGTCAGCGCGAGAAACACAAGAATAAAATTTAAACCCCAATTGGTCAAATATATGGCTGTTAATATCAACGCGCGATTGATTGAAACATCGGCACCACTACTAAATGATCCTGCATACTTGGCTAAAAAATGGTTTATTAGCCCAAAAGTAAGAAATCCCCATGGAATATTTCCAATCATCATGGACAACATTCCAAATATAAATTTATCTTCGGGCGAAGGTAAATAACAGTATAGCCACGCAAAGATAACGCTGACCAGCGCAGGAATGCCTGCCATAATAAGGCATACTAAAAATATCTTCTTCCTTGAGGGCTCTGACATTAGTGAATTCTCGTTAAGTTTTTGTTTCTGAGGCCCACTTCTTTTTTGGAGGAGTTGCCGTCGCAAGAATTAGAAGAAACACAACAATGGTATTTAAGAACCAGTTAACCAAATATATGGCTGTTAAATACACAGCTGCGCTAAATGAAGTTTCAACACCGTCAAACCCCGGTTCCTTAAAATTCGGTAAGAAATGGCCTAAAATATCAGAAGTAAATACTCCCCAAGGTATTCTTCCGACGAAAGTAGCCACCATCACAAATGGCAATTTGTCCCATGATGAAGATAAGTAATAGGATACCCATAGAGAAAAAATGCTGACTAACGCAGGAATGCATCCGATGATAAGGCAAGTTAAGAATATTCTTTTCTTTGAGGGCATTAGCGAATTCTCATTAAATTTTTGTTTCTGGATAGTTCAGCGGGGCTTACGGTTGGTATCAGACGTCCAAGCGAAAAACGCGGCTTTCTAGTCTGAAACGTCAAGCCAGTCGCAGCTTCTAAACCGACAGCACATGCTTCTGTGCAAACATACTCACCATTTTTCTCAGAGACTCCAAATTTAGAGGTTCGCAGTAACGCTTTAGCTGTATTTTGTAATATCTCGCGGTCAATTGTTGCGTTAGGACGATACACTGCAAAAGCTTCGGCGCCGTAAAAATCTACGATTTCTTCCCGCGAGCGAATACCGTGTTCGCTACGATTTGGGGTGAAGTTTAAAAACTCATCGTCGGAAATCTGTAATACAGAATGCGAGTAAGGCGAATAGTCTCCCCCAAAATAATTTACAGGCCCCGCTGGAGCATTTAGAAAACTATCCAGCAAAGAAATAGAAGTGCCGCGTACATTGTTATGTGAAAAAAGAAATATATCCCCCGGCTGACTTGGAAAATTAGCTAGAGCCTGGCGATCTCCTGATACAGCATGCAAAACACCGCTGGAAAGCCCTGCAAACACAGGTAAGTACAACGCTTTGATAATCTCAATCGCTACAACGCCGTGGTAGCCATTGTCACTATCTTGGTAGAAAAGATTTTCAAAGAAGTTCCAGGTCGTGGCTACGATTTGCCAGATCTTGATTCCGAGTTGGAGATAGCCAGCAAATGGAACGCCGCCGGGAATACTATTGATGGCACGCGTAGTCTGATCGCCGAGCACTTCATTCGGCCCTGCAACCAATCCGCTTGGATCGACGAACTTCACCGGGTTATTGCGGACATAAGTATAGCGGTTGAGGAATTGGGGGTCAAAGGGATCTTGCACCATTTCATCGGGGCTCGTAAACCTGCCGCAGAGGGGATCGTAGTAGCGGGCGTTCATGTAAATGAGGCCTGAGGGGTCGTGCTCCTGATCGGTGAAACCGAAGGAGGAGGGCGCTGTACCGTCGGTGCGCGTAACTTCTCCATAAGGTCCAAACTCGGAGTGAAATATTTCGCTGCCCTCCCCGTCCGTCACTACACTGCTCGAGCCTAAATGATCAGGGTGGAGAAAAGATATTTTCTCTTCACCGGTATTCACATCGATTTCTACCGTCAGTAACCTCATATCACCGGCAAAGATGGATTTCCGTTCGCATTCCTTATCCGCATCAATTTCATATCCTTCACCGAGAAAAAATGAGGCTGAAGAACCGGTCTTCTTCATCACACGCGAACCCGAGCTGTCGTATTTAAATTCAGAAGTTCGGGAATGAGTTGGCAACGTAAAAACTGAAGTTGAAGGGGCGGCGGATTTCAAAACATAACCTTCGCCCGGCTTAAATGAAGAGAATTCTCCGGCGTTTAAACTTTGGAACGTCTGCGTTGCGGGATCCATGCGAAGAATATCCTCGACAACTCCGCTGAACGAATAATGATTTCCGATTTCGGAAGCGGGCACTTCGTCATCTATAGCAAATCCAACCAGATTATTTCCGGCCGAAAGTGACCGGGAAACGGGCGAAGAAGGAAGAAGACCGGTAACGGAGAAGTTTAATTCCCGATCGGCGTAAACTTGGTAGGCCGTTCCTGTTTCAACCGTTTCAAACTGATCGAAATCCGGATCGTTAACGAAGTGTTCCCATTTCCCGGAGGAAGAATCGAAACGGGAAATCTGGGAAATGTCTTCGCCGAAAGTTAGGCCGGCGTGGGAGAGGATATCCTGTAGGGGCACACGGCTGTGTGCCCCTTCCAGCAAACATCCACCGGGCGGACAGCCGTCCGCCCCTACGGAAATGGGGACGAATCCATCAACAAACGGTTTTTGATCCACGGGTAGCACAGGAAATGAAATCAAATTCCAGCCCGGCTTTAAATTATAATTGACCGTGCGGAGTTCGTTATCTGCCTGAGTAATCTTCCTGAGCCGGTGATTTTGATCGTAGGACAATTCCGCGCCGCCGCGCAGAATCATGTTTCCCGCCGCATCGTATTCCATCGGCATGGCCGGACGATCCGTCATTGCGGCGGAAGTAACGGCATGGGGCCCGGCATGAGCAGCTCCATAATTCATGTTCACGCCGGATTTGTTGATTAAATTTCCCATCGGATCGTATTTAAACGTTTGCGTGCCGTATCCGGCACTAACGGACTTCGTTAGACGGTCGAGCGAGTCGTAGAAAAAATTCTGCGTAGCGGTGCGGATCTGATCGGTGAGCGTCGTGATATTACCGCTATCGTCAAACTGATAATGAAGCGCCTGGCGGGTTTGGATGGTGGGCGAATAGCTTAAGGGATTGACCAAATCGTTGGCGAGTAAATTCTCCTGCGTAATCAAATGCTCAAGACGAAGCGTTTCGGGGCTGTAGAAATAACCGGTAGAAACGCCGTTCGCGTAATCAATGCGTGTGAGTTGACCGGCGGCGTTGTAATCAAAATTGGAAACGGCGGTTTCACAAACTGGATCCCCGCTTTCGCGGGGATGACAAAGGCTCAACGATTCGATGCCGCCTTGAGCGTTGTAGGTGTAACCCACGATCTGGCCATCCGGATACGTCAGAGTTTTCTCTCGGCCCAAACGATCGTAGGTGCGTTCGACACCAAGCTCGGCCGCGCCTAGCTCCACAATAAACCGGCCGGCCTGTTTTAAACGGCCTTCGATATCGTAATCAAAATAAGTCGTTGTTTCGTCATCGACAATCTGCGTTAAACGGCCGACGGCATGACGCGAAACAGGCGGCGTAGAAGGATCTTCGGCGCCGTCGTAGGTAAATGTCGTCACGCCAAGCGCTCCGCCGGCAGGAACGGCGCCCGAAAAACTTTTTACGGCCGGACGATTCAGCGCGTCGTAAGTGAAATTTGTAATAATCCCGAGCGCGTCGGTTTCCTTGATTACGTTTCCGGCTAAATCGTATTCGTACTCCGTGAGGCCCGAATCGGGATCGTTTAGGGAAATCTTCCGGCCGGTGGAATCGTAGGTAATTTGAGTAAGATTGCCGGCGTAGTCGCTGATTTGGCGCAGATGATCCCCGGCATCGTAAGTGTAACGAGTAATGTAGGAATTACCATCCAGCCATTCCGCAACGGAAATGGAGCGCCCCAATCCATCGTATTCAGTTTCGGTGGGATTCCCTTTCGCATCGAACATGCGCTCGGTAAAGTCATCGTATTCGGCGCGCGTAACGGTGCCGTCCGGAAAATGCACTTCGGTCCGCCGGCCAAGTGTGTCATAGGAAAACGAAATCGATTTGAGTGAACCGCCGCTCATGACAGGAATAAAATTTTCAGAGTAATTTTCAAAATAAGGCGTGAACTGTTCTTTCGGAAGTCCGCGTTCATCAAACGTAACGCTGCCGCTCACTATTTGAACCGCCGGATCTTCGGATTCACTTCGCGTTTGAATTGTACGGCCAAATCCGTCGTAAAAGCTTTGCGTTCTGAAAACTCCGCCGCCCGGCGAGCCGTCTTTCACGATCTGTGTTACGCTCGGAAAAATTTCACCGATACCATCGTTGTTTGAATCAACAAAGCGGTCGTCGTAGGAAACCACCGTTGTCGGATCGCCGACAGGATCCCCCGGATTCCAAGTTGTGGCCGCGCGGCCAAAACTGTCAAATTCGACTTTGTGCTCCGCGCCGTTGGCGTCGCGGTGAATTGTGATTTCACCAAACCTGGCATCGTATTCGAATTCCTCCGTGTAACCGAGCGCGTTCACGGTACGAACGGGAAAGGCGTGGGCGGCTTCGTCGTAAAATGTCCGCGAAATATTTCCGCGCGGATCGCGAGCCTCCGCGATGTTTCCAAACGAATCGTAGCGGAATTCATTTACGATTTCTCGATCCACGGCAACGCGCGGATCGTTTAGCCAAACCCGCTCGAATCTCAAATTTCCTGCCGCATCGTATTCAAACGAACGGCCGTTCACGCGCGTTCCGCCCGGTTCCAAAACTTCGCTCTCAGAAACAAGTGAGACAAGCCAATCCGCCGTGCGGTATTCAAAATTCGTTCGCGTAACGCGCTCATCGCCGGTTCGCAAAATATCGCCGAGCTCGCGCGCCTCCGTGACGTTTCCATAATTATCGTATTCGTATTCTGTCCGAGTAGTACGGAAAGTCGTGTCCCCATCAACCGTATCTGCTTCGTTTGCCTCAGCGAACACAAATTGATTGCCCGGAGAAATTTCGCGCCTGTCCCAAACCGTTCGCGATTCGCTCCACCTATTCCCAAATCCGTCGAGTACCGCTCTCGATAAAATTCTTCCTTTGAAAATATCGTCCTGCGCAAATTTTGTCCGCGTCACGTTAAGAAGAGGATCGATAGCGATAACTTCCTCAAATCCGCGGAATTCATGATCAGTGAAATCAAATTTTCCGCCGCGGAAGGAATATTTCGTCGCGTAACGATTCCCAAGGCCGTCGGATTGCGCAACGGAATCGATAAGTGGCACGACAAAAGGCAAATCGTTTACGCCGTCCCCGCCTTCATTGATGAATGCGGCGGAGCTTTTGTACGCAATTTCGGTTCGGCCGCCCCGGCCGTTAACGAGTGAGGCGAGAAGATCGGGCATTTTCCCCGAGCTTAGCGCGACTTCACCCTGGCTTGTGAAACGATTGAAAATCGCCGGATCAAGAAGGCCGTCGCCCGTGAAATCACCCGGCTGAAAGCTCATATTGGCGTCGCGAAGGCTGAATTGAAAATTAAGCTGACAGACGCGATCAAACGCGCTTGCGCCATTTGAAAGCCTGACCTGAATCGTACCCGCCGCGTAATCGTAAAATCCGATGTCGGTCACGCCGTCACCGTTACAATCAAAAACGACCGGCTGCTTTCCTGCGCCAAAATTACTTACCCAAATTCCGCGATCAAGAAAGGCGCTTCCGTTACTCAACGCAACGCGCCAAGCGCCCGTACTTTCGTTTACCGAGACAATATCAAGAAGTCCGTCGCCGTTAAAATCTCCAGAAAAAGGAGTTTGGTTAGCGCCAAAGTTAGCATGCCAAACCGTTTGCGTGCCAAATCCGGAACCGTTTGAAAGCGCGATTTCCCACCGGCCGGTCGAAGGTTTAAAAATTCCGGCATCGAGAAGTCCGTCCCCGTTAAAATCTCCCGCCACAGGCCGATCACCGGTCACGCCGAATCCGGTTTTCCACGTCACCGGCGTTTGAAATGCATCCATGCCGTTCGAATAAGCAATTCGCCAAGTGCCGTTGTCAAAAATTCCCCAATCGGTTTTCCCGTCCCGGTTGAAATCACCGAGAAAGGGAGTCGTAGAAATATTTCCAAATCCGCGGATCCAGACGTCTTTCGGAAGAAAGGCAAACGTCCGCGAAGTTGAAACGGCTGCCTCACCGAGCAGCGGATCGTAAATTGCAAAATCGCTCAGGCCATCGCCGTTAAAATCGCCCACAAACTGCGGCTGGATAAATTGAAAGCTGTTCATAAAACTGACAGCGCTGTAGGCCGCGTCAGTAATATTGAAATTGAAATCCACCTGATAATTGTTGTTTTGGTTGTAGCCGGTAAATTCGATCAGGTTGTAGCCGGCTTGAAGCCGAATCGGCTCGACCTGCGGCCCGCCGAACCAAACCTGCTGATTACCGTTAATGAAAACACCCGTGGCCATGCCGGCGCCGGTGAACGGCGGGAAACTAATCGTCGCCGGAGAATTTAGAAAAAAATAGGTAAACGCGTGAAAATGTGAATCGCGGCTACCTTGAATGTGCAAACCGCCCTGCCCGTCCTGCGACCAATTCACCGCGCCGTCGCTTCCGTTTAACGCATCGCTCGGCTGGCCGAAAGGAACGCTAGCGCCGTTCCCGCCTCCGCGTGCCGAAATGCCGACAAATTGCCCGGTCGGCAGAAGAAGCGATTCGTTATTGTGGAACAGATCAGCCGCTCCCGTTCTCACCATCCAACGGCGGTTTCCGAGAGAATTGGTATTCTGCCGGACGGAATACGTGGTTTCGGAATCTTCCTGGTAAAAAAACTTGGTGGGCGGAAGTGAACTGCCTGAAGTGCCGAAATGCGTAATGGATTCGAGCATGGAGCGACCTGTTTCTGCGCTTTGGTGGTAATTTAAAGTAAAGCGTCGGGCTAATTCGGCGCCTGTGTACATTTGAATTTCTTTAAGCCGTTTGGTAACGCTCACTTCTTCGCCTGAAATAAGGCTTCCTACCGGATCCGGCCGGTTCTCTAAAATAAATTTCACTATATTCGTGGGTAAAAGACCCGAAGCAACGTGGCCGGCGTAGCGGCATTCGTTGGGGTAAAGCATAACGCCGTCTTTTTGATACGTAATTTCCATATAATTCCCGTTGGTGTCTTCCACGCGACTCAGGCGCCATTCAAACGTTCCGCGTAAAGTATCGAGACGCGAAGCGTTCGTTTGCCCGAAATAAAACTTCGTTCCTGATTTATCGCGAACAAGCCAGCTTGATCCGCTAAATTCAATTTTCAAGAAAGCGCCCTCGTTTGCGAGACGGTAATCACCGCCCACCTGCTTTACCAGCGCAGAATTAATTCCTTTAAATCGAAGGTTGAATAGGTCGGTGGAATCGTAGCGTGGGATGCCCTTTTTGGTATCCCGCTGTATGAGGCCCAGATCAAGATCCCATCCCACGCCGAGCCAGCCGTTACGCTGTGTACTCGCGTAACCGAGTTCAATGGAAGGCTGCATGGCTTTTCGTCCGGGCGGCACGGGAATCGGATAACCCATTGCTGCGCGGCCGGTGAAGAGATCGACTTGAAAAGCTTCGGGTCTCCCAAGCATAAGCAAATTCTGCGTCGCCGACATCGCTGAAGCGCTCGACACCGCCCCCTGTGCAAACGCAACTTTTTCGGTATGAAAAACAAATAAATGTGTAAAAATTAACGTGATTCCGATGAAACGATATTTCAGCAATCGATTCACTTTTATTTCACCATCCCCATTGAAATTTTTCTGGCAGCAAGAGCGTATCTTCTTCCTCCTCTGCCTACCTTTGAGGTTAAAAAATGCAACCTCAAACTCATATCTCCTTTATTTTCAATAGCTTGTGAATTTGAGGTCACAATTTGTGACCTCAAAAAGGATACTTCTGTATCTGTAAGTTGAAACATACAATCCATTGGAAATCGTTCACTATTTCTTCTTACCGCCTGATTTAATATTTTCGTGCCCACCCCATAAAGTCCCGCCAAATCGCTGTCGAGCATTACCTTTTTGCCGCGGATCATGTAGATTTTCTTCTCGATAATTTCCATTTTTTCCTCTAATTTTTCCTGCACAACACCATAGTCGCAAATGGCGGACGGCTGTCAGCAGGTTCGGCGGTCATCGCATTCACCTGCGTTGAAATCGCTGCATTCGAACTGCCGACGCCACCGATACCTGAGGACGCATTCCATCCGATACCGTTGGGTACATTAGATAAACTATGCGCATGCGTAAGCGATCCGCCCGCCGCCGCGTTATACGTAGAACCGCTTACAAGAAACTTCCCTTCCGCCGCGGAAAAATAAGTCCAGTATTCGGGACAAGACGTAGTGAAAATTCCGATCATTCCGGACGGAACCGTACCGTCACCGCTGGCCTGTACAGAGAAAGTGACGGGGCCGTCAAATGTGGTTTCATCTGAAAACTGTTTCTTTCCCGTTATCACCTGATCTTCGCTGAGCGTTACACCGTCGTGTACACGGTAAGCAAAAGGAACGGCGTCGAGCGTTTGCCGCGGTAAAAGTTCGCCGAGGCTCGCGATTTCAATACCCAGCCAATATGATTTATCAAATGCTAGTTCGTGAAGTGGATGGGCACTTTGCGCTGCAGCGTTTCCAATTTTTACGCTGAAATCTCCCTCAGCAATCGGAACCCCAGCTTGCGTTTCTTTCCAAATTTCCTGCCCCATTTGGGCGCTTTCACTGTCATAGATTCGAAATGTAATGTCAAACGGCCCACCAAGCGGCTCTCCCTGGCTGTCTACAACATGACCTTGATAGGTAATTACTTCGGGCAGCGAAGCCCACCCTTTCGGGTAAGCGAGAACGCAAAATAAAACTAAAAATATTGTTACCTTTTTCATTTCATTACCTCCCATTGAATTTTTTCGGAAGCCGATTTTTGGGCATTAAATCCGATTTGCCTCTTTGGTCTTTCCGGTTCGAGTTCGATTATTTTTCTGATCGCTTCAAAAACCACCTGAAACTGCTGATCGCATTTCTTTTCCAACTCTTCAATTTTTTGACGGATAAGCTCGTTCGATGCAATGAGTTCGCGGAGTCTAGTAAAGGTCCTCATGATTTGAATATTGACCTGGATGGCGCGCGTGCTTTTGAGAACGCTTGAAAGCATGGCAATTCCATTATCCGTAAAAGCTTTAGTGGGCGCTCTTCTTCCTCCCCATTTTTCCTTAAGTTCAATGTTTTGAGTACTTTGCAATCTTGAAATCACATTTTGTGATCTCAAGATTGCAACTTCTTGTTTTGTAAGGAGATACATGAAATCGGAAGGAAAATTGTCTGGATTGCGTTTGACGGCTTGATTTAATGCCTCGGTAGTAACGCCGTATAATTTAGCTAAGTCGCTGTCAAGCATCACTTTTTTGCTGCGAATTAAATAAATTTTCTGTTCGATACGTTCTTGAATTATCAAATCGTTCATAGCTCGATCGGTCTCCTTGCTACATAAAAACTTGTCGATGCACTGGGCCATTCTTGAAATGTGTTTTGGGGGTCATCGCGTACTACACCTAGAACTTGCTGGCGACCAAACATTCCATTCGGAATTTGGTAGGTACGTTTCGACATTTCAGAAAAATGAAAAATTGTCTGACCGTTTAAAGCATATTTAAATTGAAGCACGTCATCATCCGGATCATGCACAATCAACTGCCAATCGATCAATTCTCCCGGATAACGAAATTCGCCAATTTTGGGAAGCAGTTCTGCAATCATTGGAATTTCGTTGTCCGAAATTTTTATTCCGTCGCTTACACCAACTGGGCTAAAAAGCCCGGCGGCATTTTTCGCGCGTACATAAACATAGTAAGTTTGATCTAAAATATAATTGCCTGAGATATTGACTTGCCCAGAACCGTCGCTGCTTACGAACGTGGTGTTGGCAGGTGGATTAGACGCTGTACCTACCACATATTCATAATCGACAACCGATGTTTCACGATCGTAAGAAAACCAGTTCACACCAAGCTCGGATGTCGAACTTTGCGTATTACCGCCGTCCGAAACAACAGGGGATGTGGGCGGCGTGATGTCCAGGAAAACAA